>Ga0256842_1000624_pt1 | contig 31064 bp, 44 predicted proteins | sample 4559240metaG_FD_185973 | JGI IMG/M metagenome (GOLD analysis project Ga0256842, IMG submission 185973) | Hydrothermal vent microbial communities from Guaymas Basin, Mexico - 4559-240 | ecosystem: Environmental > Aquatic > Marine > Hydrothermal vents | place: Mexico: Guaymas Basin | collected... | reverse complement strand
TAATATGCTCTTGTGTAGGTGTTACTTCAAAATCTTCTTTGCATATATCTACATCAAACATCTCTGCAAAATAGTTTCTTGCTGTCACAGTTCCAAACATCTTTTCAAAGTTAGCCATTTTAGAAAGTAATGCTATCTTTACACTATCTGCTACCTCTTTTTTCTCCTGAGTTAGATATACTGAAACTTTTAATGATGGTTCACCCTTTACCACTGCTTGATGTTTTTTTACAAACTCCTCATCATAAGCATTTAACTTTGAGATATTTACAGCTGGATCACATACTACAAGATTCATCAAAACATCTTGACCACCTCTACTCTTTGGTAGTATATGGTCTATATGAAAGTTATCTATATGTAGCTTCTTTGAACTATAGTAGCATCTCCCATCAAATGCTTTAAAAAATGCTTTTCTAACTCTCTTGTCTTTTAAATCTACCTCTTTTAAATAATATGGTGTTTCTTGGCATACTTTGGGTTGGAGGTTGTTCTCAAGATATTCAAGCCTATCAATAATAGAAGCTCTAAGTTTTACATTATAACCACTTACTAGAATAAGGACTTCTCTTTTTGGAAGTACATACATAGTTTGATTTCTGTTCCTAGTATCTTTATAGATATGCTCAAATTTGAGCACATCACCTAATTCACCCAATTGAGATTCGATATCTCTTTTAACATTCTTATGCTGTTTAGCAGTAAGTTCTGCTATTTCTATGCTAGTCAGTGATATTTCAGTTTTAATAAGTTGCATTTGTTTCCTTTTCGTATTTTAGTTATATTTTCGTATTACGGAAGTGTATCATCATTTCAGAATAAATGTCAAGTGTATTACGGGGTTTTAAATGAAATACGAATTTATTTATGGTAGTATTTCATTATGAAAGATACCGAAATTACAAATATAATCAATATACCTGCTTCTACATTGTCAGATTGGAAAATCAAAGATGTTTCTAATTGGAGAAAAATAATTTATGAACTATTATCAAATACTGATAAAGAAGAGTTAATTAAAAAAGTAGAGGCTATAAGGCTTTTAAAAGGTTTAGAATAATGGGGTTTTTTGACCCCTACCTGCACCATTTTTAATTTCTCCGTTTCAAACGGAAGTATTCCAAACTGTTTAAAATCATCTTCATATTTACGAATAATCTCATTTACATTTTTTTGATTATTGTTTGTGTTCTCAGCTATAACTCTATGGCTAACTCTTGGCTCATTTTCCACTATTTTTATTAACTCTTTCATTTTATTCTCCTTGTTTAAAAGTTGATTATTAACAACCTTTTGATGTGAAATTGTGTCATACATATACTTAAATGGTTATTAAAGAGTTGTCAATAATCCACCTTTTACAATTCTAAGTTGTTATTAATCAATTTTTATATAAAATTCATTATGGAAAAAGTAACATATAAAGATATAGCAAATTATTTGGATAAGAGTGAAGCAACTATTAAAAGTTGGAGCAGTAGATACCCAAACCTTTTAGAAGCAACAAGAATAGGAGTATTTTGCAAAAAGAATAATATAACAATGGAACATATTAAAAAGTGTATGGAATTGAAAGAGATAGTTAAAAAAGGTGGGAAGTAGATATAAAATAACTCATTTGACTTTTTGGGCAAATGACTAAGATTAGGGCTTTGAACGATGAAAAAAGAAGATTTTACAAAAACATTATAAAAAGAGTAGTATTTTTTGAAAGATTTTATTTTTATTTTTATTTTTGTGTGTTATTATTTTATATAGAGAAATTTGAAGTCATTATCAACTACGGTTCACTTATAAGGGCATATAAAAGAACCTATCCAAATTTACTCTGCTTTTATTCTAACCAAGCAAAGGTTAGTTTAGCCGTGCAAAGGCAACTCTAGTTTAATCAGTTCAGATAAAGTTACTTCGTAAAATAAACTATTATCTGAGCTATACTCCATATAAAATTAACTATTAAAATAAACAGTTCCATTATACTTAATACTCCGTGTTTTGAACTCCTCAAGTCGCTAGACTCTAACACCACATCCAATGTTCAAAAATCACAAAAAATTAAACTTTTATTGCATCTATATAAAAATAAAAGAACGAACAACACTTAGATTTATACAGAACCAACCTAAATGAAATGAGATATTATCTAATTTTCTCTAAAAAAAACATTACTATAATTTTAACTTAGCTGTTTTCTTAGCTCTTTGCACCTGCTGGGCTTCTTCAAAAGTCTTTTTAGAAGCATAGTAACTACCTTTACCATTGTATTGATATAACTCTTCTGCATCATATAAACCACTTCGTGGATCTACTTGAACCTTATCATCTGCCCATTTTTCAAACTTTTCATCTTTTTCAGAAGACGATTTAAAAGCAAGTTTTGTAACTGGTTTATTGTTCTCATCTGCATAAACCATAACTATCCCATCATTTGTATTGTAAAAAGCAGGTTGTTTTCTTGATGTCTTATCTTTATAGATTTTTTCAATTCTATCACCATTAAATTCTATATCATCATCACTATACTGTGATGTATCTACTTTATACTCTTTACTTAAAAAGTTTCTCATAGATAGTATTTTTGCTTTTCGCTTCTTCTCTTTTTTTTATATCTGCCTTATTTTCTCTATCTGTAACTGCTTTAGTTCTTCGTATCGTGCTATTTACAGCCTTTGTCTTTAAATCAAGTGCAGCTGCATTAGCAGCATCTACTTTCTTTGTTTGTATATCACTATCTACTGCTTTACCTATACCTGCAAGTGCTACACCTGTACCACCGATTTTAGATACCAAAGAGGAGTCTATAGCTGTTCTGTGCTTCATCATTTTAATATCCTAATGCTAATGTTGGTTTTTTCTTTTTCTTTGCATAAACACTATCTACTGCATTGTCAAGATTTAACTGAGTTTGACTTAGTGCTTTTTCCTCTCTTGCAAAAGACCTCTTTTGCATATCTAAGATACCTTTTGCAGATTTACTTTGCTGTATCGCAGCATATCCACTACCAACAGCACCACCTATCTTTGCTATGCTTGAAAGATTATCAGCATTTTTTAGCCATTCCCACATATTTTAACCTTTATTTTTTATTTACTATATTTAGTTTTTTTTGTGATTTTGTCAAAAATAACTTATATCCATCTCTATACCATTGAAAGGTTTATAGTTAGAACTACCTGCAAAGCGACCATTAAAAAGATTACCACCTGCAAAGTTATTTAAAAAAACCTCCCTTTTTAAAGGGGTTAAGTCAGTATAAGTGCTAGGAATATTACCAAACATTTTAGTATCTCTCTCCAGCATACCAGTAGATGAAAAAAGAGTGCCACCTGCAAAAACTGCATTATGGTTTTCACCACCAGCTAACCAGTCAAATATGCTACCATCAAGCAAAGAGTTCATAAACCCTACATTTGCAGCCTCTCTTTGATATGAAAGCATAGAGAGTGCGACACCACCTATCATAGTGCTTATCGCCATATCTGTCATACCATCAAGAAGTTCACCACTAACAACATACATAATCGCATAAGATGCCCAGTAAACACTCATAAGACCAAAACTTGAAGTTATACCTACTGAATATGCAGCAGCCGTAATAGCACCAGCATATTCAGATATATAAGGTACAAGATAATACTGCTGAAATATAACAGCAATGATTATAAGAACAACAGCAACTATCTCAACTATATACTCTTTTATACTAGCCCAAGCTTTACTTATAAGGTTGCCAATAGACTTAAAAGCCTTTGATATAACATTTACAACACTCACAACAAAATCTACAATAGCATTTACGATAGAAGCAACAACATCTACTACTGCATCTATTATGTCATCTACTATAGGTACACCACACCCCATCTAGTCATCCTTTATCATAAAGTAGTCTTCTCTTAACTCTACATCACCTAGTGCTTGATTAACGAACATACTTCCGTAAGAACCACCCATAAACCAAAGTTTAAAAGGTTTTGCTAATGATGTAGAGTTAAAACAATCCATAGCAAGTTTGTATAAACCTAACCTATTAGCTCTTTTATAACTCCAACTATCCACAAAAACACCACTCTTTTCATCTGTTATCTGAACTATAAAAAAACTGACTATGACCCCTTTTTTAACAACCCCTAATTTTAAATAATTAGGGTTAGTTAAAACCATCAAGTAGTATTTTTTAATGTCTATAGTATTATTCCACTCATCACCCAACTTCTCAACAACAAATTCTATATGTGATATATCTAAAGACAAGACACCATTTGTAGCTATTTTTTTAGCTACTTGAAGTTTTTGAAGCTTTTTCTTTCTCTTTAATTTTCTATGAGTTTTAGAAGTCATTATTTACTCACCGATACATCTTCACTTAGGTTTATATCTGAGTTTAGTAAAAGTAGATTATTTAACTTATAAAAGTTTTTAAACATAGTTTCACTAGGAACTAAACCACCAGCACCGATAGTACCTATCATCTCAGATTGTGAATCTAAAGATTTTATAAGTCTATTGTCAGTCACACTCTCTCTTAGTGTCTTCTCTTGAGTCTTTTTATAAACTTCATCAGCCAACATAACTTTAGCTTGATTTTTTTGAACCTTAATCTGTGCAGTTTTTAAATCACTCTCAGCCCATAAAGTTTTTAGCTCTAAAGATATTTTTATCTCTTTGTCTAACACCTGTAAAGCCGTACTCATAGCATTTTGAGTAACACCATTCACTATACCTATCATAGAGTTAGTAAGTAACTGTATCTTTTCCTCATCTGTAATGGTATAGTTTGCAAAGCTATCGTTAATATTTTTTATCATCTCTTTGTAAAATGCTGTATCTTTAGTACCATCAACGATTTCACCATAAAGTGCTTTATATCTTTTTGTAAAATCTTTAGGTGTTATCTGCTCCAAAGCAACTATTTGTGCTTTATACTCTTCAAACTCTTTTTCTACATCTTCAACATTTTTATATGCATCACTTAGCTCATCTTGTATAGTTGCATACTCACTATCTTTGTTTTGTATGGTTTTACTTAAAGCTGTATTAGAAGCTTTAAGTTCCACTATCTCATCATCTTTTTTTACAATCTCATCATCATGAAGAGATTGAGAGGTTTTTAACCTCTCATCATCATGAAGTATATGTGAACCCATTAAACAGCACTCCCATTGTCAGAACCTTTTTTGATTGAGTGAACTTTCTCAGCACCACGAGAACCAAAATAAGCAACATAAACAGTCATCACCAAAGTTTGAACAAGAAGCACATACGACTCTGGCACTACAAAATTCAACATAGCACCAAAAACCATAACAAAAAGTAAAAAACTCATAGCATGAAGAGTTAAAGGTCGTGCAGTCCGTGAGATAACACCAGCAACTGAATCACTCTGCCATCGTGTAGTCACGGCTATATCTTCACTCTTTTGTAGCTCTATATCTAACTTCTTACTTTCAAGCTTATGAAGATTATTAGCCTTTGCTAACTCATTACTAGCTTCTAATCGCTCCTCATCAGATGTATAAACTTCATCAACCACATCACCAACAACCTTAGCTAATCCTAAAAAATCAATCATGCTAAAGCTCTCTTTACCCAGCCATAAAAAAACTTTCTGTTTTTAGGGTTTCTTTTGCATATCTCTGCATATCTCGTTATCTTAGCAAGTGCAAATTTACTTAAAAAAAGCTCACTATCAAGAGAGTTTATTAAAGCTATACTATTGTTACCTATCACACCATCAACAACAGCACCACTAACAGCTTGTGCTAGTTTACAACTCATACGAACTCCAGCATTAACACCAAAGTCAAATATAGAAGATGCAACATTTATATTATCTATATCATCACACCGACATCTATCCCAATAATCATGCTTATAAATAGCCTTTGCTTCATCTCGTGTAAGACTTTTTATATCTATGCTGGGATAAGCTCTCTTGCTTATCCCAAACTTTGTTTCACCACCTGCGTCATCAGGGTCATTAACATAACCACCCTCATGCGATAGTGTTTTGTCTATAACTATCTCAAAGTTATTTTTTTTCATTTTTTTCTAACCTCTGTGCCATTGTTATCACTTTTTTTTGTAAAAGCAACCATATCTCACCACCAGCAGTTGCAAAACTACCAGCTATCGCTACTTGATATATTTGGTCTTCAACACCCAAATGCCCAGCTATCAAAAAACCAATAACTGCAACAAAACCACCAATAAGAGAACCAACGAAACCATAAGCAACTTCAAACCACCAGCAGATTTTTCCCTGCTTATTTTTTTTTATCTTTTTAGTATTGTTAAGAAGATGCCAAGCTCTAGTAACTAAAGCTATAGCAGAACCTAAAACAAATGAAATAGATAAATATGCAAACATAGAGTTGTTCATCACTTTAAAACTTACGGTTTAACTGGAAATTCTAAAGCATCAAAATCTGTACCATCATCAATATTATTTGTTAAATCTCTCAACTCTTGACGATACTTAGCCCAACTTTTCTTTTTTGAAACACTAAGAGGACTATCAACTGTTTGTGTCCAATCACTCTCAGATAACAAAACATCTCTTTGGTATCTAAATGCATTTAGTTTTGTTTCAAACTCACTTACACTATCTGTAGTGGTTAGATTAGCTTGAAACTCATCTAACTCCTCTATCTCTTGACTACTCATTTTAACTTTCTTACCATTTAAAGATTTAAACATAAATCACTCTCCTACTTTCTTAGGTTTAAAATGCACAACCACTTTTACAGTTCCATTGTAAAAATTACCACTACCCCATAATCTAATCCCGTATATATTTTTACGCCAAGCCGATTGATTAGAATAGTTAGACCATTGCCCTGTCTGTCTTTGTGGATAAGTAGAACAAGATGTATCCCAACCACTACATACATAAGAGATAACACCATTGCCTTTATAGCCATTACGATTCATCGGTCGAATAGGTATTTTTATCTCCATGTTCATACCACCACCATAATATCCATAATCTTTAGCACAAATCTCACTTTGAGTTGGAAACCAAATATAACTGTTGTTTGAGTTATGCGAAGCTTCAGCATTTCTACTTGTTGAACCATAAAGTCTATGTTGTGTATATCCCATATAGCCAGATAAAACATTTTTAGAACTATCTAATGCATACATATACATATATGAGTTATTTGTAAAGTTTAATCCAGTTGTAACGACTTCAAGATAATCAACATCATTAAATTCAATATTAGTATCAGCAAGATTAAACTCTAACTGAGAGAAATTAGTATCGCCCTCATCTTTTAACATAAACTCTACAGATGGTACAGCAATACTAGATATAGCTTTATCAACAGCTTCTTCACCTTTTGCTATTAACTTTTTACTCTCAGTAACAACCTTGTCATTTTGCTCTGCTACTTTAAGCATCTCCTCAAAAAACACCTTATTATGAGCATTAAGAACAGATGCTTTTGTTAAATCACCCTCTTTCCATTTTCTCATCTTTCCAGCTTTAACCATATCATCCAAAACAGATGCTGCAACTGCTGATATATTTATCTCACCAGTTGTTGCATCTTTAAATGTTGAACCCTCTTGGGCTTCTTGCATTTTTTCTAAAAGCATTATTTAGTTACCTCTTTATTTATACCAACACCATCACCTATAACAAATGCCTCTTTAATCATGTGCGATATAGAGATAACAACAGTAACTGGCTCTACCTCTGCATTGTGTGCTTTTTCAAGAATAAATCTCTTTGAGATAAGCTCTATGTCAAAACCATCACCATCAACCTTAGATATATATGCATCAACATTTCTAGCACTAACACTCTCTATCTTAGCTATATAATCATCACCACTTGAAAACTCACCCAAATCATTCAGTCTTAGATTGAAGTTAGCAGTACCACTACTTGTATCTATCACAAACTTTCTATTTGTAGTAACCTCAGTTTTGTTGATTCTCTCAACAATAGCTTTAAAGTTATCAAAAAAATCAGTATTAACACCAGCAAACTCTTTGTTTATCTCAATGATTTTAGCAGTTCTCTCACTTACATCAATATCTGTCTGATAAACTTCATCTAGTGCAGCAAACTTTTTCTCTTGTGCATTGTGTGCTGATTGAAGTGCTAAGATATTATCGTAAAGTTTAGCTAAACCAACATTTGCATCTTTTCTGATTTCTGAGTTAGCACTAACAACCTCTTTACCAAACTGGTTAAAAGTTTCTTGTATATCTTTTTGAAAACCAACTGTATTTTCATTGATACTCTTAGCTAAAGTTTCAGCTGGTTTGTTGTAAGCATCTAAACTGTCAGCTTCCTCAGTACCATCAACTCCAACAAATGAAACCTCTTTAGGGTCAGCTATCTTTATGCTTGTTATCGCTACCTCTGTAGATACTGGCTTCTCACCCAGTTCTACTATCTTGACATCATTCTGAGCCTCAAGAATCGCCTGAGCCTCTTTTTTACTATCTATCTCTTCTTGAGATAATGTCTTTAACTCTTCAGCCATAAATCTTTCCTTAGTTTGTTTTAGCTTCGTCAAGCTATATGGAGAACTCCTTAGAAATCACCTAAATAATCTCTAAGAATCCTCTTTAATAAACCTCTGTAAAAACTTTTGTAAATTTAAAATATTTGAATTTAAAGTATTTAGTATCTCGCCAAGTTCCTCTTTTTTAGTACCATTATCAACAACAACAGATTTTATACCTTCAAGATTATCACTATAACCACGAAGTTCATCTTTTATAGCCCTAAGAGTTTCTTTCTGAGATGTTTGTATCTCGCTTTTAAGAATCTTTATTGTTTCTACCTGAGAGGTAGCTATAGCTTCTTTCATATCTTTAAAAAGTCTTCTTAAAACCTCACTATCACTTATTTCTGGCATAAAATCTCCTTTTTTATCTTTTCATACTCTTCTGAGGTCATGGTGTTTTTATCGCTAACAACACCATCAACCCTCAAATCTTTTTTAAACTCAACATCATTCTTTATAACTAGCTTTTCCACCAAGTTTAAAGAGGTGCTTATAGTTCCACTTCTTAAACTACTTATCATCAATGCTTACCGAGTAAAGAACATTCACATCACCATCAACTTCAACAAAACTACCATCTCTTAAAAAAAGTTTATGAGATATAAACCTATCCTCTTTTGGTTGCATCTCAACCTCTGCAAACTGTGTTCTCACTCCGACCCTATTTAAAAACAAACCTACATTAACAACCTCTGTAGTTTGATTAAAAAGTATCATCCCAACAAGTGCAACCTCTTTACCTACAGTATCTAGCTTAGTTACAGTATCTAACATCTTTAAAACCTATAACTATATTTTTTAGAAGTTTGCCACTCATAAACAGCTGCATGATTTATAGTTTTATATGTTGCTGGTATAGTTCTAGTTTTACTAACTTTAACTGTTTTAGGACTATCTGGACACTCACCCTGATAATTAGTCTTTGTAGCATCACCCCAAGTGTCCGTATGTGACTGACCACAACCAGACCATTCACTAACTCCACCAGCCCACCAGTAACATCTCATAACACAATTTTCTGTATAATTTTCTGTATATGAAGCTCTATCGATAACTCTTTCACTCCAAGCATTTGCTATTTTTACATAGTTAGTTTCATCCTTATAAACACCTGTATTATCTATGCTAAAACCAACACTTTTTAGATAATTTTTTGCTTTTGCAACCATAACAGAACAACCACCATGACCCAATGCACCAAATGCAATAGTTTCATTTAAAACTGCTTGTGTATATCCAACCCTAATAGTTTCATCATACCAGTATGCAAAACCTGCACTACCTATATACTCACGACCTAGAACATCTTTATATGCTTTAGCTACCATCTTTTGAGTAGTATCAGTAGTATCAATTCTGATATAACCACCTGATAACCCTTGTGCTTTTATACACTCATCATCAGATGGTAACTCCTCATCAAAATACAACTTAAACCTACCATCAGCACTATATTCAGCCTCTTTTGCTTGTATAGTTTCACTAAAAGTAAACACCTTGCTCTTACCACTCAACTTATGAGTAACCTTAGCTTTAACATCATAAACTTGTGTGTCAATAGTTCTACTCTTTTTATCAGCTGGAGCAAACTCAACATCATAAACTGCATCACTAGGTGTGTTGGTTCTGTTAAAAACATCTACACCATCAAAAACATCTATAACTATAGAAGCTTCATTAAATGTATATAATTTCTTTTCACCATTAGAATTATTTACAACAGTAGCATTAACAACATAACTACTTAGTTCGTATTCTCTTTTTACATCAGCTGGTTCAAAAGTGATGCTGTAACCATCAGGTAAAAAGTATTTAACCCTACTTGTAACACTAACCTCTTTTGAAAAGTTAGGGTAATTTACTTCTAGCCAATCCCTAGCTTTAGATGATGCAAGTACACATAAATTATCTTCTAGTGAAGCATTAGCTATAGCAAGTTTTAAAGTATCATCATCCCAACCCTTAGATTTTAACTCTTGGACCCAATACTCTAAACCCTCACTACCAACATAAGCACGACCTAAAACCTCTTGATAAGCTGACATAACCATAACATCTTCATCATCATCTTTTGGCTTTACAAACCTCTTGTTTTCACGAAGCTTTATAGTCTTACACTCACTATCACTAACATCAGACATATCATAAAACTCACGACCATACTTGTCATGTGTTTGAACTACTGGGTAAGCTGTTTCCACAAAATCATACCTATGTGTATCACCACTCTCTTTATGCGTGACTATGGCACTAACAAGATAACTCTCTTGAACTGCAACCGTTTTTATACTAGCTGGGTCATAAACTACACCATAACCATTTGGTAAAACCTTATCCCTATAATCAACATTGATACCATCAAAATAATCAACCTCCACAACATCATCAACATCATCAACAATATTATCATCACAATCACCCATACACCCACTAGGCTTATCAACAACAACACTACCACCAGCACTAAACTCTTCACCTGTAAGCTTCTTATATATCTCTAACATATTTGGATACTTAACATTAGCTATATCCACAACCATTGAAACAAAACTTTTTTTTGACATCTTTTTGACCCCTAACTTAAAATAAGTGCCGTTTTCTTAGCTTTTTCTATAGCTAATGCGACACCATCATCAACTATGCTCTGAGTATCTGATTTCAACTTCTCTAAAGAACCAAGTGCTTCAACAATACTAATAGCCTCAGCTTTAAAATCAACCTCTTTAAATATCTCATCAACAGCTTGTGAATTAGGATCTAAACTCTCAACAACTCCAAAAAGTAAACTATCAAGATTTTTAAATGCTAAATTGTTATTACCATCTTCATCAGCCCACTTTAGATAACCATTTATAAACTGCTGGTGTGACCTACTTATCTCAAAAACTTCACCAGCTAAATACCTATCTAAAATGAGTATAAAATCTACATCAAAATCATAACTTGCACCACCAATAGCATTAGTGGCACAATATGGTTTTTTAAAACCATGCACTTTAAGCATTTTGTCTATATTCTCATTTCTATACATCATCACTCTCCATGGCACGATATAAAGTCCAACGATAATTATGCATAAACTCATTTGCTCGTGCTAAACACTTAACCATAACACTTTTGTCTTTAGCTATATAACTAGCAACAACATTAACAACAGCTAAACATAAAGATTCATCTATATCTATAAAATCATCATCATTTTCAGGTAAGAGAGGCACTCTTATAAATTGCCCCTCTTTGTTTAAAGCTATTAAAATATCATCTGCACTATCATCACTAACTAAACTCAAAGCAAAACATTCTATTGCAACTGCATTAAGTGCTTGTCGCAACAAAGGTAAAAGCAACGCATCATCACCCTTAGTTCTATCACTCAAGAGTAAAGCATTTAGATGTGTTTTAAAAGTGCCATAAGTCATAGTTAAACTTTTATGTTTTCCATCTTACAAACAGCAAAAGGGTTATTAACTCTTAAAGTAGCTTCCGTAATTATCTCTTTTTCAACAGCATCTTTAACTCTTCCTAACTCTTCATCTTTTGTTAGTCTTTGGTAAACAAATGCAAGTGATGGCATATTTACACCAAACATTAAACCCTGCTCAATAAAACGAGAGTAAACAATCTTTATATTTGGACTATAAGCAAGATTTTTAACCTCAGTATAGTTAGGGAACTCAACAACCTTACCACCAGCACCACGACGAACTTGTGCTTTAAACAAATCATCAATCTGGTCTTTAACCAAATCATTAACATAGATATGAGTAACAGGCATACCCTTATCAGTACCACCTATTTTTGCAAAATTTCTAAGTAAAGTGTCACTCATAATATTGTCATCTGCATCGATTGTGTTCTCTGTAACACACCAATGATCAAGTGAACCCATACGACCAGCTACATCATTAGCTTTGTCCTCTTGAACAGGTGCTTGATCAAGTGCGAAAAGTGAACGCTCTATAGTAAGTCTATGATTTATAGCTGCCATTGTTTTTTGTCTTGCTAACTCAGCTTTACCCTCAACATTTTGAGCATCTTCCATGCTTCCCTCAATCCCATAAGTATCTTTAAAAATTTCATAATGATTAAGAGAATTACTATAGCCCCAGCTCTCAGCCTCAGCTGGTGCAGAACCACCAAGAAAACCAGCACTAGATTTACCAGTTGGCATATCTTCATATCTCCAACTATGACCTTTCCATCTCTCAGCCTTTCTACTAGGCATATACTTATTTATAGCACTAAAAAAAGGTGTATCTACAGCACCTAACTTTGCTATTTTCTCATAGAGGTCATCTTGACCACCACCCCAACTTTTCAGATTTACCAATCCCTGCATCTACTCTCCTTAATTTAAAAAGTGTGATTGTTCATCAACACTTAACAACTCACCTTTAGCAAGTTTATCTTCAAACTCTTTATCTCTGTTCTCAGCTCCATCACCTCGACCAAAGTTAAACTCATCATTTACAACATCTTTTGTAGCAAACTCTCTACTCCAAAGAAGTTCCCAACCAACAGGATTGTTATATTGCTCTGCTTCTTGTGGGTTATCTTTAGCCATCTCTTTTAGATGCTCTTCAATCTTACCTATATCAAAATCATCATAACGACTCTGTATAGTTTCAACAGCACTAGCTATCAACTTGTCCTGCTCCTGAGCAGCTATATACTCTTTGAGTTCTGCAACCGTCTGTTTTAAATCATCTCCATCAGTATCAGAAGAAGTATCATCAGCATCAGAAGAAGTATCATCGGCATCAGAAGAAGTATCATCTCCATCAGTATCAGAAGAAGTATCATCAGCATCAGAAGAAGTATCATCTCCATCAGTATCAGAAGAAGTATCATCTCCACCACCTGCACCATCATCATCAACAACTTTAAGAGTTAAAAATGAAAACAAAAAAGACCAAATGGCAAAAATTCCAAATCTACTCTTCATCTATCTCTTCCTCTTTATCTTGCATATCATCTAAGATAACATCTTCATCTATCTCTTTTTTATCTTTTGATTTAGGAGGGTTACGAGGTGCTTTCTTCTTTATAAACACCTCTCTACTTTGAACATCTTGTAAAAGAGTATCACCAACTTCTGCCTTTATATTAGACTTTTTACCTTTGTCAGTTTCAACGATACCACTAGCATGTATCTTGACAACTCGCCCTAATAACTTTGGTTTAACAGCCATAAAAAAACTCCTTAAATATTAAAAGATAATTCTAATAAGTATCTTTTGCTATTTTGTCAATCAATCAAGAGATACCTAACTCTTTCATAGCTTTTTGTTCATTTTCATCTAAAGGCTCACTCTCCCCATCAACAAATACCTCTTTTAAAAATGGTGCTTCACCAAAATTCATAGTCAAAATCTGCTTTAAAATTCTCTCAGATATTTTAGGGTTTATGTTTTGATTTTGCGATATAGGTAGAAGTACATTCATAAGGTCATTTATTTTTTTATCCTTATCAACAGTCATCCCAAAGTTTATATTTATCTCATAATCAATCTTTTTTCTATTTCCCTTAGCACCTAAAAAATATTTATCACCTGTAAGTTGTTCTATAACCTTAGAATCTGCATTTTTTAAAACTAACTCAACATACTCTTTAGCCCAATGCTCAAAGAGTGTATCTTTCATAAGGTTTACCATATTTGTAATTCTTGTAGTTGAATTTGCATTAACCACAGCTAGTGCTGTACCACTTCTTCTATCACTAGCACCAGTTTGCCCTTGCTGTATAGAGTTTACAGCACTAGCCTCATTTAAATCTTTATCTAACAATGGTAAATCATTATTTAAAGAGTAGTCATTAGGTGCTGGCACAAACATCAACCCATCAAGTGAACCTTTAGCACGAATCCTCTGACCTGCTCCCTTTTTCATATCAGCAGGGTTTATCTGAGTTTTATCTGAGATAATTATAGATGGATTGATATGCTCCTCTTGTATATCATTCTTTTGATTCCTCTTTTGGTTTATCTCATCATTAAGCTCTTTTATAAGCTCAACAAGAGAAACACCATAAACAAGATTTTCATCTTCTCTTTTTGCATCATCAACAGAAGCTAACCTTTCAAGTGCTATCCCCCACTTAAAAGGTATCTTTTTAACAGTAGTTTTTCTTAAAAGTATATCTTTACAAAAGGTTTTATATATCCACTTATTACCATCACGAATATACAACTCCTTTATCTCAAACCTTTGAGTAATGTTCTCATCATCTTTAAAAATCAACTCTTTAGCATTCTTATCATAAACACCTGTTTTTATCTTCTTAACAATTTGGTTCTGAGATTCTTTAAATCTATAAGCAACATATTCCACATCATCAATATTTCTAGCATCACAATCAAAAGCTATATCAGTTATAGGAACTTGGTAAGTAACAACTTTATCTTTTTTAGAATCCCAACTTATAAAAACAATACCCATAGAGTAAATTAACGAACTTAAAAAAGCTTTAGTTAGTTCATTATTAGGTTTTTGTTTCTTATAATAATAGTGAATAATCTTAGTAATTTTTCTTTGAAATTCTCCACCTTTATCATCAACAGCTATCAACTCAATAGGGCAACCCTGAGAGAAAAAAGACATAGAAAATATACTTTTTACAATATTCACAATATTTCTAGTAACAGGTATAAATATCCTAGACCTTTTTGACTTCTTTAAGCTTTTTAATTTACTAGGTTCATATTCAGCGTTATAGTATCTTTCATTATCAACCCATTTATCCAAATATTTTTGTTGATTATCAAAAGCTTTATTTACAAGAAAAACATCTTTATCCATTTTATTTTTTTTCATAACAATCCTTACAATCATCATTTTAAAAAACAAATTATGCTATTTTGTCAAAAACTAAAACATTACAACTCTCAACAAAAGTAATAATAAAAAAAACTCTTTTTTATATCTTGATTTTATATTGATTTTATATCTTGATTTTAGCATCTCCCACAGCCCCTACTACAACGAGATTTAAAAGGATTTGATATAACTACTTTGTATGGTAGGTATAACTACTTTGTATGGTTTAATAATACCAAACAGTATGTAGATATAACTACTTTGTATGGTTTAACTTTAATATTACCATCTACACAATCAGTAATATTAAAGTTAAAAAAGCCATATAACCAATATGTATGTTTATATAACTCTTATATAAAAAAAGGTACACTTTCAAAATTATTAGGCTTTTAAGCCCCTGTAAATGGGAAAGATAAAAATAAAAACAAGGTAAATATAACTAATGAATGACAAAAGTATTGATAACATACAAAATAGTAATAGTGATTTAAATAGAGTTGTCGGACAATCTAATGAGATAGTAAGAAAAACATTTTATTCTAATCTTGAGATTGATGATATAAAATTATTTAGAGCTATTATTTCAAAAATTAATTATAGAGATTCTTTGTTTAATGATTTTTATACTTTAAACTATAAAGAACTTGACCTTATTGGAATTACAAAAAACACAAACAGAAGATTTACAAAAGTAGTTAATAGTTTAAAAAAGTTATCTTCCACATTTGTTAGTATTGTTGATAAAGATGGAATACCAACCGAATTAGGTTTAATTAAAAATAAATTTAAATATCCTAAAAAATCAAAACAGATTTTAGTAGAAATTGATGATGATTTGATGCCTTATCTACTAGAACTAAATGGAGAATATACAAAATACCAACTATCCAACATAGGAAAAATAAAAAGTATTCAACAGTTAAAGTTATATGAATTATTAAGAAGCTGGGCAAAACAAGGAATGTATAAAATTACATTAGAAAATTTAAAAGAATATTTAGAAATAAAAGAGGGTACTTATAAAATATATGGAAATTTTAAACAAAAAATACTTAGTAAATCTATTGAAATTATAAATAAAGAAACAGATATTACAGTCCAGTTAGAAGAGTTAAAAATTAAATCATTCAAAATTGACACTTTAATTTTTCATATAGAACTTAAAAAACAAAACATCGCATTTGACATAACAGAGTTCATAGAAAAAGTTTTTACAGATAAATCAAAAAACAAATACCTCATAAAAAGTTATACAAAAGATGAAGAAAAAACTAACTACTATAACCTAGAACTACTAAGCTTACAAGATTATCAAATCTACACATTCAAAGAGAGCTTACCAAAAAAAGCACTATACCAACTGGTAAAAGGGCAGATAGATGTTAGTGAGATGACCTAATTACGACTAACATCTTTTATAACCTTTAGTTTTTGTTCTATGTTTTTATATAAATCGTTATTTCCATAGCTTATTAAATCATCAATCAACATAGCTAACTCTTTAGAATTAACAATATCTTCAATTTTTTTAGTGTCTTTTTCTGCATCAAGATTAAGACTTACTTGTGTTGGTTTTCTATCGCCAACACCTAAAAACACATAATCAAGTTTATATCTACCAAGTTTACCATTTTCAATAATTTTTAAATATGGGATATTATTTCGTTTTTTCATTTGAGATATTTGCTGAGGAATAACCTCTAAAAATTCAGCGAGTTCTACATCTTTTTTAAACTCTAAAACATATTTTAATCTCTCAAAAACTTTCTCTGTATCATTCATTTGATAGTCCTTTAATCATAAATTAATCATTTGAGTGATAAAGTTACACAAATGATTTATAGACTAAGTATTTAATTACATTATAAACCAAACATCCTTAAAGCTGTACAAAGCACTTAGTTAGTCGTGTTTCTAAGTGCTTCATCAAGTGCTTTGTACAGCTTTAAACAAACACGACAGGAAAACACGACATGATACAATTTAAAATATTTTCTATTATCGGTGGTGTTTGTATGTTCTTACCAGTTGAGATTGTTGCGTATGAGAGAAACATACAACCAGCATCCATAGTAGCTATGACATACAAAACACAAACAGTAGGTAATCACCTAAAATTCAAACAAGCAAAAGATGGTACACTTCTAGTAAACTCCTCTTATGATGCACCATTACAAGAAGAACTACAAGATTTGTACTACATAGCACTACAATCAACACCAACAACGCTAACCCTAGCTAAAGAGTTATCTAAGATAGCAAACACACTATTTTTAGATGAAAAACCAGCCACACTCTACAGATACCTACATAGATTTAGATTTGCACAAGTTAGCCGAGCATTAGAAGTAAAAAAACTACTAAAACTCTTCATACAAAAAAATAACCTCTTTGAGGAACTATCATGAACTTCACCAAAGAGCAAAAAAAACAAGTAACAAAACATATCTACTCCATAAATGAGATGACAGCACAAGAACTACATAGTTTCGCTGCTAGATGGCACTTAGCAAAACCAGACTTAGAAAAAAATGTTTTTGACATAGTCCTAAGAGCTATAGATCTACACAACATAAACATAAAAGACAACACAACCATAAACGCTTTAGCAGTAGTAGCAGATTTAGGAGCAGATGAAGATGAATAACACATATCTTGCCATAAAACAAAGAGGCGTAAATACAAAAGAGTTCATAGAAAGACACTACAACATTGAGTTTAAAAACAACAAAGCTAGATGCCCTTTCCATGAGGAAAAGACATCAAGTTTTACCTACCAACAAAAAAACAACTTTGTTCATTGTTTTGGTTGTTCTAGTGGTGGAGATGCTATTAGTTTTGTAGAAAAGTTTGAAAAGTTGTCTAACTATGAAGCTTCAAAAAGAGTATGTGAACTAGAAAACATAGAGTATGAAGAGAGTGACAACACAAAAGAGTTAAGTGAAGAAGAGAAAAAACAAAGAGAACTAAAACATACCCAAGCTGTAGAAGAGTTGAAAAAGAAAAAACTCAAAGAGCAAGAAGAGGAAAACAAACTTAGACAAAAAGCTAAACAACAGATGTCAAAAGTTGCACCAACCTACCTAGCAGATTTTAAAAACTTTTATGGAACTATCCATCAGGATATAGCAAAAATATTTCCAAATCAAACGGAGATTTTCAACGAATGGGCTAACTACTACTTAGGATATGACTCAAGACAAAACAGCGTGGTTACTATAAACAGATATAAAGATGAGTTTTTCAACATCAAACATAGAACTAAAAAGAAACAAGATGGCTCAGATTATGAGGGTAAATGGATAGGCTGGTACAAAGGTAGCCGACACCCATTCCCACTAGAGTATTATCTACAACACAAAAGTGATGCAGTTGTATTAGTTGAGGGTGAAAAAGACTCCCTTAATCTACTCTCTTATGATATTAACAATATAACTCTAGGTGGAGTGTCAAACACATGGGAACATAACAAAGAACTACTAAAAGATAAAATAGTTTACATTTGGTTTGACCATGATAAAGCAGGTTATGAAAATGCTATAAAAAAATACTATGAACTAAAGAGCATAGCTCGTGATGTGTTTGTAGTGCTTTTTTACCACATAGATGCAGATATACCAAAAGGTTACGATATAAGTGACTTTTTGTATGAGAAACAATTTACAAATAAAAAAGAGATTTTTCATGCTATATCTTACTCAACATACAGATTAACAAATTCACTCATAGATGATATGGGTGAATTTTGTGATAAAGATTTTTCCAACTACCATGAACTAGCACCATACAAAGACTTTAGAGATATTAAAAGAGAGTGGTCAAAAACAGACCAAGATGGAAATGCTTACAACATCTTTACTATAGTTGGTGAACTAGATGATGAAGAGGTAGATAAGTTCCTACAAGATTTGAAAAAGTCAAAAAAGATAGTTGGTTCAAACAATGAAAGTGACTATGAACACTTTAGAAACATCTGTATAAATAGTGTCTTAGTAGGTCGTGATGATAAAGCTCAGATGATTGAAAACATGGAAAATACTTTCGATAGATTTATGAACATAAAAAAAATACTACTCACAAACTATAGACAAACACACATAGTAGATGCACTAAGAGCTTTTTTAAAAATGGCTAAAAAAAGTGGAAATACTTTTGCAAAGTACCAGGGCAATTTATATATTTGGACTGGTACTCACTACGAATGTTTAGACAACCTAGATGCACTCACAACTTGGATTCATAATATTTGGTTTTTTCATGCAAGATTTGACATCAAAAAACAAACCAAAAGAAATATAGATGAGATAGTAGAAAATATAATGTCAAAAGCTTACGACATAGATGAAACAAGAAGATATGAAGAGAGGAGAGTTATGAATTTCTTAAATGGTACTCTCAAAATCTCAAAAAGGGGTAAATACACCTTTGTAGAGTCACATAACAAAAAAGATTGTGCAACAAACATACTAAAATTTAACTATAACAAAAATGCAACAGCTCCAAAGTGGAAAAAGTTTTTAAACAGAGTTCTGCCAGATAAACAAGACCAGCAAACACTTATGGAGTTTATCGGCTACACCCTAGCACCAACGCACAACTATGAATCGTTTATGTTCTTGTATGGAAAGTCAGGTGCAAACGGAAAAAGTGTCATACTAGATGTTATCCGTGCTTTTTTTGGTGAAGACAACACCTCTTCACTTCAGTTACAACAGTTCTTTGACCATCAACTAAGTTCATTACAAAACAAAATTATAAACATTGGAAGTGAAATAGATGCTAAAGGTTTAGATAAAGGTCAATTAGCAACACTAAAAGCACTCGTTTCTCCAAAAGATTCTATACAAATCAATCCCAAAAATAAAGAACCATACCAACTAAAACCAAATGAGAAACCTAAACTTATCTTTGCAGGTAATGACAAACCAAAAGGTAGTGATGTAGATAGTGCAGTCTTTAGAAGAATGTTACTTTTAAACTTCGATGCAGAGATAAAAGATGATGAAAAGATAAGAGATCTCTCAGACCGTTTCAAAGATGAGATGGCAGGTATTTTAAACATGACACTAGAAGCATTAACAGTCCTGGTAAAAAATGGTAAGTTCTCAAGAAGTGACAAGATGAAAGGTGAGATAGAAGCATACAAAGATGAGATAAACCCTATGCGAACATTTGTAAAAGATACACTAAAAGTAGATAACTCCTGTATGGTAGCTAAACCTTTTGTGTACCACTTCTATAAAGAATGGGCAAGTGAAAAAGGTTTTAAACCTTATTCAGAAATCAACTTTTGGAGAAAGATTAAAGATGAACTGCCAAACATAGAAACTACAGGTAAACAGATAAGACTTGCAACCTCATACTTTGGGATTGAACGACCAAGATTTGTACTAAACATAACTTTACAAAACAATGAGTTTAAATCGTTTAGATACAACAACATAGAGATACCAGTAAATGAGATTACATTATCCAATGAAAAACCTCATGATGTGGTGATTTTTGAGCAAAACAGCGATTAAATGAACTTTTGTCACGTTGTCACGCCATTTGTCACGGCATTTTAAAAAAAGCCGTGACAGTTTTCAGCCCTATATTAGGGCTTTTAGTGGGTGTTGTCACGGCATCTCAAGATAAAACCTTACATATTGGTTCTGAAAAAGTTTTTTTTTATTTATTTTTTTTTCTCACAAATTTCATGGAAAAAGCCGTGACAAGGTGACAAATAAAAAAAACATCTATCTAAGCCCTTAAAACAGGGCTTTATAAAGGTCACTCCATTTTAAAAAAATGGCGTGACAAACAAAAAAATGACGTGACTGCGTGACAGATTAATTAAACATAACTTAAAAAGGGGCTTTTTAGATGGCATTTCAAATAAAAGAGATAGTTATAGAACCAAGTGCTATAGGTTTAACAAGAACTACTAAAAAAAAAGTATGGCTAAACCCTAAAGTGTCTATAAAATATAAAAAAGGTAATACAGTTATAACAAGCTTTGAAGCATATCCTGAAGCTATGGACTTTGTAGCAGAATCTTTAACAAAGGATAGAGATGTTGCCAAATGAAAAAAGAGGTTTTGACCTATATATAGAGAGTGCAACATTTGAAAATGGTTTTATACCCCTCTCCTTTGCAAAAATAGCAGAAAAACTAAAAGAAGAACAATACTCAGGAAGTAAAGCAAGTGTTCATAGATGGAGTAAAAAGTACAAATGGGAAGAACAACTACATCTTAAAAGACAAAAAGCTATCTTAGTAGCTGGAGGCGATAAAGATATACAAGAAAAAGCTATCTCAGTTCTTGATGAAAAAACTAAAGTGGATGTTGAAAGAAATGCGATTCTTATAGGTGGCTCGTATGATGTTATGGAGGGTTTTATAGAAAAAGTAAAAGCTGAGATGGCAAGAGGTATCTATAAACTAGACAACATAAAGTTAGCTAAAGATATAGCAGTCCTCGTAACTGGTCGTGAAGATAAGATGCTAGACCGTCTAGCAGATATGGGTGCAGATAGATTGTCAAGCCAAGATTTAAAAGCTGAATTTGAAGCGATAGAAGTAGATTTTGAGTAAAACTAAATCAAATGCAGTCCTAAAAATAAAAACTGCTAAACATATAGCACCAGAGATTTTTACAAATAAATCACCACTCATACATAAAGAGATTTTAGACTTCTTAGATGAGTTCGATAAATACAAAGTAGCTACTATATTTCGTGGTGCTGGTAAAACAACAGTTGTAAATAAAATAGATACTTTCTCAGATATTTTGTACGAACATGAACCATATCATCAAATATTTTCATCAACTGAAAAAAAAGCTAAAAAGTTTTTAAAAGATGTTAAAAATATGATAATCTCAGCTATAGCAAAAGGTTATCACATAGAAAAAGGTAGTGTTTGGAGCGATACAGAGATAGAGGTTAAAGTAGATGGAAAACATAACTGTTTTGTAGAAGCATTAGGAGCAGGGCAAGACCCTCGTGGTGGTAGTTTTAATTTTATGCGACCAACTAAACAAACATTTGATGATATAGAATCAAAAGTGGGTCAGTATGCTATCCGTTCAAGAGCAAACCGTGAAAAACTTTGGGAATGGTTTTTGGGTGATTGTTTACCTGCACTAGATCCAGTTGCTGGAAGAGCTAGAGTTATAGGAACTATCTTACACGCAGATTCACTCATATCTAAACTTTTACGAAAAAAGAACTTTAAAAAACTTGTTATACCTATACTTAGAGATGAAAAGAGTGTATGGGCTGATAGGTTTCCATTGACAGATGAAGATGCCAAAATAAAAGAGATGCACTATCTAAAACAAACAGGTAAACATATAGAGGTTGAATCTATTGAGTCTATAAAAAGAGGTTTGTTTTCAGAGGGTAAACATAACTTATTTTATCAAGAATACCTTTGTATAGCTCAATCAGAGGAAAAAACACTTTTTAAAAGAGAACATTTTAGATACTTCTCCCATATAGAATATGAAAATAAAGTAAGAAATATAGAGTTTAAAAATGCACTAGAATCTGAAAAAATCATAGTAAAAAAACCTAAAAATATAGTTTTAAAAGATGGCTCAACAATCCCACTAGCAAACTGTACCATATATAGCACTATGGACTTAGCAAGTGATGGTAAAGATAAAAGTGCAATTCTCACATTTGCTATAGATACACATAACAATATTTACCTACTAGATATAAGTGCAGGACACTGGACCCCTTTTGAAAAATCATTAAATGCTATCCGTATTCAAGCTACTTTTAACCCTATCCGATTCGGTATAGAAAAAGCTGGAGCTCAAAATGATTTTTTCTATACTGTAGATGTAGCTCAAAAAGAGAGTGGTATCAATATACCAGTAGAAGAACTAAGACATGGTGGTGTAAACAAAAATATCCGTATATCAAATCTACACCCACTTTTTATGACAAATAAAATCTTTTTTAATGAAGATGACATAAATACAGCAGAACTAGAAGCTCAACTAGGAACATTTGATATAGATGTAGAAAGCTTACATGATGACATAATGGATGCCCTAGCTTATTTACTACACTTCATAAAAGACAGAACATTTAGTGACGAATGGGAAGCAGAAGATGAGGAGGAAAGCGTATGGAATTAAAAAGAAAATGGGGTGAGTATGACAAATAATATACACTTAGGTGACAGCCTAAAACTATTTAAAAAGCTTGATGATGAAAGTATAGACCTTATAGTTTCAGATGTTCCGTACAAAATCATAGCTGGTGGTGTTCGAGTTGTTGATGTTGGAGATGAACCAGCTGGATGCCTAAGAAAAAGGGATTATTCAAAAACAGACCCTAAAGGATGCCTAAATAGAGGTAAAAAAGTTATATCAGATGGTACAAAATGCAGTGATAAGTGGCTAAAAAAAGATGATGAAGTGTCAAGTGCAGTAAAAAATGGAAAGATGTTTAAACATAATGACATAGAATTTAGTGAATGGCTACCTGATATGTACCGTGTACTTAAAAAAGGTACTCATTGTTACCTGATGGTAAACAGTCGTAATCTTACAACTTTGCAAAATGAAGCTGAAAAAGTGGGCTTTGTGTTTCAAAATCTTCTTATTTGGGATAAAGGAAATTTAACACCAAACAAATACTATATGCAAGGTGCAGAATTTATACTACTTCTATCTAAAAGACCACACAGACCGATACATAACATGGGTACAAGCAATATTGTAAAAATACCAAATGAAGTAGGTAAAAAAGAACATCCAACTCAAAAACCAATAAAACTTTACAACATTTTTATCAAAAACTCATCAAATAAAAATGATGTAGTCTTAGACCCTTTCGCAGGTCGTGGAACTATAGCTATGAGTTGTATTCAAACAGATAGACAATTTATAGGTTTTGAACTAGATGAAGATTTTTACAAGATATGTCAAGAAAATATAAAAAAGACTCAATGTAATGTAGGACTTTTTGAGGAGGTAATTAAATGATTGAAGCAGTAAAAAAAGTAAACCTATGTGATTCATGTGTGCATGAATTTGCAATTTGTGAAGCATTAAATGTTAAGTATGGTACAGGTGTCGGTAATGATAATGTAATCTCTTGTGATTGTTATGAAGAAAAACCAACAAGCACGAAGACCCCTAACCCTAAACTCGTTTATAAAAATGGTGTGACACTTTGAACTTAATATATGTTTTTATAAATAAAAAAGCTTATTTTGAATTATTTTATATAATAGATACCATATCGTAGTAATTAGAATCCAAGCAAAGGGGTTTCCACCCCCCCCCTTTTTTTTTCAGTTGTGTATGGTCATTATCTGCATTAACTCATCAGTTCCACTAGGAAATTGCACTACAAGTGCATTATTATGTGCTGTGAACCATATATGCAATGCACTTTACATATAACCATTATCTAATGTAAAACTCTTGCATTAACTTTATTCTCATAATTCCTCTCAAATTTCACCCTAACCTTAAACCAAAATAGCAGATTTAACCATTTAACCTTAAACAGTCACCTTATCTTATGCAATACTTAAAAAAAAGCCATATTTAGGTATTAAAATATACTAAATTAATACCTTTTTATATTTCCATAAGTTTTATGATAAATTCCCAAATTCCATAAAAAACCAAAACTACAACTAAAAAATGTCTTACAAGAAATGAACTAAACCACCCATTTAAGTTTCAAGAAAAAACCATATTCTCACCCAAACCTTAAAAAAACACCGAAACGAAACAAAAAACCCAACCCATCCCAAAAACTGCCCCACTCCGTCAGTCTTACCAAGATAATCGTAAGTTTAATTATGTCTTCGTGCTTATATGATAGAATTATAAAATGGTAGTTTCTCGCCTTGCCCTGCTGGGCTTATCCTATGATGTAAGCCGTGCTGTGGCTCGGCTTTAGTCTTCTGCATCTATGGGTCAATTATATTAGAATCTGATATAATAACAATAAAAAAAAGAGATAAATAATGAAACTTTTATTATTGTTGATACTTATTTCAAATGTATTGTTTTCGTCAAGCATAGGAGAAGTATGTGTCAAAGAATTAAACATAAAGAGTGATTCAAGTTCACGATATGCAGATGTATGTGTATATGTAGATAAAGAAATAGCAATCTTTGAAGTAAAACAAACGATATTGATGAGAACCACAACTAAAACAATAGAAGAGTTATCAAGCACTAAAGGTAAAAGAAAATATATCAAACAGCTAGAAGATGAGTTAAAATCAAAAGTATATTTAACTCATCTCAAATTATATAGAGAAGTAAACTAAAAAATATCTTCTTCCTTAGCAAGTCTAAGCATTGCTCTCTTAGCAAAACTACTCAAACTTTCACCAGTTGCATCAACAGCTGCTGCTAAATCAACTGGTATTCCGTAAACCATTTGATTCTTTTTAGTTTTTTCTTTTGTAGTAGTTGGCTTGTTTTCTTTCAAATGACTATCAGCCATCACCTCTTTTGCTCTATCGCTATTTAAAGCTTCAAATTTATTTCTCATGTTAAGCCTTTGTTAAAATTTCTTTAACTAAAGATAAAATCTCTTTTGCTGGTTTGCTAGTAGGTTTTTTTTCTACAACATTTTCACCTGTAAAAATCATCTTAGTATGAAGCTTGTTGTTTCTTATAACTGTATCAAACACCTCAAATGGTTTGTCTTTTGCAAATGCAGATAAATCATTGTGTGTTGATTTATCTGCATGGTGAACACGGTTCACTAAAACAAATGGTTTTATATCAGCTCTTACGCTTTGAGTTTTTTCAAGTATTGACATAAACTCTCCAAGACCATCTATGTCGTTGTCACTATCACTCATAGGTATGATTATCATATCAGATAGTATTAGTGCTGCTCTTGAAAAATCACTATCGTAACCACCTAGGTCAATTATAGTTAAACCATCATCAGCTCTTAGATGTTGTTCAAGTGCTTCTGATGTGGAGATATGCTTTTGGTTAAGAGGTTCTTTTCTCTTTGAATTAAAAGTTGTAAACTGTTTAAGAGAATCTGCATCTATAACTGTAGTGTTAAGTAGTTTAGAGAGTTCTACAGATAGATTTATACAAGTAGTAGTTTTTCCACTACCACCTTTTTGATGTGCAACAACTATAACAAATGGTAGTTTTAATTTAAAATCAGCAAGAGAGTTCATTTTATTCCTTAATATCTATATGATAGTTAAAAGATATTATATAGATATTGGTTTTAAAGATAACTAAAACCTTAATTATCAGTTTTAGATTTATGCATATCTTTCATTGTAAATCCGTTTATGATATAATTTCAACAAGGTACAAAGGCTAAAGCCTCTGCACTCTAAAAATTACTTTGTAACCTAGGACTACAAAGATAATCTTAAGTTGGAACTTCTTCATTAAGTTCCTCCTTTTGTTGATATGTGGACTTACGAGGTGTTGTAGCACCTCTGCCACTTTAAGCTTTTTAAGTTACTTCATCCTTTATTACATTCTTCTTTTCATCGTGCCAATTACTTACTGCACCATAAGATAAATTTGATTAAATTATTATACATAAAATTAACTAAAGATTACTGGGTTACTAAGATGATTATGCGAAATATGAACAGGTGCAAAGAGCTAAGAAAACAGCTCAACTTAAAATTAATTAATATGATTTTAATTATTATTAAGTATTTATAAAGTTCTATCAGTATATAATCAGGAAACAGAGAGAGGGTTGCAGATAAGCCTTTAAAAGGTAGAATCAGAGTGATGATTCGCTTTTATTTGTCCTTTCTTGTTTGATTATTTGCTTCATAGAATATATATTTTTGTATATTGTGTGACGGAAATTTCTGTCATTTTATTTCTAAAACCAGTGGACTTCGTTCAGTCGTTAAGCTAGGGATACTCTGTTTCAAGTAGGCATTAGCAAACAACCACAAATGTGCTAGTAATTGGTCTAGCACACTCTTAACTAGGGATAAAGATAGTCTTTAACCTCAATATCTTTTCTTTCAACAAATCAACCTTTACAAGTTTAACTTCAGTATCATCAAATTTTTTATAAAACTCTATGCTTTGGATAGTTTTTCCAGTTTTTTTATGTTTTATTAAGCTATGTTTTACTTTAGTAAATTCTGTAACTATCTTTGGAATCTCACATACATAGTGAAAGTCATTTGGGTGGCGTTTCTTCGTATGTCTGATGTCGTGAGAGTTTATTTCAAACTTATACTCTTTTAGTTTAGCTCTAAAGATAACTTTACCTATCTCAGTGATAGCTCTATCAGATAATGGAAAATAAATACTATCATCATGTTGTTTATCTTCAATAGAAATCTGACTAAGAGCACATATCTTATCTCTAAGTTCAGGCACTACTTCCCACCTTTTTTAACTATCTCTTTCAACTCAATGCACCTCTTTTAATTTTACATATTTTAACACATTAAAGTTCCCAAAAGGTCAAAAAGTATCCAAATAATTTGCTATATCTTTATATGTTACTTTTTCCATAAATGAATTTTATATCTCATCTTTTATTATATTCTTAATATTATCAAATTTCTTTTTATCTATATAGTTTTGTAGCCAACTTTTTACCCAACCTGGTACTGGTTTCTTTTCATCGTGCCAATTACTTACTGCACCATAAGATAAATTTGTTTTATCTGCAAATTTTTGTCTTGATAAGCCAATATCTTTTAAAGTTTTATCAAATTCTTGTTTTTTCATTGTTTTAGTCCTATAAATAGTCATTCCCCCTAAAAGGGGAGTGAACTTTTTCATCTTTGATTAAATTATTATACATAAAATTAACTAAAGATTACTGGGTTACTAAGATGATTATGCGAAATATGAACAGGTGCAAAGAGCTAAGAAAACAGCTCATCTTAAAATTGATTAATGTGATTTTAATTATTATTAAGTATTTATAAAGTTCTATCAGTATATAATCAGGAAACAGAGAGAGGGTTGCAGATAAGCCTTTAAAAGGTAGAATCAGAGTGATGATTCGTTTTATCTGTCCTTTCTTGTCTTATTTTAGCTACTGATTATTTGCTTCATAGAATATATATTTTTGTATATTGTGTGACGTAAATTCGTCGTCTTATTCAGCGATACGGGATCGTGAGGCACGCTTACATAATTTATGTTTGTTTACCCATTCGGAGGTTTAAAGTGTTCTTGCCCCTATCCATTTTTATTACTGTAAGTTGTTATTATTTGACTGATATGCCCTTTTTCATTTATTATTAGCTTATAGATATGTCCTGCTTTCTCTTGAGTATATCCTGTTAGTCCATTATTACTATTATAGCTGTCTGTTTCTATTGTAGCTATGGGGTTTCCATTTTTAATAATATTACCAATATTTAGTATATCTCTAGCTCTTATCTCACCATCACACCCTTCACAGTAGTGTCTAAGGAGGATATGTTTTAAACCTTCTCTTTTATTGCCTTTACCAAATGATATATTTATATCTTTTACAGTGAATTGTGCTTTTTTAGTATCACCCATTATAAATTTATACACACTTTCTTGGTCAGATGTAAGTTTGTTTTTCTTTTTATCTTCAATTTGTTTAAGTTTAATAAAGTCTTTTTCTAATTTCTGCCATCTTTTTAATGCAATCTTATTGAAATCATCATAACTAAGAGCTTCTATATCTTCTTTTTCCATAAATGAATTTTATATCTCATCTTTTATTATATTCTTAATATTATCAAATTTCTTTTTATCTATGTAGTTTTGTAGCCAAGTATCTATCCAATATGGAACTTTATTTGTGCTTCCCCAATTATTTACAGTTTGTTCAGCTACACCAAGTATATGAGCCAATTCTTTTTTTGTTAATTTAACTTCTTTTAGTTTTTGATTATATTCTTCTTTTGTCATTGAAAAACCCCTAAAAATAGACTTTATCACTTAAAAGTGAAAAAGGTATTTACTTATTTGAATAAGATATTTTATCAAAATATATCTAAATGAATAATTAATTAAGCTAAGATTTATCTAATTAGATATACAATTCCAATATAAATTATTCAATTGAATAAAAAGGAATTTAAAATGCAAGAGTTAATAAAAGTAGTGGAAAATGAGCCAAGAGTTAGCCATAGAGTTATAGCTGAGAACACAAACAATAATCAAAAAAATGTAAATGAGATTATTCGTAAATATGAAGATGATTTTAAACAGTTTGGTACCCTTCCGTTTCAAACGGAGGGGGGTAGTAAATAATGGAAAAGGAGAACAACCAAAAAAATCAAAACCCCATTATTCTAAACCTTTTAAAAGCCTTATAGCCTCTACTTTTTTAATTAACTCTTCTTTATCAGTATTTGATAATAGTTCATAAATTATTTTTCTCCAATTAGAAACATCTTTGATTTTCCAATCTGACAATGTAGAAGCAGGTATATTAATTATATTTGTAATTTCAGTATTTTTCATCTCTTACCATCTCTTTTATCTCAACAAGCTTTTTTATCTTTTCTATATCTAAAACTATTTTTTTTATATTTAATCCTTAATATATGGTTTAACAGATTTTATCACATTATCAAACTCTTTTGCCTTAATATAGTTTGATAGCCAACTTTTTACCCATTTTGGAACATTATCAGTATTGTTCCAATTCATAACAGTTTGATATGATAATTCAGTTATAGCTGAAAATTCTTTTTTATTAAGTTTTACTTTTTTTAATTCTTCTTCAAACTCTTTATAGTTCATTTATGTCCTATTTTAAAGCATCTCACCTAAAAGTGATGTGCTTAATATCTTGATTTTATAGTTTTAATTATAGCTAAATATATTTAATATAATAGTTTTAAACTTGACAAATATATTTAAATTATATATAATTTTTAATATAAACTATAAAATCAATAGTTAAAGGAAGTAATATGCAAGAGTTAATCAAAATAAGTCAAGTGTTAATAGGTGCTGAAACTGTAAATAGTGTAAATGTAAGAGAGTTATATGAAACTTTAGAAATTAAAAAACCTTTTACAGATTGGATAAAATCTCAAATCAAAACATTAGGGCTTGAAGAAAATATGGACTACATTACATATAAACAAAAAGTTAAAGCTGGTCGTGGAACTACTATTAAAACAGAATACATCATAACAACAGACACAGCAAAACATATTTCAATGGCAAGTCGTACAGCAAAAGGTAAAGAGGTTCGTACATACTTTATAGCGATAGAAAAAGAGTTTATCAAAGAGTTACAAAACCTCCAAGTATGCCAAGAAACACCATACTATTTAAAAGAGGTAGATTTAAAAGACAAGAGAGTTAGAAAAGCATTTTTTAAAGCATTTGATGGGAGATGCTACTATAGTTCAAAGAAGTTACATATAGATAACTTTCATATAGACCATATACTACCAAAGAGTAGAGGTGGTCAAGATGTTTTGATGAATCTTGTAGTATGTGATCCAGCTGTAAATATCTCAAAGCTAAATGCTTATGATGAGGAGTTTGTAAAAAAACATCAAGCAGTTGTAAAGGGTGAACCATCATTAAAAGTTTCAGTATATCTAACTCAGGAGAAAAAAGAGGTAGCAGATAGTGTAAAGATAGCATTGCTTTCTAAAATGGCTAACTTTGAAAAGATGTTTGGAACTGTGACAGCAAGAAACTATTTTGCAGAGATGTTTGATGTAGATATATGCAAAGAAGATTTTGAAGTAACACCTACACAAGAGCATATTA
>Ga0256842_1000623_pt1 | contig 31088 bp, 32 predicted proteins | sample 4559240metaG_FD_185973 | JGI IMG/M metagenome (GOLD analysis project Ga0256842, IMG submission 185973) | Hydrothermal vent microbial communities from Guaymas Basin, Mexico - 4559-240 | ecosystem: Environmental > Aquatic > Marine > Hydrothermal vents | place: Mexico: Guaymas Basin | collected... | reverse complement strand
CCTCCATAACTCCAGGACCACCACCAGTAATTATAGAATATCCTGCTTGTGCAAGTTTTTTAGCTATGTTGTAAGTTAATTTATAGACAGGGTCTTTAGGTTTGACCCTGGCCGATCCAAATATACTCACTGCTGCACCAATCTCATTTAAGGTATCAAAACCCTCCACAAATTCAGCCATTATTTTTAATAGTCTCCAGGATTCTTTATATGATAGTTCGTCAATTACATATTGTCTAACATCCATTTAATATGACCCCCATAAAGAATATACAAAATATGCAGCAGGTAATAAAAAAGCCGCCTTCACTACTCCTAAAGGCGGCTTTTGCCCAGCATTGTCTTTTCTTATGTCTTATCTTCTGGCTCTTGCCTCGTTTACCCTAAGTCGTCTACCACCAAATTCTGTTCCATCTAAACTTTCCATTGCTTTTTGGGCATCTTCTTTCTTCATCTCAACAAAACCAAAACCCCTGGGCCTTCCTGTTTGGCGATCCTTAATTAAGTTAACATCTGTAACCTCGCCAAATTGAGAAAAAAGTTCCCTTACCTCTTCCTCTTTTGAAGAAAAAGGAAGATTTCCAACATACAATCTCTTCATAAAAAATTCTCCTAACAATGAAAATAAAAATTAACAAAAAAATACCTGCCTACAAAAGACAGCCTTAAAAAAATACATGATTTTGTCAAGTCAAAAATGGTATTTCTTTTAACTTGAGATTGTTTAAGCTATTTTGTAACATCAACACTCAAAAATTTGAGAGGGCAATATGGAATTTATAAAAAGAAAAAATACAAAAAAGATATTTGTTGGGAATGTGGATGTTGGCGGAGGGTCGCCTATTAGAGTGCAATCTATGACCAACACAAAGACTGAAGATTATGAGTCCACAATTGCTCAGATACAGAGACTAGAGGCCATTGGGTGCGAAATCATAAGGGTCGCTGTAAATAATAAAAATGCTGCTAGTGCCCTATTAAAAATAAAAGATAAAATAAATATTCCATTGATTGCTGATGTGCATTTTGATTACAAGCTAGCAGTTTTGTCAGTTGAGAGAGGTGCAGATGGAGTGAGAATAAATCCTGGTAATATTGGTGGAGATAAGAGGCTTGATTATGTGGTAGATGCCTGTAAGGCAAATAATGCTATTATACGCATAGGCGTAAATAGTGGATCTTTGGAAAAGGATTTACAAAAAAAATATAAAGGCCCTACTCCTGAAGCCCTAGTTGAAAGTGCACTGAGATGGGTTAGGAGGATAGAAACCAGGAAATTTTTTAATTTTAAGGTGTCTTTGAAGTCATCATCTGTAATCAACTCTTTTATATCTTACTCACTCTTTTCTGAAAAATGTGATTATCCCCTCCATGTAGGTATCACTGAGGCTGGACCAGGTGTTAGGGGTGCAATAAAAAGCGGTGTTGGGATTGGACTAATATTATCTCACGGCATAGGCGATACAATCAGGGTGTCCCTTACTGGAGATCCTGAACAAGAAGTAATAGCTGGGTATGAGATCCTTCGAAGCCTTGGTCTTAGAAACAGGGGCGTGGAAATTATATCTTGTCCAACTTGTGGTAGGACAGAAATTGATGTAAATGGTCTGGTAACAAGGCTTGATCCTTGGTTATCAAAGATTGAAATGCCAATTAAGGTCGCAATTATGGGATGCGTTGTAAACGGCCCAGGTGAGGCAAGAGAGGCTGATATTGGAATTGCTGGTGGTAAGGATCTAGGAGTGATCTTTAGAGAAGGTAAAGTTATAAAAAAAGTATATAATAGTGAAAACTTACTTTTAGAATTTAAGAATGAATTAAAAAGATATATGGAAGAAAAGAAAGTGAGGAAATAATTATAGATTTAGTATTAGTAGTGGAAATCTTTTGATAAAATATTTGGCATAACAGAGGGAACACTTGAGCGCCAAGCCGGTGCGTGCTTTGGCTTATTTATGTCTGGAGGTGGTCCTCTTGTCCTTAATCATTTAGGAGATCAGCAATGACAAAGCAAAATTTAATGGAAAAATCAAAGATTGACCAAAGTTATTCAATCTAATCTCTGTGTTATAGTTATTCTATGCAAGGTTGGAAATATTGCTTCTATTGTGGTCTATAATGAATTAAGTTCAGAATTTAGGGGACCGACATATATTATATATATTTAGTACAGGAGATGGTAAAAAATGAATAAAGAATATCTAATTAATAGAATAAAAGAATTACCAATAGATCTACAGAACGAAGTGTTAGACTTTATAGAATTTTTATTGTTAAAGAGAAATATAAAAAATAAAGATGAAATCAAAAAAGATGATTTTAATTTTGATTGGGAAGGTGGTTTGTCAGAATTGGCTGAATGCTATACATCTGTAGAATTGCAGCATAAAGCTATGGAGTGGAGATGAGATATTTAGTGGATACTAATATTTTTCTTGAAATTTTGCTTTTACAGAGAAAAACAGAGGAATGTAAAGAAATATTGAGGAAATATAAAGATGAGATTGTCATATCTGATTTTTCTTTACATTCAATAGGGATAATCCTTTTTAAACATAGAAAGGAATTAATCTATTTTAAGTTTATAGTTGATGTTGTATCAAAAGTAAAAATAGTGAGTCTTTCATTGTCCTCCTATAAAGAGATTGTAAAAATAAGAGAAAGATACAATTTAGATTTTGATGATTCCTATCAATTTCAAATAGCAATTGAAAATGGTTTAAAAATAATTACAATGGATAAGGATTTTGATAGAGTGAGAGGAGTAATTGAAGTAATAAATATATAAGGCTGATAAGTCAGAGTAGGTGATCGCACCAATTTTTCGTGAATTTGTATTTTTTGGGTAATGAAGATAATATTTATTTTTCTTAAGAAAAGGAGTTCATTATGAAGTTTAGTCAATATTACTGTCCCACTTTAAAAGAAGATCCACAAGATGCAGAAATAGTTAGTCACAAACTTCTTATACGTGCAGGCATGATAAGAAAATTGACATCAGGGATATATTCTTTCTTACCTATGGGGCTTAGAGTGCTTAGGAAAGTGAGTCAAATTGTTAGGGAGGAGATGGACCGAGTGGGGTGTTTGGAAATTATGATGCCTATTGTTCAACCAGCTGAACTCTGGAAGGAGAGCAATAGGTGGGATTTCTATGGAAAAGAACTTCTCAGGTTTAAAGATAGACATGAGAGAGATTTTTGTTTAGGTCCGACCCATGAAGAAGTGGTTACAGACATAGTGAGACATGAGATAAGGTCTTATAGACAACTCCCTTTAAATCTCTATCAAATTCATACAAAATTTAGAGATGAGATCCGACCTCGTTTTGGCCTTATGAGATGTCGTGAATTTATCATGAAAGACGGGTATTCCTTTGATAGAGATGATAAAGGTGCAGAACAGAGCTATAAAAAAATGTATGATGCCTATACCAGGATTTTTGAGAGGATAGGACTAAAATTTAGGGCTGTTTTGGCAGACACAGGCCAAATTGGTGGGAGCTTTTCACACGAATTTATGGTTTTAGCTGAAACAGGCGAGGATACAATTGTCGTATGCCAAAAATGCGACTTTGCATCAAACTTAGAAAAGGCAGAAGTTGTATCAAATAAAGGATCTGAACAAAATGAATTAAAAGAAAAGCCATTGGCAATTGAAAAGATTTATACTCCAAATAAACACACTGTTGATGAGGTTGCTGATTATTTAAAAGTACCAAAGAGCCGTATAGTCAAGACGTTAATATATATAATTGATAGCGATCCTGTTGCGTTTGTGATCCCAGGTGATAGGGATTTAAATGAAGCAAAGGTTAAATCCGCCTTAAAGGTTCCAGAGATTCGTATGGCTACTCCAGAGGAGGTCTATAACATATCAGGCTGTGAAGTGGGTTATGCCGGGCCTATAGGACTTGGGGTAAAGAAAATATACGTAGATAGATTGCTGTTTGGTAAAAAAGGGTTTGTGTGTGGCGCTAATGAAAAGGATTATCACTTAAAAAATTTGGATATTAATGAACACATTAAAAATGCTCAATTTTTAGATCTTGTAAATGTTAAAGAAACTGATCCATGTCCTCAGTGTGGGGGGAAGCTTAAGTTCTTAAAAGGAATTGAGGTTGGACATATATTTAAATTGGGAACAAAATATTCACAGGCAATGAATGCTACTTATATTGATGTGGACGGTAAAGAAAAATACATGGTCATGGGGTGTTATGGAATCGGTGTGAGCAGGATTATTGCTGCTGCAATTGAGCAAAACCATGATAAAAACGGGATTATTTTCCCGCCCTCTATTGCTCCATTTGAGGTCTGCCTTGTTACCCTAGACATAAAGGATGAAAATATAATGACCACATCAAAGGAAATTTATAAAAATCTCATTGATCTAGGCATTGATGTCCTTTGGGATGAGAGAGATCTAAGACCTGGTTTTAAATTTAAAGATGCAGATTTGATCGGCTTCCCAATTCATATTTATGTTGGTAAAAAGGCCCTAAGTAATGGATATGTAGAAGTAAAAAATAGGAAAGATGGTTCAGTATTAAAAATAAGTGTAGATGATTTTGTTCATCAATTTAAAGATATTAGAAGGCAGATATGGGATATGTGGGGCCTTAGTTTGACTCAAAAGTAAGGAGCGTAATTTGGATTTCCCAAGAAAAGTATACACCGTATCAGAGCTCACTAGCACCATTAGAACAATTTTGGAGCAGGAATTTCCCTTAATCTGGGTAAAAGGAGAGATATCCAATCTCTCTAGGCCATCCTCAGGACACATATATTTTTCTTTAAAAGATCACTCATCCATTATATCTGCTGTGTGGTTTAAATCAAATCACAATTTAGGCCAAAACCTTTCTCCTGATTCTTTAAAAAATGGAATGGGTGTTCTTTGTGCTGGAAAAATAAGCGTCTATTCCCAAAAGGGAACTTATCAGCTAATTGTGGAATTTATCGAGGAGGTTGGGATTGGGGATCTTTATATTGAGCTAGAGATGCTAAAACGAAAATTGGCAAAAAAAGGTTATTTTGATGCTTCAAAAAAGAAGCCTATTCCCAGAAATCCAAAACGTGTAGGAGTAATTACTGCCCTATCTGGTGCTGCTATCCAAGATTTTTTAAGGGTTGCAAAAGAAAGGGGAATGGAACATACAATCAGGATATATCCCTCTCTAGTGCAAGGAGAAAATGCACCTGAAGAAATTGCTAAAATGATAGAAATTGCCAATTTAGAAAACTGGTCACAGGTGTTAGTGTTAATTAGGGGAGGTGGGAGTTTTGAAGATATACACGTATTTAATTCTGAAATAGTAGCAGATGCGATTTTTCGATCAAAGATTCCCATTGTTACAGGCATAGGTCATGAAATTGATTACACAATTGCTGATATGGTGGCAGACTATAGGTGTGCAACTCCTACCTATGTTGCAGATTTTCTCTGGGAACCAAGAGACAATTATGTCCAGATGTTAGACACTCTCACTACTTCCCTTTCAATTAATATGCATCGTTATTTAAAATCAAGGATTGAAAAGATAAAAGGCTATTTTGAAAAATTAAATGCTTACGATCCAACAAGGAAATTAAAAAATCTTGAATATTCTTTTTTTAATCTGGTTAAGAATATGGATGCAGAGGTGAGAGATAAGCTAAAAACTAATGAGAATAAACTAAATCAATTAATCTTTAGGCTCCATATACAGTTGAATGAAATTCTAAATAGCGCTAGTAGGAATTTTAGTTATTATGCAAGGGAACTTAATGGTATTATGTCAAAAAAAATAAATAGTCTTGAAAATGAAATGAATTTAGTAATAAACAAGGTCAATGAGAGGGATCCCATAAGACCTATAAAGAGGGGTTATTGTCTGGTAAGGACATTAGATGGAAAAGTTGTTGTAAGTGCTAAGGACATTGAAGTTGGCGATAAAGTAGATATCTTGTTTAGGGATGGCGAGAGAATAGCTAGCATTATTAGTTAAACTGGGTGGTATGTTTTATGGAAAATTTTAATTTTGAAGATGCAATGGCCAGATTAAAGGAGATAGTTGAGTTACTTGAAAAAGAAGATATATCTTTAGACAAGGCTATGGATCTATATAAAGAAGGTTGTGAACTAGCCAAGAAACTCCGTGAATATCTCTATCAAGCCAAACAGCAAGTAGAGGTCTATTCAAAAGAATTATTAGAAGATAATATGGATGGCAATGTAGATGAATGAAAGAGATTTCAAATATGCACTACAATGTTATAAAGAAAGGGTAGATAAATTTTTAGGCCATTATTTGGAATCCCTTACAGCGATTCCAAAGACCCTAAAAGATTCTATGGAATACAGCTTAATGGCTGGTGGAAAGAGAATTAGACCTATATTATGTATAGTATGTTATGAGCTTTTTACTGATTCAATAAAAGAGATTTTACCATTTGCCTGTGCCTTGGAGCTGATTCATACGTATTCTCTTATACATGATGACCTGCCTGCCATGGATGATGATGATTTTAGAAGGGGCAAACCTACTAATCATAAGGTTTTTGGTGATGGAATAGCGATTTTGGCTGGAGATGCGCTTTTAACTGATTCAATAAGGCTTATGCTTTCATGTAATTTGAATAAGGAATTAATTAGTAAGGCAATGGAGGAAATAATAGATGCAGTTGGTCCGCGAGGTATGGTTGGAGGACAGGTGATAGATTTGGAGCTTACAGGTAAAAATGATTGTTCCCTTGATGAGTTAAGACATATGCATTTACTCAAGACTGGCCGGTTTATAGAGAGTGCTTGTGTATGTGGGGCAATCTTGGCAAATTCCCCAGATTCACAAATAAATAACATAAGGAAATATGGAAAAATGATTGGTCTTGCCTTTCAAATTGCTGATGACATATTGGATATAGAAGGTGATGAAAAAATTATGGGAAAACCATCTTATAGTGATATAGAAAAAGGCAAGTGTACTTATCCTACTTTATTAGGCATAGAAGAAAGCAAGAGATTAGGTTGGGAATGTGTAAATGAGGCAATTTCTGCAATTTCAATATTTAAATCTCCCCAGGCCGAGTTTTTAAAGGCAGTTGCAACATATATCATGACAAGGACTAAATAGGATAGATGCTATGAAAAAAGAGCTTTTAAGTCAGATAAAAGAACCAGAACAGATAATGGAACTTGGTTATGAAGAGCTGAGACAATTGGCTGAGGAAATAAGGGGTCACATAATAAATACCGTTGTGAAGACTGGAGGACATTTGGCTCCTTCTTTAGGCGTGGTAGATTTAACATTAGCCTTATATAAGGTGTTTAATTTTAAAAAAGACAAGCTGATATGGGATGTAGGCCATCAGGCTTATGCACATAAGATTATTACTAGGGGAATTGAAAAATTTAAGACACTGCGTCAGTTCGGCGGAATAAGTGGTTTTCCCAGAATTGAGGAGTCACCTTATGATTTTTTTGGTGTTGGTCATTCCTCTACCTCTATTTCTGCTGCCCTTGGTTTTGCTGTTGCCAGAGATCTAAAGGGAGAGGACTATAAGATTGTTGCGGTTATAGGCGATGGGTCCATGACTGCTGGTATGGCCTTTGAGGCTTTAAATCATGCGGGTGACCTTGAGAAGGATCTAATTGTAGTTTTAAATGATAATGAGATGTCCATATCCAAAAGCGTAGGAGCTTTATCTGCTTTTTTAAGTAGAAAATTGGCTGATAAGAGATTTGTAAAATTTAAGCAGGATTTAAAGAGGTGGTTAAAACAGATTCCAAAGGTTGGTGAAGAGATATTAAATTATGCTCGGCGGAGTGAAGAGTCATTAAAGAATCTATTTACTCCAGGTATATTATTTGAGGCCATTGGATTTTATTATATAGGTCCAGTTGATGGCCATGACATAAAAAAGATGGTCAAGGTTTTTAAACAGGTAAAGGAAATTGAAAAGCCAGTTTTAATTCATGTGCTCACAAAAAAGGGTAAGGGGTATCCTCCTGCTGAAGAAGATCCAATGTCATTTCATGGGATTGGGAAGTTAAAGCCAATAAACTCAAAGAAGGAAGGTCCACCAACTTATAGTGAAGTCTTTGGAAAGACTTTATGCGATTTGGCTGCTAAGGACAAGCGCATTGTGGCCATAACAGCAGCTATGCCGCAGGGGACAGGGCTTAGTGGTTTTATGCACCAATTTCCAGAGAGATTTTTTGATGTGGGCATATGCGAGCAACATGCTATTACCTTTGCTGCAGGCCTGGCTGCACAAGGATATAAACCAGTTGTCGCCATATATTCAACCTTTCTACAAAGGGGGTATGATCAAGTAATTCACGATGTGTGTCTTCAAAACCTGCCTGTTGTTTTTTGCTTAGACAGGAGCGGACTCGTTGGAGAAGATGGCCCGACTCACCATGGATCCTTTGATCTCTCTTTTTTGCGCGTCATTCCTAATATCACCATTATGGCACCAAAGGATGAAGGGGAACTTCAAAATATGTTGTATACTGCTCTTTTAATGGATGCCCCTGTTGCTATAAGATATCCAAGGGGCAGGGGCAAGGGAGTTGAGTTACAAGATAGTTATGAAAAGATTTCAGTTCCCAGTGGAGAGGTTTTGAAGGAAGGTGATGATTTGTTAATAATTACAATTGGAAGTATGGTAGATTATGCATTGGAGGCAGCAGCCCTTGCAAAACAAAGAGCTGAGATTAATGTATGTGTTTACAATTCGAGATTTATAAAACCCCTTCCCCCTGAACTTTTTGATATAGTAAACAATTTTGATAAAATAATTATTGTTGAAGAAAATGCGCTTATTGGTGGTTTTTCCTCAGGGATTTTGGAACTTCTGAACGATAATAATATGCTCTCAGGCAAAAGGATAATTCGTTTAGGGATCCCTGATAGATTTATTGAGCACGGCACCCAGTCACAGCTCAGGTCAATGTTAGGACTTGATAGTGAAGGAATATTTAAAAAGATATGTGAGTTGGCCATGTAGAATATAAAAAAGGCGCCTTAAGGCGCCTTTTTTATTCAAATATTGCTCCTTTTGATGCCGAGGAGGCAAGTTTTGCATATCTTCTTAGGATTTTAGATTTAATTTTAGATTCTTTAATTTTTATTGAGTTCTTTCTCTTTTTTAGTTCTTCTTCGTCTACTAGGAGCTCAATCTTTCTATTAGGAATATCAATTAGGATTTTGTCCCCATCCATCACATATGCAATAGGTCCGCCTTCTTGTGCTTCAGGAGATACATGTCCTATTGCAGCGCCCCTTGTGCCTCCACTAAACCGACCATCTGTGATTAGGGCAACGTCTTTGTCGAGCCCCATCCCAGCAATTGCAGATGTGGGAGTTAACATCTCCCTCATCCCTGGTCCGCCCTTTGGTCCTTCGTAACGGATAACTACAATGTCTCCCTTTTTTATCTTGCCCCCAAGTATTGCTTCTACTGCCTCTTCTTCTGAATCAAAGACCTTTGCTATGCCTGTTCTCTTCATCATTTCTGGTGAGACTGCTGATTGTTTTACAACGCACCCATCAGGTGCCAGCGAACCTCGTAAAATAGCGATTCCACCTTCATTTGAGTGTGGAGAATCAATTGGTTTGATGACCTCATAATTTAATACCTTTGCATCTAATTCCACCAAGTTTTCACCGATAGTTTTGCCTGTTACTGTGAGGCAATCTTTATTTATCAATCCTTTTTTATCAAGTTCACTCATTACCCCATATATGCCTCCAGCGTAGTAAAGGTCCTCAATATGGTAAGGTCCTGCTGGGGACAATTTACATAAATTAGGGGTAATTCTGCTTATCTCATCAAAAATTTCTAGATCAATATTAATTCCTGCTTCTCTAAACACAGCTGGGAGATGCAGCACAGTATTTGTAGAACAGCCAAGTGCCATATCCACTGCTATTCCATTTTTAACACTCTCTAAAGTGACAATGTCTCTTGGCCTTATATTTTTATCAACTAATTCCATCACTTTTATACCTGCATATTTTGCTAGACGGAGCCTTTCTGCAAATACCGCAGGAATAGTGCCGTTACCAGGTAATGCCAATCCAATTGCTTCTGATAGACAATTCATGGAATTGGCAGTAAACATTCCAGAACAGCTACCACAACCAGGACATGCCTTTAGCTCTAGTTCTTCTAACTCAGCTTCTGATAGCTCACCCTTTTTTACTCTACCTACTCCTTCGAACACGGTGATTAGATCTACGGTTTTATCCTTTATTCGCCCAGCTAGCATTGGCCCACCACTAATTATTAGACTGGGTATGTTTAGCCTGAGCATGGCCATTAGCATGCCAGGAACTATCTTGTCACAGTTTGTGACACAGACAAGTCCGTCGAATGGATGAGCTGTTGCCACTATCTCAATTGAATCAGCTATTAGTTCTCTGCTAGGTAGGCTCATCTTCATTCCTTCATGATTCATTGCAATACCATCACATACACCAATTGTGGGAAACTCCAGGGGAACACCGCCTGCCAGTCTTATGCCTGCCTTAACAGCTTCAGTAACTCGATTTAGGTGCACGTGTCCTGGAATTAATTCATTTGCAGAATTAACAACACCAATAATGGGTTTATCTAATTCTTCTTTTATCAGACCTGTTGCGTGCATAAGACTCCTGTGAGGGGCCTTTTCCAGACCCTTTTTCATCTTGTCACTTCTCATCATCAAACTCCTTTTTTGAAAAGAGGGTTAACGGCCAATAATGATCCCATACAAGAGATTAAAACTATCCCTATTGTAATAATTAGACAATAAGAAATTGGTATCATTTCAATTTTTATCCATATTGGTGGTGTATTAAAAAGTTTATTTAAATAAAGAATAAGGAGCTTAGTGAGAAGGAGGCCGAATGCTGAGGCTAGTATCCCACTCAATAATCCCTTTAATATAAAGGGAATTATTATGAATGAATTTGAAGCACCAACCGATTTTAAAATATATAATTCCTTTGCCTTGCTTAGCTTTAAGATGTAAGAATAGGAAAATGAGAGTGCTCCACTGGCAAGTAAGAGCATTAAGAGAATTATAATTAAAAAGTAATTGTAATTTGATCTGATGGAATTTATTATCTCTATTTTAGATGAATCTACAATTATCTTTTTTATTCCAGGTTGTTTTTTGAGGAGTTGTTTGATTTGGATTAATCTTTTTTTATTTTCTCTACACGATATAACAGCTGTATATGGCAGGACCTGATATATTTTTGACAGGTTTATACTTGTTAATTCTTCTCCTTTTAACAGGATGGATAGGGCATGCTTTGGTGAGTAGATTTTTATTTGAGGTATTTTATATTTTTCTTTTAAACTTTCTAATTTTGATGTTATTTCTTCATTATATTCACTATTCCATGTAATAATTATAGTTGCACTGCTGTTTAATTTTTTGAAGTATTTAACTACATTGTAGTTAATCAAAAGAATGATTGAGAGGAGGAGAAAGATCATAGTTAAAACAAAAATCAAAAATAGGTGTTGTAATTTTTTTTCTTTCATAAGCAGGAGGAATTGTTCTAATAGACATTCAGTATAAGACATTATTTAATCTCCTGGATAGTGGAATCGTTTATATTGAAATGTATTGGATTTTGCACAAGATTTTTAAGTTCAATAGAATGTGTGGCCACAATAATAGTTGTGCCATGTTTGTTAAAATGAGATAAGATTTTCATAATTCTCTTTGCCATTCTTTTGTCCAAATTTCCTGTTGGCTCATCAGCGAGCAGAATTTTAGGACTTGTTGATATAGCTCGAGCAATGGCGACTCTTTGTTTTTCTCCTCCTGACAAAGAGATGGTAGGGGAGTCTTTGACTGCCACCAATTCAAGTACTTTTAGTAATACATCAATGCGTTTTTGTCTCTTCTTTTTACTTATTCCCATGCACCTTAGAGGTATCTCTATGTTTTCTTGGACAGAGTAATCATCTAATAATTCAAAGTTTTGATATATCATCTGAACACATCTTCTAAACAGATGAATTTTTGGTTTGTTTTTAGGGCTTATTATGAAATTTTCAACTTTTACCAGGCCTGCGGTTGGAGTGAGTTCTGCGTGCAAAATTTTTAAAAAAGTAGATTTACCAGAGCCAGTTCTACCTGTGAGAAAGACAAATGCACCATGGGGAATTGACAGGTTTATATTTTCTAAAATCTTCTTTTTGCCAAAATAATGGTATAGGTTGTTTACTTCAATTATTGGACTTGGTCTTACCATTGAGTTATTTTTAAATATTCATTCCATTTATTAGAATTAAGAAAAATTTCGTCCCATGTGGGAAAGGCAGTTCCTCTTTTACCTACAACAATTCCTGCGCAAATATTAGCAAAAATACAGGATTCGAGCAAAGACATTTCTTTTGCCAGTCCCAGTGCAAGGGCTGATAATACTGTGTCTCCAGCTCCTGTAACATCGTAGACCTTTCTGCCTAGGGCAGGAAGATGGAGAACAACTTTTCCTTGATCCTCAAATAATACCATTCCATCCTCTCCTAGAGTTATTAGTAAATTATGCGCCCCAGTTTTTTTTAATATAATATCTCCTGCTTTAAGTAGGCTTTGTTTTCCGTTTATCTGTATTCCGCTAAAAATTTCAGCTTCTTTTTTATTTGGCGTGATAATGTAAGGTTCTCTATAATTTTGAAAGTTTTTTGGTTTTGGATCTATTAATATAAAGGAAGAAGAGCAATGGAGTGTCTTTAAAAGGGGACTTCCAATAGCGCCTTTTCCATAGTCAGATATTACAATCACCTTGTAGTTATCCATAACCTTTTTTACTAATTTAGCCAATTCGCCAGAATAATCTACTGAAGTTAATTCCTTATCAATCCTGAGCAACTGTTGGCTTTTAGCAATAATTCGTGTTTTAGTGGTTGTGGTGTAATTCTTTTTTTTTAAAAGGGTATTTGATATATTGTTATCCCTAAGGAGCTTTTCAAGGATATTTCCATTAAGATCTTCTCCAACAACTCCCATTAAGTATGTTTTTCCGTAAAGTTTTTTTATATTATTAGCGACATTTGCAGCACCTCCAAGTTTATACTCCTCTGATTCAATATGAACAACTGGAACTGGAGCTTCTGGAGATATCCTTTCCACATTACCGAATAGATAGTGATCCAGCATTATGTCGCCAATTACCAGGATTGGGTGAGAATATTTTTTGTGTGTCAAGGTTAGTAAATCAGCTATTGAGTTCGCTTTCATTGATTGTTTCATGTGAAACATTCTCCTCAAGTGTGGAAGCTACATTGAGTTTTTTTAAAAGCCCTATGAGCTCTTGCTTTGAAGAATATTTAATTGTGATAGTGCCAGAGGATAAGGTGCCTTTAATTGTAGTTTTCAAGCCAACAGATTTAGTGATTAATTGCGTAATCTCATTTAAAGGGCCCTTGTCTTTATTTGAACCTCTTCCTGATCTTTTACCAGAACAATAACTTGGCAAACACCCTTTTTTTCGCCAATACTTGGCAATTTTTTCAAGATCCCTTACACTAGCACCTTTTTTAATTGCATATTCAAACACCTTCATTCTATCATCGCTTGACCCTATGCCTAGCAAGGCCCTGCCATGTCCACTAGTTAACACTCCATCTTCAATTGATTGCAATATCTTATCTTCAAGCTGCAATAATCTCAATGTGTTTGCTATATGAGGTCTACTCTTTCCAACTTTTTTGGCGAGTTCGTCTTGCGTTATTCCCAGTAATGTCCGAATTTTTTCTAATGCCCGCGCCTCTTCAATAACATTTAGGTCCTCCCTTTGAAGATTTTCTACTAAAGAGACTACCATACACTCTTCATCTGTTAAATCACACACTATTGCTGGAATCTTACTAAGACCAGCTTTTTTACAGGCTATATATCTCCTCTCACCAGCAATTATCTCATATTTGTCTTGATTTGTCTTTTTCCTTACCAATATTGGCTGGAGTAAGCCCTGGCTTTTAATAGACTGGGCTAGTTCATTTATTGACTCTTCACTAAAAATTTTTCTAGGCTGGAATGGACCAGGTTCTATGGAGTCTATATTAATAGATAATAAGTTATTGTTATTTTCTGGGGAAGAGGAGGAGTTCAGTTGAATTTTGTCGTGTAAAAGTGCATCAAGTCCTTTACCAAGTCCTCGTGGTGTAGCCATTTTAATCTCCTGATTTTGATGTTTGGAAAATTTCATTCTACATTTATCACTTAAGTATTAGGTTGACTTTTATATTTTAATGATAAAAAAATCAAACAAAATTAAGCTGTCGCAATCAAAAATAATAGAAAAGTTAACCATGGTATTTAAGTGTGGGGGAAAGTATGAGAGGTGTTCATGAGCTTTATGATAAAGAACAGAACCTAATAGGAGTATTTGTTGAGTCTGATGTTTGGATAAAAATAAAACAAGACTTTAAAAAGATATTAGTAAAGCACGGTGTTATAAAAGAGGAGCCACAAATAATTGAACCATTGGAGGATTGGGAACTCTTTAAAAAATGTTGGGACTTTAAATATCCCTATGACTTTAGTGTAAAATGCAAGATTTGTGGTAATTTCACACAAAACTGGGAAAAGGATGTTGAAAAAAAATTTTTCTTAACAGCCGCTAATGTAAGTGGATTGGTTAGTTTTAGGTGTGCTAAGTGCGGGGCAAAGATTGTGAAAAAACACTTTAAAGACAAAATCGTGACAGAGTGTATTCCTAAAAAAGATTAGCCATTATGGTCATATAATCGTGACTTAGGCAATTCTGAAACGTTTTATAAATTCCTTGGCTAGTTCCATATAAGCTCTGGCCCCTTTTGATTTGACGTCATATAAGATTACAGGGAGTCCATGACTAGGAGCTTCAGAAAGTCTAACATTGCGAGGTATTATAGTGTTAAAAACCAACTCATTAAAATATTTTTTTACCTCTTCAGCTACTTGATGGGATAAATTGTTCCTCTTATCAAACATCGTGAGAACAACGCCCAAAATGTTTAGATCTGGATTTAGTCTATTTTTTACAAGATTATATGTTCGAAGGAGATGGGCTATTCCTTCTAGGGCGTAGTATTCACATTGGAGTGGTATTAACAATTTTGATGCAGCACAAAGGGCATTCACTGTTAAAAGACCTAAAGAGGGTGGACAATCAATTATGATAAAATCATATTGTATTGAGATCCCTTTTATTAAGTCCCTTAAATAAAATTCCCTTCCAATTTTATCCACTAATTCGATTTCAGCACCAATGAGATCCTGATTTGCTCCTAATATAGACAAATAAGGTAGTTTGGTCTCAGTTATCATTGATTGAGCTTTATCTGGTTCAAATAATGCTTTATAAACGTTTTTTTCTGCATCTACCTCTACACCTAATCCACTAGTGGCATTTCCCTGTGGGTCTAAATCTATTAAAAGAATTTTTTTTTCCAGAGCGGCTAATGAAGCAGACAAATTTATAGCTGTGGTAGTTTTTCCAACACCTCCTTTTTGATTTGCAATAGTAACTATATGTTGCATGTTATGATTCCCTAAATGAACGATGACAATAATTTTTTGCGTCATCAAGGGCAGATATTAATCTATATATTTCTTGTAAATCTTCTGATTTTACTGCCCCCATAAGCTGATTTGCAAGGTGGGCAAAGTCCTCTGCTTCATAGGACCATTCCTCCTGAGCGAAATTTTGCATCCGTTGAGCTAATTTTGTAAATTGCTTCACATCGTCAATTGCTGGTAGGTGGCCCTCTTCTACATCTTGCATTAATCTTGTAAAATATTGTTCCATTTCTTTTTTTAACTTTTTAAATCCCATGAATACCTCCAAATGGATGATTTTAAAAAGTTAACTGTTTTATGTAATTAAAGCCTTACATTAAAGTAGTCAACATACCATTTTATAAATTTTGGGATACCATCTTCTATTTTTGTTTTTGGCCTAAAGCCAATATCTCTATATAAATCTTCAATGTCTGCATATGTTTTTGGCACATCACCAGGCTGCATTTCAACATAATTTTTTTTAGCTTTTTTGCCTAAAGATTTTTCAATAATCTCAATAAATTTTTCTAAACTAACACTTTTATTGTTACCAATATTGTAAATTTTATAAGGACACACACTAGAGGATGGGTCAGGACACTCAGATGACCAGTGGGGATTAGGTTTTGGAATACGTGTCATTACTCTTGTTATGCCCTCAACAATATCATCAATATAAGTGAAATCTCTCTCCATCTTACCATAGTTGTAAACATCAATAGGCCTATCTTCAATTATGGCTTTGGTAAATTTAAAAAGGGCCATATCCGGCCTGCCCCAGGGACCATATACAGTAAAAAAACGAAGACCTGTGCAAGGAAGTCCATAAAGATAACTATATGTATGCGCCATTAATTCGTTTGCTTTTTTTGTAGCACCATACAAGGAAATAGGATGATCCACATTATCCTTTACACTAAAAGGCATTTTTGTATTAAGACCATAAACTGAACTAGATGAGGCAAAGATTAAGTGTTCAACACCTGTATGCCTACAACACTCTAACAGGTTAATAAACGCAACTATATTGCTATCAATATATGAATAAGGATCTTTTAGGCTATGTCTAACACCAGCCTGAGCAGCCAAATGTATAACATATCTTATGTTGTGTTGTTTAAAAATATCCTCAACTTTATTGCGCCTTTCAAGAGAAATTTTATAAAATGAAAAATTTTTGTATTCTAATAGTATGTTTAATCTATCTTGTTTAAGTTTAACTGAATAATAGGGATTGAGATTATCAACTCCTATTATTTTATACTGATTAAATTTAAGAAGTCTAAGGCACACATGAAATCCAATAAAGCCCGCACACCCAGTAACCAAGATAACGTCCATGTTGAAAATCCTCTTTATTTTAATTTTTTTTGAATCTTTTTAATATGTCCCAAGCAATATTTTTCATCTCTCTATTATCTGGCAGCATGTCTTCAGGCGAGGGTAGAACTATTATTATATATGAGTCAAATTTATCAACAAAATATGGTGATAAAGAGTTGAGTGAAGGCGCTAAAATTTTTTGTGCCTTGGTCCCAAACATAAATATATGTGATATCCTATGTTGACTTTTTAATTCTCTCACTTTTGCCCAAAAATAATTCGGGACATGTTGAACAGAATCTTTAAATTTTTGGGTAAAAGGAATGAAAACATATCCTGTTTGCCAGTTTAAATTGAGCAAGATATTTTTAAAAAGGTTTATTCTGGGATGTTGAGCAGTTGAAAAGTGGTCTATATCCTCATGCAAAAAATAATATGTGATCACATATTTGTATGGGGGGACACCGTAAGTTTTCAAAAAAGGAGTCCCTCTTTTTTCTTTTATATCTTTGTCTTGGTTCTTTGGAAAAAGGTATAAAAGTTTTAGACCAGAATTTAACCAAAGGTAATTTCTGATGTTAAAGTGGTTGAAACTCTGTTCCATATTTCCCAAGCTATGTCGGCTTTTAGCATGGTGCCAAGGTCCACAGTCTGTCCAAATTTATCAATAATAACTACCCTATTTTTGTCGCTCTTGAATCCTGAATTTTTGTCATTTATTTGATTTACTATTATAAAGTCAAGATTTTTTCGAGCCATTTTTTCTTTACCCAATTCAATTAGGTTGTCTTCTGTTTCAGCTGCAAAACCAATTAGTATCTGATTTTGGTTCTTTTTCTCTCCTAACGTCATTAATATATCAGGATTCTTTTCCATCTCGATCAAGAGTCTCTCCTTAACATTTTCTTTTTTAAATTTTTGAGTAAATTTACTTTTTGGCCTAAAATCACATACTGCTGCACACAGACAACCAATCGTGTGTTGTGACCAAAGATCTATGGCGACATCAAACATATCTTGAGCAGTGGTTACATCAATTTTTTTAATTTCTGAAGGAAGGAAAACTTCGCATTCTCCAGAGATACAAGTTACTGTTGCACCTCTCAGCCATGCCGCAGTTGCCAGAGCTGCTCCCATTTTACCACTAGAGGGATTTGACCAAAATCTTATTGGATCAAAAAATTCCCTAGTAGGACCCATAGTTATTAAAATTTTATATCCAGCAAGGTCTTGGGGAGCGAGAAATTTTAAAATTTGAAAATAGATTTCTCTAAGATCAGCAAGTCTACCTCGGCCATATTCTCCACAGGCAACCTCTCCTATTGTTGGTTCAATAATCTTTATTCCATAACTTTCTAATTTTTTTAAATTTTCTCTTGTAGACTTGGCATTATACATCCTTGGATTCATTGCAGGGGCTATTAATATTTGTTTATCAAATGCAAGGGCCTGGGTAGATATTATATCATCTGCAATGCCATGCGCTATTTTTGCTATAATATTTGCAGTGGCTGGAACAATTGCAAAGACCTCTGGATCATATCCTGGATATAGGTGAGAGTATAGGGAATCCAATGAAAACATGTCAGTAGTAACACTTTCCACTCCCAATCCCTTGATTGTAATAGGGGTAATAAATTTTAACGCTGCCCGGCTTAGACTAACACTTACCTTGTTCTCTCTTTTTACTAATTCCCTTATTAATTCCAAAGACTTATACGCTGCAATACTCCCGGTTATTCCTATGTGAACACCTTTGCCTTTTGCATATGAAAAATCTAAATATTTAGGAATCATGGCTTTATCTCTTCTTCTTCTATTTCTCCTGAATTATTGATAGAGCATTTTGCCCTAGGAACAACCCATATAAATACCTCAGTAGTGAAGCCCATCTCTTGAATTCTAATGACAAGATCTTTACTCTCTTTGGAGAATAAGATCATATATTTCCCATATTTGAAAAAGCTCCTTAACTTCCATCCCATTTGAGGCAATTTGGATTCAAAATACTCAAATAGAGATAAGGGATCTATTCTTCCCTTATACACAAGTATCCCAACTTTTTGTGTTGCTGATTCAAATACAAGTGATTTTTTTGGATCCAATTTCAGTTCCTTGGGTATTGGAATGTCAGGAAAATCAAAAGATATTGATTTTTGGTAATCATTAGTATATTTGTTAGTGCTATTTGTAGAACTGGGCTTATAAGTAGTGTATTTTTTTAATTGAGTGCAACTTATCAATAAAATGGCTAGAAAAAATAATGTGATATTCCTCATCATAATTTTTACTCCTTATTTATATAATTGAGGATTAAAATGGAAAAAAGGTTTTCTTTATCCACCTATGATTTTGATTTACCAAAAGAACTCATTGCACAGTATCCCCTAAAAAAGCGCAGTGAGTCAAGACTTTTAATAGTGGATAGAAGAAAAAAAATTTTTTTTGAGACCAAATTTAAGGAGATCCATAATTTTATACCTAAAAATAGTATTGTTGTGTTTAACCAATCAAAGGTAATTCCTGCAAGGATTTTTGGTAGAAAAAAGACTACAGGGGCAAAAATTGAATTTTTGTTGCTCACACCCTTGCCCCTGCTCAAGGTCCATAAACAAGGAAATTGGAACTTGACTGTGGTAAAAGGTTTGCTTAGGCCAATAAAACGCCTTAAGCCTGGAGATATAGTCATATTTTCAGATGACTTTTTTTTAAAGATAAAGAAAAAATTTGAATTTGGGAGATGCGAAGTAGAGCTATTTTGGAAAGCAAATCTTTCTGCGTTATTAAACAAGTTTGGCACGGTTCCTCTACCCCCTTATATAAAAAGGAATCCCGAATCACAGGATTTTATTAGATACCAGACCGTTTTTGCAAAGGAAGAAAAGGCAGGATCTGTTGCTGCTCCTACTGCTGGTCTCCACTTTGATAATGAAGTTATAAAAAGATTAAAAGAAAAAAATATAGATTTGGCATTTATTACTTTATATGTTGGGGCAGGAACCTTTGAACCTGTTAGAAGTGATGACATTCGTGAACACAAAATGCATGAAGAATACGTAGAAATAGATTCTGAAACTGCACAGAAGATAAAATGCGCAAAAAAAAATAATTATCCACTATTTGCTGTGGGAACAACTTCAGTGAGAACGCTAGAAGGAGTGTATAAAAAACTAGGAAAGTTGGATGAATATAAGGGTTGGATTGACCTATATATTTATCCAGGATTTAAATTTAATGTAATTGACCACCTGATTACAAATTTTCATCTTCCCCGATCTTCTCTATTACTTTTAGTCTCTGCATTTGCAGGAAGAGACCTTATTTTGTCAGCATATGAGTATGCAATTAAAAACAAATTTAGATTTTTTTCCTATGGGGATTGCATGTTAATTTTATAGCTAGGGGGTTTGCCCTTTAAAAATCTCCATTGACTTTTATTTTTGTTTTGAGCTAGGAAAGGAAGCGCATATTGGTTTATGTAGTTATTTTAAAAAATTTTTTAAAAAAGGTGTTGGGAGTGCTATGTCTAGAATTGAAATTAGAGAAGAGAGATGTAAAGGTTGTTTACTTTGCACCTCTGTATGTCCAGAAAATATATTGGTGCAAGGTAATGTGATGAATTCAAAAGGGTATAAGGTTGTCACCTGTGATGAGAAAAAGAAAGAAAATTGTCGGGGGTGTGGATTTTGTGCTGAAATATGTCCTGATGGAGCCATAGTGGTTTTTAAAACCATCAAACCAAAAGGGACAAAATAGTTATGGACAAAAATAAAAATAATAAAGAAAGGATGCTTGTAAAAGGTAATGAGGCAATAGCAATAGGGGCATTGGATGCAGGAGTAGAGTGTTACTTTGCATATCCAATAACTCCTCAAAGTGACATCCCAGAATATTTATCAAGGGAATTAGTGAAAGTAGGTGGGAAATTCCTGCAGGCAGAAAGTGAGATAGCGTCAATAAATATGGTGCTTGGGGCTGGGGCCTGTGGAAAACGTGCAATGACTTCTTCTTCTTCTCCTGGAATTTCTTTAAAACAAGAGGGTATCTCATATATGGCAGCAAGTGAAATACCAGGTGTGATTGTGAATATTACAAGGGGCGGTCCAGGTTTAGGGGGTATTCAACCTTCTCAAGGTGATTATTTTCAGGCTACTAGGGGTGGTGGACATGGAGATTATCGAACCATGGTGTTAGCCCCTTCTACCTGTCAAGAATGTTATGATTTAACTATAGCTGCCTTTGATCTGGCCTTTAAATACAGAAATCCGGTTCTTATTCTGGGAGATGCCATTTTAGGACAAATGAAAGAACCAATCACCAGATGGAAAGAGAGAACTATTAACCCAAATGAGGGCAATGAATGGAAATTAACAGGAAAAAAGGGAAGAAAACAGAGAATACTAAAATCATTATATCTTGGTGATGGGGAAATGGAAGCACATAATCTGAAGCTTTGGAAAAAATATAAATCCATGGAACAAGATATCAAGTGGGAAGAATTTTTAGTTGATGATGCAGAAGTTGTTGCAGTTGCCTTTGGATCCATTGGCAGGATTGCCAAGTCTAGTGCAAGAAAATTAAGGGAAAAGGGATACAAAGTAGGAGTATTTAGGCCAATAACTCTATTTCCTTTTCCTTATAAGCCATTACGAAAATTGGCTATGGCTGGAAAAAGATTCATAACTATTGAAAACAATACAGGTCAGATGGTTGAAGATGTGAAATTGGCTCTATGTGGTATTACTGACACAGAGTTTTTTGCCAATATGCCTGGAAAGGTTTCCACACCAGAAGATTTTATAGAACCAATAAAGAAAATGTTTTAAAAATAGGGGATACAACATGAGTGAAGTTTTAGAAAAGCAGGTCTTTTCTCTACCAAAATCTTTGAAAGATGTTCCAACCCATTTTTGTCCTGGGTGTCATCATGGCATAATACACAGACTGGTGGCTCAGACTATTGATGATTTAAAACTTCAAGATATTAGCATATGTGTTGGTTCTGTCGGTTGTTCTGTTTTTATTTATGACTATATAGACGTGGATACTCTTGAAGCACCACATGGGAGGGCTCCAGCTGTTGCTACTGGAATAAAGAGGGCAAGACCAGAAAATTTTGTATTTGCATATCAAGGAGATGGAGATCTTGCTGCAATTGGACTGTCAGAGATTATACATTGTGCCAATAGAGGTGAACGGGTGAGTATTGTGTTTGTAAATAACACTGTCTATGGGATGACAGGGGGACAAATGGCCCCTACAACCTTGGTTGGTCAAAAGACCACTACTACTCCATATGGAAGGAGTAGCTCTAATGAGGGTTATCCTTTAAAAATGGCAGAGATGCTCGCTTCTTTAGAAGGAACCGCATTTTCTGCACGCGTTGCAGTGAACAACATAAAAAATATAATTAAGACCAAAAAAGCATTAAAAAAAGCATTTATGGCACAGATTGAGGATGTAGGCTTTGGGTTTGTAGAAGTATTATCTGCTTGCCCAACTAATTGGCATTTGACTCCATTAGAAGCCATTGAGAGAATAGAAAAAGAAATGATAAAGTATTTTCCCCTTGGAATATATAAGGATAAATTGGGCGATAAGAAATAGATTGAATCAGAAAATTCTAACTTGACATCTAAACTTAGTATGTAGAGGTGAAGATTTATGTATCAAGATGTGATAATAGCAGGATTTGGTGGTCAAGGTGTTATGTTAATTGGAAATATCCTTGCTTATGCTGCAATGGAGCAAGGGTTAAATGTCACATACATGCCCGTATATGGGGTAGAGATGCGCGGCGGCACTGCTAATTGTACTGTTGTAATATCTGACGAAGAGATAGGTTCTCCTGTTATTTTTTATCCAAAAACACTTATTATCATGAATCAGCCTTCTCTTGAAAAATTTCAACCAAGATTAGTTGAAAAAGGTCTACTTATTGTCAATTCTTCAATTGTGGATGAAAGTTTGGTTGATAAAGAAAAATACAATGCCTTTGTTGTTCCAGTAAATGATATAGCTGATAAGTTGGGAGATTTTAGGATGGCCAATATGGTTGCCCTGGGCGTATGGGTAGGTGCAACTAAGGCTTTGGACTTTAATATAGTAATTAAATCTATGGAAAAACTCCTGTCCTCTCTTAAAAAAGAAGTAATTGAAAACAATAAAAAGGCATTAGCTGAGGGTTATAAAATTGGCAGTGGCAAGTAATTATGAATATAAAAAGATATTTGGAGTGATTGGATATCCAATATCCCATAGCCTTAGTCCAATTATTCATAATTGGGGATTTAAATGTTTTAATTTACCTTATGTATATTTTAAATGGAGTATAGAGCCCTGTAAACTTCCAGAATTCATTGTTTGTGTGGATACTTTGAATATAGCTGGTCTTAGTGTAACCATCCCTTTTAAGGAAAAAATAATTCCATATTTAGATGAATTAACGGATGAAGCTACAGCAGTTGGGGCAGTTAATCTTGTGTATACTAATGAAAAAAATAAAAAGATTGGACACAATACAGATGTAGATGGTTTTTTGGCTCCAATTAAGGATATTTCTCTAAATTCTGCCTTGATTTTAGGATGTGGCGGTGCTGCCTTAGCTTGTATTTATGGACTTAAAAAAAAGAAGGTGGAAACAATAATAGTTGCAGGACGTAATAAAGATAAATTAAAGTCGGTGAAGAAGAGGTTCAATGTGGAAGTTATTGACTGGGATCTCAGAGATAAGCCAAAAGCCGACCTCCTTGTTAATTGTACTCCCATTGGAATGGTTTCTTATAAAGATGAAAATCCCTATCCAGATATAGAGAGTTTAAGCAAATTTCAATTGGTCTATGACGTTGTTTATAATCCCCTTGAAACTAAGCTTATCAAAGATGCAAAAAGGTTAGGCATAAAAGTTATTCCTGGTATTTATATGTTTATTTATCAAGCATTGTTCCAATTCCAGATCTGGACAAAAAAGACATTTGATGTAAATGAGGCTATAAATCTCTTAAAAGAGTATCTTCAATGATTACAGCCAGGTTGTTTGCTTGAATTTGTCTTGAATTTTTTACATCAATTAAATACAATAAAGTCTTGATTTATGAATGAATTAAAAATTTTTTATGTTTTTAGACAAAAATATAGTGGAGACCATTATGAAAATTAATAAATGGATTTTGACAATATTTTTGTTGTGTTCTTTGGCAATTAGCCCTTCTAAATCCACTGCTGATAAGATGTATGAGCCCCTCAAAGAATTTAGCCAGGTGCTTAGTATAATTGAAAAAAACTATGTGAGGAAGATAGACAGAAAGGAGTTGATTAAGGGTGCTATTGAGGGAATGTTGAGAAATTTAGATCCCCACTCCCTTTACTTGGACAAAGACGCATTTAAAGAGATGCAAATTGAGACTTCTGGTGAATTTACTGGTATAGGGATTGAGATAACAATAATGAATGGGAGGCTTACTGTAGTCTCTCCAATTGAAGATACTCCTGCTTATAAGGCAGGCCTAAAAGCAGGTGATATTATTATTAGAATTAATGATGAACCCACTGATGACCTTACACTTATTGAAGCAGTAAAGAAGATTAGAGGACCGAAGGGCACCAAGGTTCGTTTAACAATTCTTCATAAGGGCTCACATGTGCCTGAGGAGGTTACCATAGTAAGAGATAGAATTCCTGTGCACAGTGTAAAATCTCAAATGTTAGGAAAAAATTATTTATATATTAGAATAACCAATTTTAATCAAAATACCACCAAGGAATTAATTAATGCCATATCTAAGCACAAAAGTTCATTAAAGGGAATCATCTTGGATCTGAGGAATAATCCAGGAGGATTGCTTGATCAGGCAGTATCAGTGGCAGATGTATTTTTACAAAAAGGTCTTATAGTCTATACAAAGGGTAGAGTTCCAGAAAGTAAAATGAGTTTTTCTGCCCAAAAACAGAAAACTGATGTGAGTTGTCCGTTAGTTGTATTAATTAATGCAGGGAGTGCTTCTGCTTCAGAAATTGTTGCAGGTGCGCTTCAGGATCAACACAGGGCCTTGCTTGTGGGAGAAAGGAGTTTTGGAAAAGGTTCTGTTCAGACTATTATCCCCCTATATGATGGCTCTGCCATTAAACTAACCACTGCAAAATATTATACACCATCTGGAAGGTCTATACAAGCAGAGGGGATAATTCCTGATATTGAAGTGCCTTTTATAGTAGCAAAGAAAGATGAACAGGAAAAATTAATGGAAAAGATCATGAAGGTGCGAGAAAAAGATTTGGAGAAACATCTTAAAAATAAGAATAAAGAAGGAAACAAAAAGTGTCGATTAAATAAAAAGGCAAAGGAGATGTTGGCTAAAGACAACCAGTTAAGAATAGCCTTTGAACTTGTAAAGATCATGCCAAGATTAAAGAGCCTTACCTTTAATTAAAAATGGCAAAAAAGCGATCTAGTAAGAAAAAGAAAAAAAATAAAAAGGGAAGCCTGGGCATTGTCCTAGGCTTTCTTTTTATTTTTGGAGTTACTTTTTTTTCTCTTGTATATGTGTTGAATTTGCCTAATAAACACCAATATATTTATAAGAAAAAATCAAAAAATTATAGACAAAATAAGAAAAGGGGTAAGCCCCTTAATAGGGGCATGACATACGAAGAACCTTTAATTTTTCCTTTGGATGAAAAAATTAAAAAAGTAGATCTAGCTATTCTTCAATCCGTTGTTATTTCTTCTCTTCCTAAATATTCAGTGCATTATAGAAAGATAGAGAAAAGGTGTATAAAAAATAATACTTATTTCTATCAATCTATTGAGATAAGTGGTAGAGCAGATAAGATAGAATTGGTTAAAGGAAAGTTAATGGAGTTTTTAAAAACATGGTTTGATAATAATGAATTAAAGGTAATAAAAGATAAAAACTCTTTAAAAATTATAATAGATGGAATTTTAACCCATTCTATCTTTTTTAATTCCAAAGGAACAATCATTAGTAAACATATTAAAAAAGGGATATTAATACTTATAATTGATGATATTGGGAGGGATTTAAAAGCTGCAAAGGAACTTATATCATTATTTGGTAAAAATATAAATCTGTCGATTTTGCCCTATAGCCCTCATGCAATAGATATTTATAACATTTGTGTAAAATTAAAAATTCCTATACTGTTGCATATGCCAATGGAACCAGTGAGCTATCCAGAGTCAAATCCAGGGCCTGGTGCCTTGCTCACAACCATGGATAAAAATATGGTCAAAGAGTTAACAAAAAGGGCCTTAAACCGGTTTCCAGGCATAATTGCTGTTAACAATCATATGGGATCTAAATTTACTCAGAATGTTCCCCTTATGGAGGCCTTTTTAGATGAACTTAAAAAGAGACATTTATTTTTTATTGATAGCATGACTACCTCAAAGAGTGTATCAAGCAAATTAGGAAAATTATTAAAAGTGCCAGTCTATAAAAGAGATGTTTTTTTAGATAATAAAAAAGATATTAAATATATTTTACTTCAGATGCATAAAGCAGAGGTTTATGCTATGAAAAAAGGGGTTGTAATTGTAATTGGACATCCTTATAGGGAAACAATTAAGGCTCTTGAGTTGTGGAAAGAGAATAAAAGTAAAAATATAAGACTTGCCTCTGTAAAATATCTCTTAAAACAAAACAGGGCTGCCTTTTAAACAGCCCTGTTTTTAATAAATTTAGAATAGACCAGATACTTTTCCAGTCTTTGGATCTACGTCCACCCTCATATATGCAGGTCTAGAGCTTGTTCCTGGCATCAAGCTTATTGTTCCAGCAACAGGACAGAGGAATTTTGCTCCAGAGTAGATAAGGACATCTCTGATGGGAAGCACCCATCCCTTAGGAACACCCTTTAGTGTTGGATCGTGGGAAAGGGATAGATGGGTTTTTACCATCATGGTCATGTAATCAGCATATTTTGGATCTGATTCTAACATCTTGGCCTTTTGTTCAGCTTCAGGAGTCCAACTAACTCCATCTGCACCGTAAACTTCCTTGGCAATTACCTCAACCCTGTCCCTTAGCTTCATCTCAAGAGGATACAAGAATTTAAATTCACTTTCTTCTTCACATGCATCAATCACAGCATCAGCGAGCTCCAGAGCACCATCACCACCATATCTCCAGTGATCAGACACAGCACATCTAGCACCAGCCTCTTCTGCTATTTTTCTTACAACTGCGATCTCAGCATCAGTATCAGTATGGAACTTATTAATACATACAACAGGATTCATTCCAGATTTTCTAATTACTTTAATCATATGAACCATATTTTCACAGCCCTTTTCAACTAATTCCACATTTTCTTTGGTGTATTCTTCTGGAAGTGGTCTGCCAGGAACAACTTTTGGTCCGCCACCATGCATTTTAAGAGCCCTTATAGTTACAGTCAAAACTGATACATGTGGTTTTAATCCACTTAGTCTACACTTTACGTTCCAGAACTTTTCAAAGCCAATGTCTGCTGCAAAGCCAGATTCAGTTACATGGTAATCAAACATCTTTAGACCAATTCTATCAGCAATTATAGAGGATTGTCCTACAGCAATGTTGGCAAATGGACCAGCATGAACCATACATGGCTGATATTCAGCGGTGCACATAAGGGTTGGATTAATAGTATTTCTCATCCATGCACACATTGCATTACCAACTCTTAGATCTCCAGTTGTGACTGGGTTTCCATCTCTATCAAATGCGACTGTAATTTCATTTAAACGCTTTTTTAGGTCAGCAAGATCCTTTGCAATGGCGAGTATGGCCATACATTCTGAACTTACAGAGATTCCGAATTTAGATTGCATTGTATAACCATCATATCTACCACCAATACCAATAATGATATTTCTCAAGGCCTGTGCGCAAAAATCTATAACCCAGCCCATCTCTACTCTGGTAGGATCTATATTCAATGCTGGAATTCCAGATAATTTCTCAATCTTTTCAGGTCCGTAGTTTCTTTCATGTTGCATTCTAGCAGTCAATGCCACCATGGCTAGGTTGTGGGCATTTGTTATGTCGTTTATGTCACCAGTAAGACCTAGTGAGAATTCGGTCATTGGGATTAAAATAGCGTTTCCGCCACCAGCTGCAGTTCCTTTGATATTCATTGTTGGGCCGCCTGATGGCTGACGAAGGGCACCACCTACATTTTTGCCCCTCTTACCCAAACCTTCCATAAGTCCAACAGAGGTAGTGGTTTTTCCTTCGCCCAGGGGTGTTGGTGTGATAGCTGTAACCTCAATGTACTTCCCATCTGGACGATCTTTTAATCTTTCAATAATCTTTAAAAAGTCCAGTTTACAAAGTCTTCCCATTGGTATGATTTCATCTTTTTGGAGCCCTAATTTGTCTCGCCACTCCTCAGGAGTGGGCATATTCTCTTCTGCTGCCTCAGAAATCTGCCAATCCTCCATTTTAGTTGGATCGTAGGCCATTTTTATAAACTCCTTTTTTTTGAGGGTTAAACAACAAACTTTGCCCTACCTTACAAAAATATGGGTGGTATTGTTTTTATGTCTCCATAAATCAAAATTAACAATTTTGTCAAAGCCATTTTTTAAGATAATTAGAGCTTTTTTGAACAATATTTTCCATTTTAATAATACTCATTCACACATAAGCTCATATATCTATTTACTATTTTTGTTTGTTGGATGAAAGAAAGATTGCAATTGCCAGGTAAAAAATATAGAAGAGAAAAGCTATGAAAAAAAAATTGAAAAAGATCCCTCTAGGGCTGGCAGAATATATCCTTGAAAGTATTAGTGATGGGGTGTTTACAGTAGATCTTGATTGGAAAATAACCTATTTTAACAAATCAGCTGAAAGAATAACCAAGGTTTCTAGGGAAGATGCTATTGGACGATTTTGTGCAGATGTCTTAAAATCAAGTATGTGTGAGGATAACTGTCCCCTTAGAAAGAGTATTGAAAGTAAAATACCTATTATTGGTCAGACGGGCTTTATAATAAACGCCCTTGGAGAAAGGGTGCCTATTAGTGTTTCAACAGCAGTGTTAAAAGATCAGAATGGGAATATAATTGGAGGGGCTGAGACTTTTAGGGACTTAAGTGAGGTGGAACATCTCAAATTAGAATTAACTTCAAGATATAGAGTGGGAAACTTGGTTTCTCGTTCTCCTAAGATGAGAAAGATTTTTGAGATTTTGCCGACTATCTCTAACAGCCCATCCACAGTGTTAATTCTAGGTGAAACCGGCACAGGAAAAGAACTTTTGGCCAAGACAATACATGAGTTGAGCCCAAGAAAGGATGGACCTTTTGTTGCAATAAATTGTTCAGCCCTTCCAGAAACACTCTTGGAAGCAGAATTTTTTGGATTTAAAAAAGGGGCCTTTACAGGAGCTGTGAAAGACAGAAAAGGAAAATTAGAGGCAGCTAATAAAGGGACTTTATTTTTAGACGAAATCGGGGATATGCCCTTATCCATTCAGGCTAAACTCCTAAGAGTAATCCAGGAGCGATGCTTTGAGCCAATTGGATCCAATAAGAGTGTATCAGTAGATATAAGGATAATCTGTGCTACAAATAAAAATTTGGAGGAATTGGTTGAGAGAGAAAAATTTAGAAAAGATCTTTATTATAGAATAAATGTTATAAAATTAGAACTTCCTCCTTTAAGGGAAAGAAAAGAAGATATTCCCTTGTTGGTAGATTCTTTTATATCTCATTTTAATAAGGTGCTTGGCAAAGATATTAAGGGAATCTCTCCAGAGGCCATTTCTTTACTTATGGCCTATGATTGGCCAGGGAATATAAGGGAACTTGAAAATATTATAGAGAGGGCATCTATTTTGTGTTTTGGTGATATAATTGAATTAGAACACCTTCCAGAAGAAATAATTTCTTTTACTAAAAAGGGTGGAGTGTTAGATATAAAATATACAAAGTCTCTAATGGAGAGACAAATAATCATAAATGCCTTGAAGCAAAACAACTACCATCCAATAAAAACAGCAAGATCCCTAGGTATTCATAAAACCACCCTTTATAGAAAATTAAAAAAATATAATATTCAACTTCCTAAAAATTCTAAATAGGTCACTGATGGCATGAGTAAATTTGTTTATTTGAAATAAAGACACTGGGTTATATCTAATAGGCGAATGGATGGTCAAAACCTCACTAGATTTTTATTTACTAGTAGCAAATTTGCAACTATATAATTACGTTAGTAGCAAATTTGCTACTAATTAAAGAAATTTAAGACCATAATAAGCCAATCTTGAAGGATAATATTAGTTTGGCATGTAATTTGCTAATATATGTTTATGAAAAAAAAAGTGGCTTTTACAGTATGGAATGAGAGAATAGCACCCCTATTTGATGTGGCTAAGAGCTTTTTGGTAGTAGAATATTATGGAAAAGAAATTATAGACGAATATGTAAGATATGTTGAATCAATTGATTTTTTTGAAAGAATCAAAGATGTTTTGTCTCTTCATATAGATACATTAGTATGTGGAGGAATATCAAGACAATATTTTGAAGTTCTTACATCAAATGGAATTTCAATTATTCCTTTTATTGCTGGTGATATTCAAAGGGTAAAACAGGCCTATTTTATTGGTAACTTAAATGAACAACCTTTTATTATGCCAGGATGTGTGAGGTCCAGGCATAGAATTTTAAGGAGGTGGAACATGCCAGGTCAAGGTAGTGGAAGAGGTCAAGGAGGAGGTAGAGGTATGGGAGGAGGCAGAAGAGGAATGGGCGGCGGTAGAATGCGAGGAGCAGTAGATGGGATGTGTATCTGCCCAAAATGTGGACATAGAGAAGAACATTTTAGGGGACAACCCTGTTTTGAAAGGTTGTGCCCAAATTGCAAAATACCCCTTAGAAGGGAATAAAAATTAAAAAAGGAGGTGATAGTTATGCCAGGAGGAGATAGGACTGGACCATTGGGCGCAGGCCCACGCACAGGTAGAGGACTTGGATATTGTTCTGGAAATCCCTATCCAGGCTGGGTCTATGGCCCAGGAAGAGGTTGGGGATTTGGTAGAGGTAGAGGATGGGGCAGAGGATTTTGGGGAAGAGGAAGATGGTGGTGGTATGGCCCCTATTATCCAGCTCCATATTCTGTTCCCTATGACGAGAAAACTGAAAAACAGGCCTTGGAAGCAGAGGCGAATTTTCTCAAAAATAGGCTTAAGGAATTAGAACAGAGACTGGCTGAACT
>Ga0256842_1000622_pt1 | contig 31147 bp, 31 predicted proteins | sample 4559240metaG_FD_185973 | JGI IMG/M metagenome (GOLD analysis project Ga0256842, IMG submission 185973) | Hydrothermal vent microbial communities from Guaymas Basin, Mexico - 4559-240 | ecosystem: Environmental > Aquatic > Marine > Hydrothermal vents | place: Mexico: Guaymas Basin | collected... | reverse complement strand
GACCTTTATTGTGGTTTGAGAAAAAGCAATAAAGAAATGAAAAGGTTTCGTATGGATAAGGACACAATTATTGCTCTTGCAGATGAAATAGCTTCTGCCGGGATAAAAACCATTGTTTTGCAATCAGGAGAAGACCTTTATTATGATAGAAAAATGATATGCAAAATTATTGGAGAGATTAAAAAGAGGCATGATGTAGCTATAACCCTAAGTCTTGGTGAGAGGAGTTATGATGATTATAAAGCCTTTTATGAAGCAGGAGCCGATAGGTATTTAATGAAGCATGAAACCATGAATAAAAAGTTGTATGAAAAGATGCGTCCTGGAAGAAAATTAAAAGAGCGCCTTAAGGCCCTGGAATATTTAAGAAAAATAGGTTTTCAGGTAGGAGCAGGAAATATTGTGGGACTTCCTGGGCAAACTATTGAAGATTTAGCAGACGACATTTTATTTTTTCAAGATTTTCAACCTGATATGATAAATATCGGACCTTTTATACCTCATCCTCAAACTCCACTAAGAGACTCCCCGAAAGGAGATTTTGAGTTAATGTTACGTGTTTTTGCTCTAACCAGAATTGTTACTTTAAATACCCATTTAGCAGCAGCTAATACTGTAGCCACTTTAAGACCTATAGAAGGGCAGTACCTGTGTTTTGTAAAAGGTGGAGCCAATGTTTTAATGCCAAACTGTAACCCTTTTTTGGAAAGCATAAAGAAAAAAGTGGAGTTTGAGTTTCAGTGTGCACCTAAAAAGAGGTATGTTAGTGTGGAGGAGGCAAGACTTATTCTTCAAAAAGCAGGAAGGAAGATTGCGAAAGATAAAGGGCATTCTCTAAAAAGGCGGGTTAAGGAGGCAACAGAATGTTAAAAATTGCTATTTATGGAAAGGGAGGAATTGGAAAATCCACCATTGCATCCCATCTTTCAGCAAGCTTTGCAATCCTTGGAAAGAGGGTTATGCAGATTGGGTGTGATCCCAAGACCGATTCTACTATGAATCTTCTCGGTGGAGAGCCTCCCATTCCAATATTACGCTATCTTGAAAAATATGGAGCTCCTGAATCTCCAGAAGAAATTTTAAAAATTGGTTTTAAAGGAGTAAGTTGTGTTGAAGTAGGAGGACCTACTCCAGGTCTTGGATGTGCAGGAAGAGGAATCATCACTGCTCTTGAGCTTCTGGATGAGCTTGAAGTTTATGAAAAGTATAAGCCTGATGTGATAATTTACGATGTGCTGGGAGATGTGGTTTGTGGTGGTTTTGCCGTGCCTATGAGAGAAGGATATGCAGAGAAAGTGTTAATTGTAACCTCAGGTGAAAAATTATCCCTTTATGCAGCTCAGAACATTATTCAGGCTATAGAAAATTTTAAGGATAGAAATTATGCAAGGCTTGAAGGACTGGTTTTAAATAGAAGAAATATCCCTCACGAGATTGAAAAGGTAGAAGAGTTTGCTAAAAAAATGGGAACCAAAATTCTTGGAATTATTCCCAGAGATGAATTTATTAATAAAGCTGAACTTGAAGGAAAAACTGCTATTGAACTAAATCCTGAACATCCTGTAAGTAAGACCTTTTTTGAACTTGCAAAAAAGCTACTTGAGCCTAAATCACAGGAGGAAGCATGCTAATAGAAAAAACCAGGGTTTCTGTAGCTGAGTTAAAGAAGAGCAAGAATTTTCCTTTTGCTCCTCTTGAAGGAGTGGGGCCAAATCTCTGGGGATGGGGTGTGGTGGAAACCTGTCTTCTTTTGCCAAATAGTGTTTGCCTTATGACAGGACCTCTTGCATGTCTTAGACATTCTGCCTTTATGGCTCAGGTAAGAGGGTTTTATAAAAGATTCTATATGCTTCCTATAGAAGAAATAGAACTTGTAATGGGGAGTCAGGTGGGAAAAATAAAAGAGGCTATAGAGTATATTATCTCTAAGGAAAAACCTGAAATCTTTCTTTTAGCTGGAACATGCTCCGAATATGTTCTTGGAACGGACTATAAAGAGCTGATAAAAGAAATCAAACAAAAATACAAAATAGAAGTGATTTATTTGATTATGGCTCCTTTAAACCTTCCAAATAAACCTTCTCCTTTTGATATTGCTTATACTGCCCTTTATGAAATATTAAAAAGTGCAAAAAAAACGCAGGACAAGAAAGCTATAAATATTTTAGGAACCTATTTGCCACTTTCTGAAAATAGCGAGCTTTATAATGTTTTAAAATCTGCAGGTTTTGAAAAAATTTACCAAATTCAGACTTGTAGAGGCTTAGAAGAGCTTAAAAGTATGGCTAATTCAGGTTTAAATTTGGTAATTCACTTTCGTGCAAATCTTCTTGCCAAAAAATTAGAAAAAATAGGAATGCCTTACATTTTTTGCCCTATTTGCTATGATCCAGAAGAGATTATAAAGCAATATCAAAAGCTTGAAGAAGTGCTTGGTAAAAAACTTAATTATGAAGAATTTCAAGTAAATCCTTCTTCTGAGGCTTTAAAATTAATAGAAGGAAAAAAAGTAGCTGTGGGGTGTAGTGTAGTGGGAAGTCCATACGAGCTTGCTAAGGCTTTAACCAAATTTGGTGCAAAGGTGGTTGCTATTTTTGATCGCCATCCTCCTAAACCTTTTGAAAAGGATTACATTAATTGGCTTTCTGAAAACTCTCCTGAAACATTTGTGTATAATATTTCCCATCCTTATTTAAATGAATGTATAGAGGTTTTTGACGAAATTAAAGTTGCTTTTGGAGTTGATGCAGGAATTTATTGCAGAAATGCTATTAATATCCCTCTTCACAGCTATCAAGCTCAGCCTTTTGGCTTTTCTGCTATGAAATGGCTCTTTGAAGAAATAGAAAAAAATTTTAGTAATCCTATCAGCAATTACGATTGGATTTATAAATATAATTTGCTTATTTAAAAAAATTTTTTCAATTTAAATAAAAAATTAAGAAAAAATAAGAGTTTTAAATTTTTCCCAATCTTTTAAAAAAAGCATTTTTAAATTTGTCATTTTTTTAGCAAGTTTTAACACTTTTTCAGGATCAAGTTCATAGCTATAGGCATGTCTGAATAAGTGCCTGAAAGCTCTAAGTTCGTCAAGAATTTTAAAAGTTTCTTTAGAAAGTAAAGCAGGTCTTATTCCTTCAATTTTAATACTCATTCTTTTTAAAAGCAAAATATGGTATTTTTTCTTGTCATCAATTTGATTTTCAAAAAATTCTGCAATAATTTTAAAAAAGTCTTCGTAAGCACAATAAAGATTATGAAGCTTATAAGCTAAACTATCTTTTATATCTTCATTATCCAGATCTTTGTCCAGTTTTTTTACTTTTTCTTCTATTTTTTGATGAAGTTCTAAAATATCGGTAAGTTGTGCTTCAAGGTCTGCAAAAAGTAATTTTAATCGTTTTTCCACTTTACCCCTTCTTTAAGAATTTTTTCTTTAAAAGGAATTTTTCTGATTTTTTCAAATTCCAATACATCTACATCCCTTTCAAGAAAATTACTTAAAAAGGCTATAGTGTAAAAAAGTTTATCTTTTTCAAGCCTTACAAAGGCAAAGTCAACATCAGAATCAGGTTTAAACTTATAAGGTTTTACCACAGAACCGAAAATATAAGCAGATTCAAACTTTACATGTTCAGAAAGTTTTTTAAGGGCAAATAGTGCTTCTTTTAAAACCTTTTTTCTAAGTTGTTCTTGCTTTTCTACTTTTTTCTTATAAATTTTTTTTAAGTTTTCTAAATACATTTCTTCTAAGCACAGGCATTTTTCTATTTTTTTAAGAAATCTAATTCAAAACAAAAAATTATCAAGAAAAATGAAGATTTTCCAACTTTAAATTTTCAAAAATAATATTACAATTGTAAAATAAGTAACATAAATTCTAAGCAGAAGGAGAAGAAGTGGATTTATTAAATAATCTTTTGCCACTGGCCTCAGGATATTTTGGAGCAAGTTCAGCACTTTATAAACTGGGAGGACTTATTATAACTTATGGACCTGCTGGAGGAGCCTGGCATATTAATATTGAAGATGAACCACGCTGGTATAGAGGTAAAACCACAGTAGTTGGAGCAGGGCTTTTAGAAATAGATGTTATTTTAGGAAGAGACCCAGAATGGGTGAAAAGAATTTCTACAGTAGCTTTAGACTTAAAGCCTAATTTTATAGCCCTTTGTGGAACCCCAATCTCAGCTATTATTGGGGTGGATTTAAAAGGACTTGCAAGAAGCGTAGAGAAAAAAACAGGTATTCCTGTTTTTTTTATTGAAACTAAAGGGGGAGAAAATTATCTTTCAGGTGCTGAAAAGGCATTTTTAGCCCTTGCTAAAACCTTTTTAGAGGCTCCTCACAGCAAAAGAAAAAAAGCTTTAAACATTTTAGGAGCTATTCATCTGGATATTGGGAAAGAAACACACTTAGATCCCTTATTTGAGTTATTAAAAAAAGCAGGCTGGGAGATCATAAGCTCCTGGGGAATGGAGGAATCTTTGGAAAATATTAAAAAATCCACAGAAGCAAGTTTGAACTTAGTAATAACTGCAAGTGGAATTAGAATTGCAGAATATATGTATGAAAATTTTGGGATTCCTTACATAATAGGTGTACCGGTGGGAGAAAAAGGAGAAGAGGATTTTCTAAAAGTTCTGTATGAAATTGGAGAAAAAGGTAAGTCTTCAATAAAATTTTCAGAGAAAAAAGAAAAGCTAAATAAAAAAGCTGTAATTATTGGAGAGCCAATAATAAGCTATGGTATAAAAAAATTTTTAAAAGAGGAAATTGGTTTGAAAGAGGTAAGTATTATTTCGGTTCTGCCTCTGGAAAATCTTTTTAATAATAAAAAAGGATGCCTTTTTAGTTTTGTAAATAAAGAAAAAGGCGATGTTTACCTTGGCTCAGAAGAAAAAATAGCAGAATATTTGAATGATCCAGGAGTGGATATAGTTATTGCAGATCCTCTTTATAAAAGGCTTTTAAAATCTGAAAAAATTTTTGTAAACCTTCCTCATGTTGCTATAAGCTCCCGACTTTACTGGGATTATCCTTATGAATTTGCAGGAAAACCAGGAAGTAAATATTTTTATAAACAAATTAAAAAATAAAAGAATGAACTACTCTTTAAGACGGCTTAATTGGTGAGCCTATCTCTGGGAGCCTGCCTCTGTGAAAAAGTTTTAAAAGTGGTGAGGCAATAAAAATGGAACTATAGGTACCCACCACAAAACCTATGGTCAAAGCAAGGGCAAAGTCTCTTATAACCACTCCTCCAAAAATAAGCAGAGCAAGGGAGCCAAAAAGCGTGGTAATAGTGGTAATAATTGTTCTTGAGAGTACCTCGTTTATGCTCCTGTTTATAAGAGAATCAAAGTCTTTAAAAGTCTTATTTTGAAGATTTTCCCTTATTCTGTCAAAAATAACCACAGTGTCAGTAAGGGAGTATCCTGCAATGGTAAGAAGGGCAGTAATAAAGAGGAGGTTTATCTCACGCCCGAGAAGATAAAATATAGCCAATACCACTACCACATCGTGAAGGGTGGTAAGCCCTGCAGAAACTCCAAAATTGAAATTAAACCTGAAAGTAAGATAAATTATAATTCCAATCAAAGCACCACAGATAGCAAATATTGCCTTGTGTTTTAACTCCTTACTTATGGTGGAACCAATTTCTTCCTTCGCAACAAGTTTAAACTTAAACTCAGGAAAATTCTTTTTAAGCACTTCAAGTATAAATTTTACTTCCTTTTCCACACTCTCTTTAGAACTTTTCACCTTAAGTAAAAGTAAGTTTTGATTCTTTACATCCTGAAGAGTAAAATCCTTTACACCAGCTTTAGTAAGCGCACTTCTTACCTTTTCAAGGGAAGGAGGTTTTTCTGCCTGGATGTAAAGAAGCATACCACCTGTAAAATCTATTCCTAAGTTAGCAGCACCCCTCAGGATCTGGAAAAATGCAAAAACTCCTGTAAGCACAAGTATGAGGGAGAGAGAGACAAAAAACTTTTTATACTTCATAAAATCAAAATTAGGCTCATCAAGAAATTGCATGAAACGGATTTTTATATCTTTTCCTTTTTCATAAAAATATTCATAGAAAATACGGGTGACAAAGATGGCAGTAAAAAGGTTTACAATGATGGAAAGGGAAAGAGTTACAGCAAATCCCCTTATAGGACCTGTGCCAAAGATAAAGAGAATCAGCGAGGTAAGAAGTACAGTAATGTGTGCATCAAAGATAGTCCAGAAGGCTTTGGAGTACCCCTGAAATACGGCAGAAAATGAACTTCTTCCAAGTTTAAGCTCCTCTCTTATCCTTTCAAAGATAAGCACATTAGAATCAACACCCATACCAATACTCAGGATAATACCTGCAATGCCAGGAAGAGTAAGGGTTGCTTTAAAGGCAGTGAGAAGGGCAAGGAGATAGTAGATGTTTAAAATAAGTGCAATAATTGCTATGACACCAGATATACGATAATAAATAATGGTAAATACAATAACAGCAATAGCTCCCAGAAGACCTGCCATAAGGCCTCTTTTAATAGAATCCCTCCCAAGAGAAGGACCAATAGTTATATTCTGGAGAATCTTTACAGGAGCTGGAAGAGCACCAGCTCTTAAAATTACCGCAAGGTCCTTAGCCTCCTGCATGGTAAAGCTTCCAGTAATTTGAGCTTCTCCACCAGAAATCTTTTCTCTTATAACAGGGGCAGATCTCACCACATCGTCAAGAATTATTGCAAGACGCTTACCCACATTTTCTTTAGTAATCTGTTCAAAAATTTTGGCTCCTCTTGAATTAAACTGAAGCCATACATAAGGCTCATTAAATTGTGGATTTATTCTTACTCTGGCATCTTTGATATACTCTCCAGTGAGAAGAGTCTCTTTTTTAAGAATTATTCCTCTTTTGATTATCCGGCCTGTTCCCTTTTTCTTTTCAATAAAAAAATAAAATTCATCATCCTTGGGAAGATAGGGTTTTAAAGCTTCTCTCCATTGCTTAAGGGTTGCTCCTTTTTTTACCACTCCACTTTGAAGGAGCTGATGAATAAGCTGCCCAAGATCTATTCTTTGCATAGCATCTTCGTCAACAAGCTTGAACTCAAGCTGGGCAGTCTGGCCAATAATCCTTATAGCTCGCTCAGGATCTTTTATCCCGGGAAGCTCAACTACTATCTTGTCTGTGCCCTGGGTAGTAACGATCGCTTCAGATACACCAAATTGGTCCACCCTGTTTCTAATAACCTCAAGAACCTGATTTAAAAGATGCTTTTTAATGTAGGAAATCCTTTCAGGAGAAAGCCTTACCTCTATTTCAATTACCTTTCCTTTTTTCATCGGTGAAGAAGCTTCTATTTCTTTAAAATCTTTCAAAACTTTATCTTTAAATATCTCTACATCTTTTTCCCGATAAAACTTAAAAATTGCTTTTGTGCCTGAGACTTCAACATCGTATACAATACCCAATTTAGAAGCGCTGTCTTTTAAGTCCTGCAAACAAAGTTGAAACTGATTTTCAAGAGCTTTATCAAGATCAGGTTTAAGAACTAAGTGAACTCCTCCTTTTAGATCAAGCCCCAGCTTTAAACTACCTCTATAGACATATTTAGTAAACCAGGGAGGCAAATTGGAAACAAAAGTTGGAAGAAGTAAAAGCCCTGCAAAAAGTGTCAAAAGTATAACCAAACCTATCTTGAGTTTTAGCTTAAGAGACATACTCTCCCTCTTTTAAAAGCTCTCAATTCTGACATTTAAGTACTTTTTTTATTTTTAAAAGGTTACTTTCAAGTAAATCAGTAAAGCTGCCAGAATGGTAGGTATCGCCTGACCAGAGATACTCCACTCTTATGCCTCTTGTCCTGAAAAGTTTCTCAAATTTAGCAAAATCAGGATCAGTAAGAAAAATAGTGTCTTCTCCGGAAGTTTTAATTCTCTTTAAAAGCTCGGCAACGGACTTCATTCCAGGCTCTGCTTGATGAAAATGGCCCTTTACCAGGGTTACTTGCTCTATTCCAGCTCCTTTAAAAAGATAAGAAAATACAGGGTGTCCCAGAATAAAGATTTCTTTTTTCTGGCAATTTTTTAATGCCTTGCACCTTGCTTTAAGAGAAGAGAGATTTTTTAAAAATTCTCCAAAATTTGTATCACAGGCAGCATAAGCCTCTGGTGCGTTCTTTTTTAAAAAGTTTTTAAGATTTATGACAAGGGTTTCTATACGGGAAAGGTCAAACCACAGGTGAGGATCTTTGACCTTTTCTCCTTTTTTTAGAAGGGACAAAACTCCTTTTTTCCTAAGAGAAAACACTTTCTCTGCCCATGGTTCTGTACCAACCAGAATCACCAGATCAGCTTCTTTAATCGCTTTCCACTGAGAAAGACTGGGTTCAAAAGAATGAAATTCTCCGTGAGGAGGAAGAAGAGCTTCAAATTTAAGAGAGGGACATGCCTCTTTAATTACTTTTTCCAGGGCATATCCAGAAACAACTACTTTAATAGGCTTTGCCCAAAGCTGGTAAATAACAATAAAAAAACTTATCCATAAAATACACAAAAATGTAAAGAAACCTTTTCTCATAAAAACTTTCCACTTATTACTCATTGATGTGCTCCATTTTAACCCTTTTAGCCAATTTGTAAAGCACAATCGGCGACTCATTCACAAGATAGGGAAGCGTGGTGATGTTAAAATATCCTCTTCTGTAAAATCTCCTTCTCACTTTCACAACCGGCACAAGAGGAAGATTCCTTTTTACTTCTTCTGCTTTATAAAGTGGCACTCTTACTTTAGAAATTTTACCAGGGGGCGTTATACCCCTTCTGAACTTTGCATTGAGAAGATAAAGGAGGCCTGGGTCAATGTCTCCTGCCATGGCAATTACTCTCAGGTCAAGTCCACCCTCTACCTCTATCTCTTTAAAAAGGAGAGGTACCTTTCTTATGGGTTTAAACCCGTACTTTTCCGGATTTTTGGCAATAAGAACAATTGCCATCCATTGAGGAAGATAAGCTGCTGTTTCGTAGGGAAGAAGCCCGGAAGTCATTATCTGCCAGTAATTGGCAAAGTTGCGAATTTTCATAAGTCTAAGAAGTCTCCCCTCTCCTGCATTATAACTGGCAACTGCTGCTCTCCAGTCTCCAAAAAGTTCGTATAAATCTTTTAAGTACCTCGCCGCTGCATAAGTAGCCTTAATAAAATCCTTCCTTTCATCCACCCAGTAATTTATGGTGAGCCCATATCTCCTGGCAGTTCCCCTTATAAACTGCCAGAATCCTACAGCCCCTGCCTTTGAGACAGCAAAAGGGCTACACCCACTTTCCATAAGTGCAAGATAAGCAAGGTCCTCAGGTATCCCGAATTTTTTAAAAATGGCTTTAAAGTAAGGAAGATAAAGCCCTGCTCTCTCAAACCATATTTTAAGGCTCTTTCTACCAGCTCCCTGTGTATAATACTTGATAAAATAAAGCACCTGAGCATTAATATCAGAAGGAAGATTTTTTACCACCTCGTAAGGAAGCACCTCAAATGCTTCTTCCTCTTCTTCTGCCCAGGGGAAAAAATATGGCTCGTCTGCAAAAGAGGCATTCACGAAAAGACTCAGCCAAAAGCCAAAAATCAATGTTAATAGAAACAGTCCTTTGGTACGCATAAAAAAAATTAAAACTCAAGATTTAGAAGGTAGTTTCTATTATAAAGTGTGTCTTCTTCAGTATGTGCCTCGGAAACAAGCAAAGGCTTTATTTCTTTTTCTTTCAAGAATTCCCATATTTTTTCAAACTCAATCACACCTTTCCCTATGGCAAGATGCTCATCTATCTCCCCCCTGTTGTCGTGGCAGTGAATCTCCTTTAAGTACGGATATAAAGCTTCCAGCCAGGTAAGCTCGTGTTTTTTAGAAAATACCCTGGCATGGGCAGGATCAAAGCACCAGAAGACTTTTCCCTTAAATGTTTCCAAAATATCTTTTAAAAACTCTGGCTCAGGCTCAAACACATTTTCAAGAGAAAGGGATAAATCCAGTTCCTCCGCCTTTCTCAAAATCTCCTGTAGCGTCTCTTTAAAAACCTCTTTCCACTCTTCGGCCACCTCTCTGTGATAAAAAGGATGATATCCAGTATGAAGTACAAGATTTAAAGGTTCAAAAAGCGTAGCCCTTTCCATTGCCTGAATTATTCTTTTAATAGATAAATCTCTTATCCATGGATCAAGGGCTCCAGGGGAAAGATCCATAAAGGGAAGATGTATAGTTGTTTTTATTTCAGCTTTTTGGAACTCTTCGGCCACTCTTTTAAACTCACTGAAGAAAAATCTATCAAGAACTTCTGCCTTTAGGCCAATTTCTATATCAATTTTATGTTCAATAATTTGATTTAAGTACTTTTGTACAATAAGCTCGTAAGGCACAGATACAAATACCTTCACCTTTATTTCTCCCTGTAGAATTCTTTTATTTTTTGTACTACATAAAGGGCTTCTTCCTCTTCCATATATGGGAAAAAAGGCAGGCTTAGCACCTCACCTGCCAGTTTTTCTGTAACAGGTAAATCCCCCTTTTTAAATCCATATCTTTTATAAACTGGTTGTAGATGAAGAGGAAGGGTGTAATAAATGGCAGTATGGATACCTTTTTCTTTTAGATACCCTTTCAAATTATCTCTCTTTTCCGCCCTTATGGTAAAAAGAGAATAAGATGGAGAAACCCCTTCTGAAATCACAGGAAGCTTAATTTCTTTTATTTCCTTCAATGCCTCAAAATAAAGTGCGGCAAGTTTTTTCCTTAACCCAAGCTCTTTTTTAAAATAAGGAAACTTGACAAGCAAAATGGCAGCGTGTATCTCGTCTATTCTTCCGTTTATCCCACTATATTCATAGTAATAAGGAGCAGTCTGCCCATGCTCTTTAAGCACCCTTATTTTTTGGGCAAGTCTTTCGTCGTCTGTAAAGACCATCCCACCGTCTCCGCAGGTGGAGAGGGGTTTTGATGGATAAAAAGAAGTAGCCGAAGCAATACCAAATGTACCCACCTTTTTTCCATCAATCTCGGCGCCAAATGCCTGGCAGATGTCCTCTATAAGAAAAAGGCCTTTTTCTTTACAAAAAGCTGAAATTGTATTCATTCTGGCAGGGATACCAAAAAGACTTACCGCAATTACTGCAGAGATTTTTTTCCCCTGTCTGCAAAGATTTTCATAAGTTTCAACAAGGGCATCAGGAGATAAATTGTAGGTATCCTCTTCCACATCAACGAAATACGGCACAAGCCCTGCTCTTACCACCACCTCGGCTGTAGCAACAAAGGTGAAAGAAGGAAGTAGCACAAAAGAACCAGAAGGAAGATTAAGAGCTTTAAGAATGAGGTAAAGGGCCTCTGTGCCAGAAGATACCCCTATAGCAAACCTGCTTCCCAGAAACTCTGCCAGAGTTTTCTCAATAAGCCTTGTTTTTTCTCCATTTAAGTATCTACCGCTTCTTAATACCTCAACAACAGCTTTTTCTATTTCTTTTCCATAGATTTCATATCCACGCTTTAAGTCAAGAAATGGCACTGTTTTAACCGAGTTTTTCCTCAAAATACTACCCCCCTTTAAGACTTCTATTTCTCTTTAAAAATTCAAGGCACCTGAGCCTCAATTATAATACAATTTCCTCAAAATTGATATATTCTAAAACAGATTCTTTAAACCAGGAAACCAGAGAAAAAATTTCACGAAAATCAAAGAACTTCCCTTTTAAGATGAACATTTGAATTATTGATTTAAAAATGGTATAATTTTAAAGCTTAAAAATGGTAAAGTTTCTTATAAAGAGGTGAAAAAATGGGAGTAAGTGTAGCATTGGTTAGAAAACTCACTCAAGTAGATCCTCCTCTTAGAGAAGTACTCTTAGCAATTTTGGAAGAAATGGAGAAACAGCGTGCTCAATGGGAGCAAAGTATTACCAAAACTGAATTCAATGAGTTAAAAAATATAGTTGCACAGCTTGGTAAAACAGTCAATGAACTCGCTGAAGCCCAGAAAAAAACAGAAGAAAAAGTCAATGAACTCGCTGAAGCTCAGAAAGAACTCGCTGAAGCTCAGAAAAAAACAGAAGAAAAAGTCAATGAACTCGCTAAAGCTCAAAAAGAGCTCGCTGAAGCTCAGAAAAAAACAGAACAAAGACTCAATGAACTCGCTGAAGCTCAGAAAAAAACAGAACAAAGACTCAATGAACTCGCTGAAGCTCAGAAAAAAACAGAACAAAGACTCAATGAACTCGCTGAAGCTCAGAAAAAAACAGAAGAAGAGTTAAAAAGCTTGAGCGAAGAAGTCAAAAAATTAAGCGAAGAGGTTAAAAAGTTAAGCCATGGATTAGCTCAAACGCGCAGGCAGGTAGGTGGCCTTGCCCGAAGCGTGGCTTATGCCTTAGAAAATGAAGCTTTTCGGAAATTACCAGCTCTTTTGAAGAAAAAATATGGAATAGAAGTTATTGAACGTCTGATTCGCACAGAACTTGAAGGTCATGAAATTAATCTATTTGGTCGGGCTAAAAAGAATGGTAAAGAGATAATTCTTGTTGGAGAAGCAGTCCTTAAACTTGACGATCGTGAAAAACTCAGTCAGGTGTGGAAAAATGTAGAGTTAGTAAAAGAAAATATAGGGGGTGAGGTTTTACCCATAATTGTTACTCATTTTGCTCGTAAAGAAATTCTGGAGCGAGCTCAAAAAGCAGGTATTCTGATAATTCAAAGCTTTGAATGGGACTAAAAGGATCCTTATCTACAGAAGAGGGGCACTGGGAGATACGCTTTTTCTCTACCCACTTTTTGAAACCCTAAAACGCAAGGGCTTTTATGTAGTTGTAGCTGGAAACACAGATTATCTTCAGCTTGCCCGGAAATTAAACTGGATAGACGAGGCATACACAGAGCTATTTCCTGAAGTAGTTGAAAGACCTTATTTTAGAAAACTCCTTTTCACAAAAGGCAGTCTGCCACCTTTTCCACAAAAAAGGCAGTGGATAGTTGAGCACTATTTTCAGGTTTCAGGGATTGAGCCAAAGTTTTCAGAAGAGCTTCCACTTGAGCCTGCCAAAAAAAGCCCATTAAAAGGAAAATTTGTGCTCCACCCTGGAAGTGGATCCCCCAAAAAGAACCCTCCTCTTGAACTCTTCCTCAAAATTGAAGTCTTTTTAAAAGAAAAAGGCTATTCTGTGGTCTATTTTGAAGGAATAGCAGACACATGGCTTGAGGGAAAGGTAAAACCTATTTTTAAGTGTGAAGACATATCAGAGCTTGCAACTCACTTAAAGGCTGCACTTGGCTTTATAGGAAACGACAGCGGAATTTCTCAACTTGCTGCCTATCTCGGAATACCGAGCTTTTTGTTCTTTGGTCCAACTGATCCCGTAGTGTGGAGGCCTCTCGGCAAAAACTGGCAGATCCTTTATTCAGCCTTACCCTGCAGTCCCTGTTTCCCAAAAACCTGCCAAAAAAGGCCCTGCCTTAATCCAGAGATCCTATTTCCCCTTTTTACCCATGCCTTCAAGGAGAAGAAGCCTTGCAGGATAGTAGTCCCCATGTCCGGGGAAAATGAATAGTCCTTTTCCCTTTGCCTGAAGCTCTCTATCAAGCTGAAGGGCAAAGGCAGACAGGTCCCTCATCTCTTCCCTGAAAACCACAGAGTTGGTATTGGTGCTTGTCATAAGGAACTTAGGAATGCTTAAAAATTTCCTTTCTTCCTCTCTTAGGGAAGGAACATTTAAAAGATAATCTGCAGTAAAAAGAAGTCCTGCCTCTTCAGAAAGAAAAAACACCTGCCCCGGCACATGACCTCCTCTGCTCTCAAGCACGAAAAAACCTATTCCAAAAACCTCAAACTTATCAATTACTTTAAAACCGCCTTTATCTCCCATATCATTTTCCTCAAAAAATACCGGTTTTTGAGGAGGCAAAAACTCAGTGAATCTATTTACCAACACAGTAAAATGGGCATTAAGCCTTTCAATGGGTGTGTTAACTCCATAAGCCCTGTTATCACTTTCCATAACTTTCCAGGTAAGTGGGTGCATTATCACTTCTGTGCCAAACTCCCTTTCAAAGTATCCCGCAAGCCCTGCATGATCTGCATCTCCGTGAGAAAGGTAAATTTTCTCCACTTTGGATGGGTCAATTCCGTGATTAAGTAGCATTTTTTTAACATCCTCATAATAAATACCATAGCCTCCGTCAAACATCACTGCCCTTCCATCAGGGGCTTTAAAGACATACACATTTCCCCCGGTAGGAAGTCTAAAAGCAAACAAAAGCACTTCTCCTAAGGGAAGGACAGGTAAAAAGGTATAGAAAAAGTTATCCCCTGTTTTCAACCTTGAGGTAAGGGCAAAGGCAAGGATGTTGGAAAAAATCTGCCCTGCTTCAAGGTATTTTCCAGCCTCTTTATTAAACTCAAGAAGATGAGAGGAAAGGCTTTTTGATGCCTCAACAAGACTTCTTACCTTTTCAGTTTCATCGGTACCCAGTATCTCCTTCAACCTTAAGTAAAACCTCTCAACTAAATTAAGTCCTATCATTTCTTCAGCCTGCTTTTTTGCCTCTCCTGAATATTCAATATTATAGTAATAACCTGAGTCTTTAAGGGCCTTAAGCAACCCCTGAAGCTGAGAGGCATCCTTCACATAAAGAGCCACCTCTGCCCTATTTTCACTCAACTCCTGATGATACTTCATGTAAATCACATTTGCCTGAAAGTCTTTTAAAAGTGCAGCAAATTTGGCAAGAGCTCCTGGTACATTTTCTAAGTAAACTGCAATCTTTAAAACATTTTTTAGTTCTGTAATCTGCAGATCCTCTTCCCATTTTTCTTCAAAAAATCCTTTTTCTTTCAGCTTATTTTTGAGCTTGTAAAGGGGTTGAGAAGAGGAGTGCACCCCTTCCACAAGTACCCTGTTTGGATGTTCTGAACGATTGTAATAAAAAAACACGATGTTTATACCTTTCTCCGCAAAAAGCCCTGAAAGCTCTGCAAGGGCACCGGGTTTGTCAGGAAGATATACCGTAGCTTTGCAGAAAAATCTTTCTTTTTCAAGTTCCTTTAAAATGGTAAACACCTCAAACCTCCTGAATTAAAATGGCTTCATTTTTACAAATAAGCTGCCCTTTTTTACCTATTAAAAAGGGTAATTTCTTCCCTTTATGCCCAAAAGGAAAACCACAGCCCACCACTATATTACCTGGCAAATATCTCTTTATTCTATTATAAATTTCCCTTCCTGAAACTCTGTCAAGATTTCCGAAGATAATTCCCTTAATTTTTCCCTTTTCCCAGGAGTAAATCACCTGAAGAAGGGCCCTTTCAATTCTATATGGTTTTTCGTTTACCTCTTCTACACATAAGATAACCTCTTCTTTTAGTTCAAAAAAGGGAGTGCCACAAAGACTGGCAAGGGAAATCAAATTTCCACCAAGCACCACTCCTTCAGCCTCACCCTCCTCCAAAGCCTCTCCTTCTAACTCAAGCTTACCTATTTTTCTGAAAAGCAACCTCTTCAAAATCTCTTTCTCTTTTGCAGAAAGTTTCACAATTTCCACAAGGTTTGGCATGGAGATAGATATCTGACCTGTTTTGAAATAAAGATAAAGCTGAAGCACAGTTATATCACTATATCCCAGAATAATCGGGGTTCGTGAGGAAAATCCTTGGGCATCAAACAATTTTTCAAGGAAAGGGAGAAGTCTCAGGCAACCAAACCCCCCTCTTGCTGCCATAAGATAATCAAGATCTTTCCGACAAAGTAGCTCAAATACCTTCTTAGCAAGAGCCTCTGGAGAACGAGGAAGTGAAAAGGCAAGGTTTTCCGTTTTTATACCCCAGGTTTTAAGCTCTTTTAACCCTTCCAAGACTTTTTCTTTTTCTGGAAGGGAGGAAGGCGCAAAGACCACTAAGCTTGGTGTTCTTTCCATAAAAAATAAAGCCCTTCAAGGGTGAGATATGGGTCAAAATATTTTACTTTTTTGGAATATGGAAGAATAAGGGGAGCAAGACCTCCTGTGGCAAGTATTCTGGGTTGAGATGACATTGTAACCGAGAGTTCCTCAACCAATCTGTCAGTCAGACCTGCAAATCCAAGCAAAAGACCACTTTTAATAGCAGACTCTGTGTCCTTTCCCATAGGAGATTTAAGGGGTGAGCTTAAATCCACCTTGGGGAGCTTAGCAGTCCTGGTAAAAAGGGCTTCAAGGGCAATAGAAATTCCCGGGGAAATGGCTCCTCCCAGATAAACCCCTTTTTCTGACACACAGTCAAAGGTAATGGCTGTGCCAAAATCCACAATAATAAGAGAGGTGCCATATTTTTTCCAGCCTGCAAGGGCATTTATAAGCCTGTCTGCCCCAACCTCTGAGGGATAGAGAAGATCAATCTTTATCGGCACTGTCTCAGCTTTTGCCACAAGTATCCTCCCCCTGAAAAACTTCTCTCCAAGCTCTTTCCACCACTTAAGAACAGGGGGCACTACACAGGCAATTACAAGCCCTGTAAAATCTTGGAAACCAATCCCATATAGACTAAAAAAACCATGAAGAACGGCTGCAAGTTCTTCAGCAGAAACAAAATTTCTCGTTTTAAAACTGAATACTTTTTTAAGAGCCCCATCTTTTTCAAACACACCGCACACAGTTGAGGTATTTCCTACATCTACAGCCAGTATCACAGGGAGCCTCCTTTTCAGAATATTATAACATCATAACATCAAAAACCACATGAAAAAGATATCCCCCAGAAACCATAACAGAGCAAGTATCCTGAGTTTTTTGAAAAATTTTTCCCATAAAGGTTCTTTGCCAGGAAGATCAGATAAAAATTTTACTCTTTCAAGTATTCCATAATGATGCCAGTTTTTTTTGTAAAGCTGCCCGGAGAGCTCGCCTATTTTTAAAAGTGCTGAAGCCAGAGGAAAAGGAGTGCCAAGCACTTTGTACGAATAATAGTCTGCCTCTCTTTCAAATGATCTCAAAAAATAAGCAAAAATCACCCTGAAGTAAAGAAATCCCAAAATTATTAAGGTTATTGAAGAAAAAAAATCAGAAAATTTCAGAAATTTTGTTACAATAAAAAGCACTATACCAAGAAATAAAGGAAAGTTAAAAAAAATCAAAGCAAGCCAAAGCATGTGCTTCTGTTTGACATGGCCTGCCTCGTGGGCAAGTACTCCCAGAAGCTCATTTTGATCCAGAATCTTGAGAAGATCAGAAGAGATAAAAAAATATCTAAAAGGATAAAATATTCCCAGAATTCCCGCAGTGTAAAAGGGCTTTTTACTCATTGAAAGAAGATAAAATTCCTTAATTTTTACTTTTTGAGTTCTAAAAAAAGAAGAAATAAACTCCCTATAAAATGGATCATTAAGTGGCTCAAGAGGCCATAATTTCTTTATTAAAGCCGGAGCAAATAGCAAAAAAATTGCCAAAATTATAAAAACTTCATCCTGAAAAGAAATTTTAAAAACATCAAATAAATCCTGGATAAATAAAATAATAATAAAAGGAAGCATTATGCCTAAAAAGAGCTTTAAATATTCCTTACTAATGGGAAAATAGGCTTTTCTATAAAGAAGGTAATAGTGCATAAACCAGAAAACTACCAGAAGATCTCCAAAAGGAATAATTTCTGAAACTTTTAATAAGCCAAGAAGACTTAAGTCCATTACAAAAAGTGAATAAATCAAAGCAAGGAAAAAATAAGGACCTGCTCTTTTTTTTAAAACAGAAAAAGAGAGCAAAAACAGGATTTCTTTAAAAACAAGAATCCCTAAGGATGCACTTAAACTAAGCCCTGTTTTGCACTCTGGAATAAAAGCGTATAAAAGAAGAGCTATCCATACATATAAAATATCTTCGTATAGCACTTATTTCGTGGCACTTTTTGCTGTTTTTTGGGAAGGCTTTTCCTTTACCTCTTTTTTCTTTGCTTTTTCTTTTTGTTCTTTCTCTTTTCTTGCGTAATCTGTTACATACCAGCCTGTACCTTTTAAAATAAAGCTGGTCTGACTTATTAGCCTGACAAGTTCTCCCCCACACTTTTCGCATACTTTTAAAGGCTCATCTGTTATTTTCTGCCAGACTTCAAAGCGCTCTCCACAATTCTTGCACTCATATTCATAAATAGGCATCTTCCCTCACCCTCCTGCAAGAATTTTAAAGAACTCAGCTACACAAAATATAAGACAGATTTTGCCAAAAAAAAGTATTTATTTATTCCCTTTTGGATAAGAGCCAAGCCAGACTACCTGCACACAATAATTCTGCATTTCATCTAAGCATTCTTTTATTTTTGGATCTTTTATATGCCCCTCACAATCCAGAAAAAAGTGATACTTCCAGGGTTCATTTTTTGAGGGCCTGCTTTCTATTTTGGTAAGATTAATTTTTCTTTCAGCAAAACATTTCAGAACATCAAAAAGCGCTCCAGGCCTATCAGCCACACTGAAAATAAGTGAAGTTTTATCATTTCCTGTGGGAGGCACCTCACTCTTTCCAATTATCCAGAAACGCGTGGAATTCCCCTTGATGTCCTCAATGTTTTTGGCAACTACCTGGAGGTGATATAACTTGGCAGCCATAAGGCTTGCAATGGCTCCCACACTTTCGTCAACTGCTGCCCACTTGGCAGCAAAAGCCGTAGAAGACACCGTCTCAATGGTTACAGAAGGAAGCTTTTTCCTGAGCCACTTCCTGCATTGAGCTATGGCCTGAGGATGGGAAAGAATTTTTTTTATATCCTCAAGCCTGCCTGTGAGATTAAGAAGATGGTGAGAAATAGACTCATAAATCTCTCCACACACTTTAAGCCCATATTCATAAATGGCATCAAGAGTAGTTGCCACAACTCCCTCAATGGAATTTTCAATTGGTACAACCCCAAAATGCACCCTTTCACTTGCTACCTCTTCAAATACATCAAGGATTGTCTCTACAGGAACAAAATGAGTGGCAGAGCCAAAAAAATTAAGCGCAGCAATGTGACTAAAAGTAGCCTCAGGCCCAAGATACGCTACTTTTAGTTTCTCCTGAACTCCTCTGCAGGCCTTTATAATTTCTGAATAAATTATTTTTAAAGCTTCCTCTGGAAATACTCCCTGATTTAACTTGAGTATCCTTGAAATGACTGCCTTTTCTCTTGAAAGATCAAAACTTGCCCTACCCTTTTTTTCCTTTACTTTGCCTATCTCCTGAGCAAGCTGTACCCTTTGCTTTAAAAGCTCAACTATCTTTTCATCAACCTCATCTATCTTTTTTCTGAGGGTTTTAAGAATCTCCTCTGAAGAAGCCACTTTTTACTCCCCTTTCAATTTCCTCTAAAAAGGCCTCTCTGTTTTTTACTCCTTCAGCTCTAAGAGCTTTTAACAGCCTGGAAAAGGCCTTTCTCTTTTTTAGCTCTTCAATACAGGAGCTACAAAGATAAGCTCCTCTACCCCCTGTTCTAAAATCCCTGTCCCAAATAATATACCCTGCTTTTATACAAAAGCGATGCAAGGTATATTTAGGTGCCTTTTTCCTGCAAATAACGCAAGTCCTCTCTGGAATGTGTCCTTTCTTAGGCACTAAGGGCTTCTCTTGCCTTCTGAAGAATCTCCTCTACTTTTTCCGGCTCAAGTCTTGTAAGCTCTGCTATCTTTTCTGGAGGGGTGTTTACAAGGGTTTCAAGATCTTTGATTCCTGCCTCATAGAGAAAACCTGCCACCTCATCTGAAAGCCCTGTTACTTTGAGAAGCTTTAAAAACTCCGGCTCCTGTCGCCTCAAATATTGAGTTTCGCTAAGAATGTCTATTCTCCAGCCTAAAAGCTTTGAAGCAAGCCTTACATTTTCCCCCTTTCTTCCTATAGCAAGGGAAAGCTGATCATCCGGAACAACTACTTCCAGGGTTTTATTTTCCTCATCCACTATTACCTTGCTGCACTCAGCAGGAGAAAGTGCATTATAAACAAACTTTGCCGGATCAGGATCCCAGGGCACTACATCTATTTTTTCGCCTTTAAGTTCCTGAAGAATAACGCTTATTCTTGAGCCCCTTACCCCCACACAGGCACCCACAGGATCAATATCTGGATTGGTGGAATGAACAGCTATTTTGGTACGAGAGCCAGGCTCCCTTGCAATGCTCATAATTTTCACTATACCTTCCTGAATTTCAGGCACCTCTCTTTCAAAAAGCTTTTTTACAAAAGCCGGGTGAGAACGGGAAACTACTATCTGTGGCTCTTTCTGACGATAGACCTCTATAATAAGAGCCTTTATTCTATCCCCTCTGTGATATCTCTCTGTAGGAATCTGCTCTTCTTCTGGGAGCAGGGCTTCTGCCCTCCCCAGGGAAAGAATTATATCCTTTTTATTAAAACGATGAACATAACCACTTACTATCTCCCCAAGTTTGTGTTTGTATTCATCATAAATAAGCTGTTTTTCAGCAAGTCTCAATTTCTGGGAAAAAAGTTGTTTTACTATCTGGGCTGCAATTCTTCCGAGATCCTGAAGTTCAATTTTTTCACCAATAACATCACCTATTTTTACATCTGGTGAAAGCCTGCGGGCCTCTTCAAGAGAGATTTCTCTCTCCGGCTCTGTAACCTCCTGAACTACCTCTTTTAATCTATAAAGTTCAAGTGCTCCAGTGTCTTCATCATACTTTGCTTCAATAACTGCTTTATTCCCATACTTCTTTTTGGCAGCGGTCTTTAAACCCTCAAGTAGTGCTTCTATTACTATTTCTTTAGAAAGGCCTTTCTCCTTACTAAGTGCCTCTACCACTTTTTTTAATTCACTCTGCATTTATTTACCCCTTTAAAACTTGATTTCTGGCTGAAGCCGGGCTTTCTTAATTTCCTCCAAACCAAATCTCCACACTTTGCCTTCAACTTCAATTATTACCAAATTCTTTTCCTCAACTCCAAGTAAAATACCTGTAAAATTCTTTCTACCTTCCACAGGATTTTTAAGTGTAATCCTCACTTTTTCTCCTGCAAATCTTTCAAAGTGCTCTCTCTTGGTAAGAGGCCTTTCTATACCAGGGGAAGAAACTTCCAATGTATAGGAATGATGAATAAAATCATGTTCATCAAGTAGCTTTCCCACCAATGAACTTACTTTAGCACAATCCTCTACACTGATACCTGTTGGTTTGTCAATAAAAATTCTTAAAGTCCACCCCCTTCTTTCTCTTCTCCACTCCAAATCAACAATTTCTATATTCTTTCTTAAAAGAGGAAGCTCTATTACTTCTTTTATTTTTTCAATTAGTTCTTTTTCTTCCATTCTAAAAATAAAAAAAGCGGGCAACGGGATTCGAACCCGCGACCCCCAGCTTGGGAAGCTGGTGCTCTACCCCTGAGCTATGCCCGCTTCTTAAAAGTCGCAGTTTTTAATTATAACTTATAATTAAAATTTTACAAGTTCTAAAAAACGACCTTATCTTCTCTCCTTTACTGGATATATGTGCACATCTCTCTGAGGGAATGGAATGACAATATCTTCTTCCCGAAACCTGTTGAGAATCTCTTTTATAAGATTGTGAGTAACAGGGCCTCTATTTCTGGGATCATCTACCCAGCAAAGAAGCTCAAGATTTATTGAAGACTCACCAAACTCTCTGTATCTTACAAGTGGAGGTGGATTCTTAACTATGTGCTCCACTTTATTTACCACTTCAAGCAAGACTTCTTCCACCTTTTCAAGATCTGAAGAGTAAGAAACTCCTATAGGAAGCCTCAGTCTAAATCTGGGCTCAGGAGCACTTTCATTGATAATCTTTGAATTTGCCATTATGGAGTTAGGAATGGTGATAATCACATCATCACGGGTTTTAATCCGCGTTGAACGGATCCCTACATCAATTACTTCTCCTCTTTCTCCTGAATCAAGAATAATGTAGTCTCCCACTTTATATGTCCTATCAAGAAAAATAGAAATTCCACCAAAAAAGTTTGCAAGAGTTTCCTTAGCAGCAAGTGCCAGAGCAATACCTGCAATCCCTGCAGAAGCAAGAATAGGAGAAAGATCTATTTTCCATGTCTTAAGAAGCACTGTAATAGTAATTATGGCAAGAACAGCGTATGAAATATTTTTAATCAAAAGAACAATATCAGCTTCCAGATGACCTGTTTCTTGTTTAAAAAAAAATTTCTTTTTAGTCAATTCCTTAATAATCCTGAAACCAGCAACACTCCAAAGGATAACTATAATGCTCTTTGAAAAGGCTGAGATCAAAAAAAGATAGTTTTTTAAAAAGAAAATATAATGGGAAATATGAATTATTCCTACAAACAAAACTGTAAAAACCGCAGGATATGTAAGAATTTTTATAACATAATCATCAAAAGTAAATTTTGTGTACTTTACCAGTCTGCGTATAAATTTCAAAAGAAAAGCTATTAGAATTGTAAGAACCAGATAAATGCCTACCAATAAAAAGACATGTGTTTTGCTCAGGGCTATTACCGTCTCCATGTATTCAACATATTACTTAATTATCTCCAAAAAGTAAAGCCCCTTAATTCCCTGATAAAATAGATTGAAAAAACACCAAACCTGACCCTCTTTTCTCAGGAAGTGCTCATATGAATATTATACCCCCCAAACCTAAATCGGAAATTTTGGCAGAGTTTTTCTTGATTAAAAAAAAATCCTGGGTAAAGTTATTATTGTGGAGAATGGAATTCTTCAGGAAAAAGTTCTGGTATTAAACAAATATTACCAGGCTATTCAGATTACCACTGTACAAAAAGCCATCTGCCACCTTGTAAAAGGTACTGCAAAGGTAATCACCACTGACTGGACCACCCATACCTTTTCTGAATGGATAGAAATAAGTAAGTTTTATGAAAATGGAGATGCAAGATTTATAAAAAGCCCCTCTGTCTCAATTCTGGTGCCTGATGCAATCTATCTTCCTTATTATAAAAGCCTGCCCCGGAGTGAAGTAGTTTTTTCCAGACAAAATTTACTTTTAAGAGACGGGTATAGATGTCAATATTGTGGAAAATTGTTAAAAAATCCCAGGGATAGAACCATAGATCATGTAATTCCTAAAAGCAGAGGAGGAAAAACTGTCTGGACAAATGTGGTTTTGTGTTGCAAAAAATGTAATTTAAAAAAGGGAGACAGGACCCCAGAAGAAGCAGGGTTAAAACTTCTTAAACAACCCAAGGAGCCAAAATGGCAGGCTTTAATTCTGGAGAGTTTCCCCCAACATAAAGTCCAAGTCTGGAAAGTTTTTTTAAGCTTTGCTGGGATTAATTCTTAAAAATTTCTTCCATATTAAGAAGTAACAATAATTTATCAGGAAGTTGATATACTTTTTCCACATACTCTTTATCAAGGCCTTCTATCTTCTCAGGAGGTTTTTCAAGCTTGGCTACAGGAATTTCAAGAATATCTCCTATTTCTTCAATTACAAAAGATACTGGCGCTTCGTCTTCTGTTTTAATAATCAAATTTAATTTAGGAGTAATCTTTGCGTGAAGCCTTATTTTCTTGGCAAGATCTATTACCGTAATAATTTGTCCTCTCAGGTTCATTATCCCTAAAATATAGTCCTCAGAAAGTGGTACAGGAGTGATCTCTAAATCTTTGTTAATTTCTACAATCTTATCAGCAGTTATTCCAAACAAAAAATCGCCCATATAAAAACTTACCACAGTAAGAGTGTCCTGCATAAGAATACTTTTTTGGGAAGATTCTGCCAGGGCATCTTCTTTTTTTATCAAGTTCATACCTCTCCTCCTCTCTCCTGTTTTAAAATTTCTACAGCTTTTTTAATAAAAAACTTTGCTTTTTCCGGTATAGAATGAGGGACAATAATTTGAAACTCAATTAATAGATCGCCTCTCCTTCCATCTTTCAAAAAAGGACCGCGCTCTTTTAAAACTACGGGAGAATCTCTGGTAAAAAGGTAAGAAGGCACTTTTTCTTCTCCTTCAAGTGTAAGAATACTTATCTCTTCGTTTAACATTATCTCCCAGAAAGGAATTTTACATTTATAAATTAAATCAGAACCCTTTAAAACAAAGTACGGATGAGGTTTTATTGCAACTTCATAATAAAGATCACTGATAGCCCCCACAGATTCCTTGGGTAAAAAAAGAATGTCTCCCTCTTTTAAACCTACAGGAATGTCTATAACTACTTCTTTTTCTTCTTTTATCTTTCCCTTTCCCAGACAATACTGGCACTGTTCAAGAAGAAGGTATCCCAGTCCCTTACAATAAGGACATTTTAAATAGGTATTTTTTTCATTTCTTGAATCAAACACTTCCACAAAACCACTTCCCTTACAAAATCCGCATATCTCTGCCCTTCCATTTTTATTTTTCCCGGTACCTCCACATGCTTTACATATTCCTTCCTCATAAGGTATTTTTATCTTTTTTTTACCTCCCAATGCAATTTCTTCTACTGTAAACTCCAGCACCGAAAAGACATAATCCCCTGTTAAAGGACAACGCTTTACCACTTCTACCTGCCGGGAAGAACGAAGCTTTTTAGACACTTCTTCATACCAGGAAATAAATTGCAAAAATTCCTCTTTACTACCCCCTCTGTCTGGATGAAGGTGTTTTACCTTTTCCCTGAAATACTTTTTTAACTCTTCTACCGAGGAAAATCTGCTCTCGTTAGGCAGCATGCTCTTTTACCCTCTCCCCTATAAGTTCTTTCACCCTGTTCAATACTTTTTCTCTTTCAAGTTTTACTTCATAGGCATTTGCTCCAAGTTCAAAAACCTTTCTTTCTATATCTTCCCCTCTTAAAGATGTCAAAACAAGAATAGGTAAATCTTTTAGAGATTCGTCGGCTCTTACCGCCTTTATTAGTTCAAAACCATCCATTTCCGGCATCTCAAGGTCAGTAATAAGAAGATCAAAATGCCCTTCTGTCTTCAGTTTTTCAAGGGCTATGGCACCATTTTCAGCTGTCTCCACTTCATATCCTGCAGCCACTAAATAGTTAGCAATCATATTTCTGTAAAAAGGAGAATCTTCCGCAAGAAGAATTCTTAAAGGCACTTCTAATTCTTTCGTAGGAGTAAGAAACCACTCAGGATCATACATTTCAATTACTTTGTAAATATCTATAAAAAGTACGGTCCTATCCTTGATAATCCTGTGCCCAAGGATAGCTTCATGATTATAAAGCCCCTCTTCTACCTCAAGGGTGGTCTCTATTACATCCACAATTTCAGAACAGAGAATAGCACAGGTTTTTTCTTTTTCGGTAAAGAAAAGCACGCTGTAATAGTCCTGAGGGGGTAATCCCTGAAGTGGTAAATAATTTTCAAGTCTCACTACAGGAATAACCTTGCCTTTATAAATTATAACTTCCTTTCCCCCCACAAACTGGATATCCTGGGCACTTATCTTGTCAAGCCTTGCAATCAAAGCAAGGGGTAAGGCAAGAGTCTCTTCTCCTACATTGAAAAGCAGGATAAACTGAGTTTCCTCTGCAGAAGGCTTTCTGAGTTTCTCTTCTTCCATAGCCCTATCAATATCTTCAACTTTCAGGCCTATATACTTTGACAATCCCACCACATCAAGAATCAGGGCAAGCTTTCCATCTCCCATAATGGTAGCACCTGAATATATAGGAATATTTTTAAACCACCTACCAAGAGGCTTTACAACAATTTCTTCAGAATCAAAAATTTTATCCACAAGAAGTCCTATATATCTCTCCCCAGTTGTTAAAATCACCAAATTTTTAGACTCACCTTCTTCTCCATTTTCTAAATTTAAAATTTTTGATAACCGCAGCACCGGAATAATTTCCCCTCTCAATCTATAAAATTCTGTATCGCCAATATTAAGAATTTCTTTAGTAGGATCTATACTTACAAGCTCTTTTAAATTCACCTGAGGAATAGCATATCTGTAATTACCAGAAGTAACGATAAGTGCCGGAATAATAGCCAGTGTAAGGGGAATCTTTATCCTAACTGTGGTACCCTTGCCCAAAACAGTGTTTATTTCAATAGAGCCCCCCAATTTTTCTATATTAGTTTTAACAACATCCATTCCAACACCGCGTCCGGAAACCTGAGTTACTTTATCTGCTGTAGAAAAGCCGGGTTTAAAAATCAGAGCCAAAAGTTCTTTTTCTGAAGCAGCCTGAGCCTGTTCAGGAGTTAAAAATCCCTTTTCTATAGCCTTCTTCCTTATTTTCTCAATGTCAATTCCCTTACCATCATCTTCTATTTCAATAATTACCTGGCCGCCCTCCTGATAAGCCCTCAAAACCAGTTTACCCTCAGGAGGCTTCCCTACCTGAACCCTTATGTCTGGAGGCTCTATTCCATGATCAATGGCATTCCTTACAAGATGTGTCAAAGGATCTTTTATGGATTCAATGATAGATCTATCAAGCTCTGTTTCAGTACCTTCAAGAAAGAGCTTTACCTTTTTATTAAGTGCCCTGGCAAGATCCCTTACAATACGAGGAAATTTATTAAACACAATACCGATGGGTTGCATACGGGTCTTCATTATAGCTTCTTGCAAGTCAGTAGTTACAAGAGAAAGGGTTTGAACACTCCTTAAAAGATCCGGATCCTGAATCTTTTGAGAAATTTGCACCACCCTGTTTCTTGCAAGTACAAGCTCTCCTGCAAGATTCATGAGCTGATCAAGGAGCCGCACATCAACCTTTATATGAGTCTCCGTAAGAGTCACATGAGGAGTGGGAACAGCCTTTGAGGATGTTTTTTCTGCTGGAGCCTTCTTTTCCTCCTTGGGAGACTCCTTTACCTCTGGCCTGGGGGCTTCTTCCTTGGCCTCTTTCTTAGAAGCTTCCTCTTTACTCCCTTCCTCACCTTCCTTCTTTTCTTCCTTCTTTTCCTCCGTTCCTTCTGCTTTTGCCTCTTCTTTCACCTCTTCTTTCTTCTCTTTTTTCTTCTCAGACTCTCCTTTAGGAACTATGCCCTTCTTTATCTTCTCTGTAAAGTTGGAAAGTTCCACCAGAAATTCCAGGATGTTATCATCTACTGGCTCTGTTTTCTTCTCTTCTATAGTAGCTATAATGTATTTTATATGGTCCGTGGCCCTGAGCAACATGTCTATAATTTCTTCTGTTACCTCAATTTCACCATCTCTTAGTTTAGAGAGTATGTCCTCAGAAAAATGAGCAATTCCTTCCAGAGTTTTAAAACCAAAAAAACCTGCTGCTCCCTTAAGAGAGTGCATCGTTCTGAAAAGTTCTCTTAAAATCTCAATATTTCCCCGATCCTCTTCTAACTCTACAAAAAGTTCTTCTAATTTTTCTATACTTTCCTTGGCTTCCACCAAAAAGTCTTGAAGAATATCTTCGTCCACGGTGCTCATGGCTTTCCTCCTTTTTATAATTTTTTAAAGTTTTTTTCTATAACATATTGTTTTACCTAAAATTTTCCTTTCCATATCAGGAAAAGTAATGGCCGGTATTTCCGTAGAACCCAGGAATAAATACCCCCCTGGATTTAAAAGCCTCCATATATCAGAAAGCACTTTTTTCTTGGTTTCATTTGAAAAGTATATAAGAACATAACGACAAAAAATCAAGTCAAATTTTTCTCTTATCTTTTTACCCGCCTCCAACAAGTTCATTATTTCAAATCTTACCATTCTTTTTATTTTGTCATCTATTTTCCAGTTAGCTCCCTGTTGTTTAAAATATTTTACCAGAAAAGTAACTGGTAAACCTCTGTTCACTTCTATTTGATTATAAACCCCCTCTTTTGCCTTTTTAATAGCAGTAGGAGAAATATCAGTTGCTAAAATTGAAATCCTGTAGGTTTTTAAGTAATTGGAAAAATATTCCACAAGAAGCATAGCAATACTATAAGGCTCCTGTCCGGTAGAACAGGCTGCAGACCATATGGAAATCTTCTTTTCCTTTTCTTTAAGCTTAAAAAGCTCCGGAAAAATGTGGTTCTTCAAAGCCTCAAATGGATGTTGATCCCTAAAAAAATATGTCTCATTCGTGGTAAGAGCATCTACAATTTGAGTAAGAAGCTGCGGAGTAAGCCTGGTCTTAACAACTGAGTAAAGCTCTTTTATATCCTTGTAACCCAGCGTTAAAGCAAGTTCGTTTAGCCTACTTTTAACCAAGTATTCTTTACCTGCCCCATAAGAAATACCACTAATTTTTTCAACCAATCCAGTAAAAAAATTAAAGATTTCTTTCTCCATTTACTTACACCCCAAATATTTCTTTAAGTCTTTGTGGAATTTGTGTTAAATTTAACACTTCGTCTGCCAATCCCGCTTCTATTACAGCTCTTGGCATTCCAAAAACTACACAACTTTTTTCATCCTGAGCAAGTACCAGACCACCCTTTTCCTTTATCTTCCGTGCTCCCTCTTCCCCATCTCTCCCCATACCTGTAAGTACCAATGCCACTGTTTTATCCTCATATACATCTGCCATGGATTCAAAAAGCTCATCCACTGCTGGTCTACAAAAATTTCTGGGTGGGCCTTTATGAAGAAAAATTTCCTCCCCAGAAACGACCTTCTTTACTTCCATGTGAAAATCTCCAGGAGCTATAAATACCACCCCTTTTCTTACCGGTTCCCCCTGTTCAGCCTCTTTTACCCTTAACATAGAAAGCTGATCAAGTCTCTCCGCAAGTTGTTTTGTAAATAGAGGTGGCATATGTTGAACAATAAGTATTGGCACCGGAAAATTTGCAGGAAGTTTAGGAATAATCTGCATGAGAGTCTGAGGGCCTCCCGTAGATACTCCTATTCCCAGAGCTTTATAGTACCCCTTTTTAATCTTTGGCTTTATAGAAGGAATTGGTCTCTTCAAAGGCCTTGGAGGTAGTATAGCAGGAACTGCACTCTTTATTTTGGGTAAAAGCTCCGTTTCAATCTTTTTCATGCTCTCCAAAAAAGATTTGGTGGAAGGCTTGGGCACAAAATCAAAGGCACCCAGAGATAAAGCTTCAATAGTAGCCTTTGCTCCTGCCTGTGTTAAAGAAGAAAACATTATCACTTTTGTCTGAGGAACTTCTTTTCTGAGTATCTTAAGGGCAGAAAGCCCGTCCATCACGGGCATTTCTATATCCAGAGTTATCACATCAGGTTTTAAAAGTTTGGCTTTTTCTATAGCCTCCTTTCCATTTTTGGCAGTGTCCACCACCTCTATTTGTGGATCCTTCTTCAGGATATCCACCAAAAGCTTGCGCATTATCGCAGAATCATCCACCACTAAAACGCGAATCTTCCTCACTTAAAAACCCTCCATTAGATATTTTATTTTCGTCTCCAGCATTTCTTTATCAAAAGGTTTCATAAGATATTCATTTGCTCCTGCCATAATGGCATCTATTACACTTTTTTGCTGATTTTCCGTGGTTACCATCATTATTTTTATTTCATTCCATTTCGGGTTTTCTCTTACTTTTTTTAAAAATTCATATCCATTCATAACTGGCATGTGCCAGTCAAGAAGGATTAACTTTATATCCGGATTCTCTTCAAGTACCTGAAGTGCCTCCTCTCCATGTTCGGCCTCTAAAACCTCAAATCCGAGTTCTTCAAGATATTTTTTTTCTATCTGCCTTATAGCTTTAGAGTCATCCACCACCAGTGCCTTGTACATGTGCATCCCTCTCTAATTAATTTTATATAACATATTTTGAAATCAACTGCCCTGGTGCAACCTCTTTATAATTTAAATTAATTTTAACAGAAACATTATAAAAAGAAAACCTCTTCTTAAGCTCCGAAAGCTCGCCTTTTGCCTCTTCCAGAGCCTTTTTATTAGAAAAACTCAAATCCAGCCACAAATTTTTACTTTCGTAACCTAACAGGCCTTCAACCATCCCTAAAAACTCCATAAAAAGTTTAAAAAAGAAAAGCTTTATTTTTTTCCCCTTCTTCTCAGGCACTCCTATTTCTAAATAACCCCAGGACTTTTCATCATTAAATATAAACGGCAAAATAACTTTGTCCTCTTCATATAAAATTTTAAATCCCTTTATCTTATCTCCCAAAAACTCCTTAAGTTTTTCTTTTTTCGTCTCTTTTGTGGCTCTGGATGCCTTTTTTTCTTCCACCAGCTCTTTTAAAAAAGTGGAAAGCAAAGAAACATCTTTTGACACTCTTTTTTCTTGAGGAAGATCTTGGTCCTTGTGTAAAAGAAGATACAAAAGTTGAAGTTCAGAAGTTTCTTTTTTTTCTTCAGATACAATCTGGAGAACAATAGGATAACCCACCTGAGAAACCCTCACCTTTATCTGCTGCCCAGGAACAAAGTCTTGAGGATTCAAACTCCCTCCTATCCTTGCCTGAAATTTCTCTCCTCCCAGGTCCAAAAAGAGTGTTTTCCCTTCCACCCCAATTACTCTTATCACAAGCTCTCTGCCCGGCCTCGTAAAAAGCGACCAAAGGTTTTCTGGAAGATATATTATTGGCGCTGGTGCCGTAATCTGCATTTAAATTACCTTCCCATTTTATGTGTAGCAATAATTAACTCCACTTCTCCCTCACTTAAACTTAATCTCCGTGCAATTTCTTTTATACTTACACCCTTTTTATAAAGGGTTATAACACTATCCTTTACTTTCTTTCCGTCCAGCCTCTTTTTGCTTTCCGAACTTCCTCCTTTCAGCCTCTCCAGTTCTGCTACAAGCTTTCTTGCTCTTTCAATGCCCTCTATTATTTCGTCCCAGGGTAAATTTAAAAATCTCTTTAAACGAAAATAAAAAAACATAAAAATAAAAAACATAAAGACATCTATCAAAAATAAAAGAAAAAGCAACCAAAACAATTGTTCATCCGTAAATATAGCTTTCATATCTTAAATTAAGCCTTTAAAATAGCTCCATCAAACCGTACTTTTATAGGAACTGGCTTGATATTTTGAAGCTTCATCTCTTTTACCGCCTCTCTGGATAACTCCTCAAGTTTTTTATCATCATACCATACAGAAGAAGGAACTTTTTTTAGAAAAAAATAGAAAAATTTTCTATAAACCAATGTATTGTGTTTAAAAATTTTAACATTTTCATGGTTTGGAAAAAATATCGTAATTTCTACTTTCAAAAATTCTTTATCAGAAAGTGGAATCAAAAAATTGGAAAGAGTTGCTTTATATCCAAATAGTTCTTTCTCTTCTTTAAAGACACTATGAATAACTTTCTTAGTAATCA
>Ga0256842_1000621_pt1 | contig 31187 bp, 35 predicted proteins | sample 4559240metaG_FD_185973 | JGI IMG/M metagenome (GOLD analysis project Ga0256842, IMG submission 185973) | Hydrothermal vent microbial communities from Guaymas Basin, Mexico - 4559-240 | ecosystem: Environmental > Aquatic > Marine > Hydrothermal vents | place: Mexico: Guaymas Basin | collected... | reverse complement strand
AGGTCCGATTCTATCAAATCTATCGATTGATAATTTGTTAAGAGCTATGATATAATCGCCTTGAGGATCTTCAGATTTACCCTCCATTCCGCAAAGGTGACCGATATTGTAGTTTACATTTACTCTGTCAAGAACTTTACAAGTTTTATAACTCCATTTTACAACTTGGCTATCAACATAGAGTGAAGTATATATTTCACCTGTTTTTTTCCAGTGTTTACCGATTTGGTTATGCAATGGTCCAAGTCCCAACTCTGCTTGACAATGTAAAGCTTTTTTCATATCAAGAATTGGAATACCAAATGGATCTTTACCTACAAATTTCTTATTTTTGAAAAGTTTCATCATTTTTTCAAAGTCATAAACTGAAGCATGAGTATCAAGTTTACCACAAACTACAACATACTTTCCGTCCGGAGTAACATCAACACCGTGAGGTGATTTTGGCTCTGGAACAAGGAAAAGACAGTTGTTTTTAACAGCTACATCGATAGGCACAACTCTATGTCCGTTTATAACTTTTACATTTTTAGGATTTTCTGCAAGTTTTGCAAGTTTTTTCCAGTTATACACTTGTAAAAAGTCGGTATCGTTTCTTGAACATCCTGCCTCAAACGGAGGAAGACCTTTTTCAATACCACCTGTGTACATCTCTGAGTTAAAGCTGTTTGTAAAGCCCCATCCGTAACTTGCCTCTTTACCTGCATCAGACAAATCTTGCATATATGGAGGAAGTTCAATCGTAAAAGATTTTTTTACATTTATCTTTCCTGTTTCATTGTTAAATTTCCATACTGTAACACCACCTCTATAAGCATCAACATACTCACTCATTGGGTGCCAGTTATTATCAAGAGGTGCAGCATACTGACAAGCCTCTAAGATATACTCGCTGTTAGGAGTAAAGAAAGCTCCACCGTGATCACTTTTGAAAACAGGGTTTACAACGATTTGCTTTGTAACAAAGTCTTTAAGATCTATAACGGCAATTCTTGGGTTAGCTTTATCATTGATAACAAGCCATTTACCGTCATATTTACCATTAGTTTCTGAAAGTCCTGGGTGGTGAGTATCGCCCCAAGTTATCTTCTTGCCTCTAATGTTTCCTTCAGCAAGAATTTTCTTGGTGTCATCATCATAACCCCATCCCTGCCAAGGCTCCGGAGTAAATACACCTATATATTTTAGTATCTTCATTGAAGGTACACCATAAACCATCATTTGTCCGGCCTGACCAGTCGAACTAAAAATCAAATACTTATCTCTACCACCACTTGGTAGGTAAGTTTTTGCAGCCGCAAGTAAATCTTGTTGAGTCAAGTGTCTTTCTTTCATGACTTTCTCAAGTTCACTCTGAGCTGAAAGCAAAGTCGCACCTACTGTTAAACCGAGAGCAACAGTAGATATCTTCTTAACAATCTGCTTCATTATTCCTCCTTAAAATTTTCTGAATTATTAGCTTTATGCAACCTACATAATTCTATGGTGAAATTATAGTTAAAAAAATGTTAAATATAATTGATATATATCAAGTCAAAAATGTGTCATTTTTATGATTTTACGGTTATTTTTAATTTTTAAACCTTTGTATAACCCAATTTTAGGGATTTTGTTAATATTTTACATTATTTAACATTTTTAAAAAAGATTTTTAAAAATTGCAAATTTTTCTTAAAAATGTTAAAATTTTATTAATAACAATACAACAAAGGCTATAAAAATGGATGATTTTTTAAATAATGAGCAAAAAGAAATAGAAAAAGAGTTAAATAAACTCATAAAGATAAGAACAGATTTTTATAACTATCTTGATATACATATTCCAAAAAAAGATGAGCAATTTGACTTTTCCAAAAATCCTAAGATAAGTGCAAAAGATATATACTCTCATTTTTATAAACTTGATTATCAAGCAAGAAAACTAAGAGGTTTCCTTGTAAAAGCATACGGGCTAAAGGCTGAATAAATGTCATATATAAAAATAGATTCTTCAAATTTTAAACACAATCTTTCTTTAATCTCAAAGCAGATAGGAGGAATTGAAAAACTTTTTGTCGTATTGAAAGATAATGCATACGGTCACGGTATAATTCAAATGGCAAAACTATCGAAAGATATAGGAGCAAAGCAAGCAGCGGTTAAAACCGTCAAAGAGGCTCTTGAGATAAAAGAGTATTTTCCATATATACTTGTCTTAAGTGATATACCAAAAGAGAAGATTGATGGTATCGGGGTAGCAATAAATGATATTGAAAATATATCAAAAATACCAAAAAAATCATTAGTAGAATTAAAAGTTGATACCGGAATGCATAGAAACGGCATACTCATCGAAGAGTTAAGCGATGCTTTAAAACTTATTAAAAAAAGAGGATTGCAATTAAGGGGTGTTTACTCCCATTTTAGAAGTGCCGACGAACTTACAAGCGAATTTTTTTGGCAAAGAGAAAATTTTAAAAAAGTTAAAACCAAAACAAAAGAAATTTGCAAAAAACTCAACATTGATGTACCCTATTTTCACTCTCATAACTCAGCTGCAATATTTAGAAACAATAATTTTGAAGATGATTTTGCCAGAAGCGGGATAAGTATATATGGATACCACTATCTACCCTCCCCTCTTCCAAATCCACCTCTTAAGCCTGTCCTCTCTCTTTGGGCTCAAAAACTAAGCACAAGAGAGTTAAAAAAGGGGCAAAGAGTGGGATACGGTGGAGTTTTTGAGGCAAAAAGAGATATGATCGTCTCAACTTACGATATAGGATACGGTGACGGTTTTTTTAGATATGATGGACTTAGGGATTTAAAAATCGCAAACAACAAAAAGATACTTGGAAGAGTCTCTATGGACAGTATGAGTATTGAATGCGAAGATGATGAAATTTGTATATTTGATGATGCCACCTATCTTGCAAAATATTTCAACACCATTACATACGAAATCATCACAAATCTCTCTCCACACATCAAAAGAATAATAATTTAAGAGTTAAAAAAATCCTCCAAATTTCTATCTGCCTCATCTTCGATTTGGGGATTTATCTCTCTTTTTAACTCTTCAAGCCTTGCTATCCTATCTTCGGTACTCGGATGAGTTGAAAACAAAGATGCAAAAGAGATATTTTTACCACTAAAGGGATTTACTATAAACATATGAGATGTAGTTTCGGTTGCACCTCTTACAATCCCTTGTCTATTATAGTTTTCAAGTTTTAAAAGAGCACTTTCAAGCCACTCTGGATGTCCCGTTAGTTTTGCGGCACCTGCATCGGCTTCGTACTCCCTACTTCTGCTTATGGCCATTTGTATAACCGTGGCAGCGATAGGAAGTATAATGGCAAGAGCGATCATCAAAAAAGGATTTCCGCCTCTTTCATCATCTCTCCCTCCTCCAAACATAGCTCCCCATTGCATGATATTGGCTATCCAAGCTATCGCTCCGGCTATGGTGGCAGCTATGGTACCTGTTAGTATATCATAGTGCTTAACATGACTTAATTCATGGCCCAATACACCCTCTATCTCTTCTTCGTTTAAAAGATCAAGTATCCCCTCTGTTACGGCAACTGCCGCATGTGAAGGATTTCTTCCGGTAGCAAAAGCATTTGGTATTTTATCCGGGATGATATAGACTTTTGGCATGGGAATACCAGCCTTTTTTGTCAATCTTTTAACTATGGCATAAAGCCCCGGAGCCTCTTTTTCACTTACCTCAACTGCTTTATAATGATCCAAAACCATTTTATCCGAATAAAAATAACTGATAAAATTAATAATTCCCGTAAATATAAGGGCTATAAGCATACCTCCACTTCCCCCGTAGATACCCCCTATGCACACAAAAAGCAGAGTTAGTGCAATCATAAAAAAAACGGTCTTAAAAACTTCCAAACTTATCTCCTTTTTAAAGCATTTTCAAAGATAACTCCGTCAATTCCATTTTTTGCTACATTTTCAAGCTCATTATCTGAATTGATAATTTGTAAAATCTTAGTATCAAACAAATATTCATTGGCTATTTTTTGAGCCTCTTTTGCAAAATCGCACTCTACAAGAGCAAAATCGCACTCAAGAGCATTGCAAAACAGCAACTCTTTTATATCTTTAACTCTCATTGCATAAGATATATTGTTGGTTTTGCATTTCTTTGCAATAAGAGGATCAAAATCAAAAAAAACAGTAGAATTAGACGGTGTATTTTCAATATCTTCAAATGATATTATCTCATAAAAAGGTAAATAATCGATAAACGAATGTCCTATGATCAGCATATCAACCTTTCTGCATACACTCTTTTGAGCAGTAAAATTTACCGTTTTTGATATATGCTTCTTTAGAAGATACAAATGTGCCACACACACAGCACTCAACCATCTCTTCGCTATCTTTATCTTTTTTATCAGAAGAACTGCTATTTGCTATACTTTTATCTTTAAAAAATATAGCATAAATAACATACACAATAACACCAAATATCAACCACTTAAAGATCATGCAAATCCTTTAAAATCAAATATTTTATTTTTTTATTCTTAATAATATCATAATTTTTTATCCCGCTCAATTCATGCTCCACATCGCTACCTTTATATAGAAGCATTATACTGCTTGGGGTGATGAAATTTTTTGTCAATTTTATCAACATTTTAGTATCACTTACAGCTCTCGAAGTGATAAGATCAGCGGGAAAATATCGACTTTTCTCTATCCTGTCACTTACCACTTTTACATTTTTTAACTTTAGTCTGCTCTTTGCCAAATGCAAAAATGCACTTTTTTTTAAAATAGGCTCAAAAAGAGTAAATTCTATCATAGGAAGATACATAGCCAAAACCAACCCCGGAAATCCGGCTCCGCTACCCACATCAACCGCTGTTTTTATATTTTCAATATTTAAAGACTTTATGGGGTAGATACTATCTATTATATTTTCAATAACCTCTTGGTGATTTTTGACACCGCTTATATTGTGAGTTTTATTATATTGTAGCAATATATCAGCAAACATTTCGCAATCGGCTAAAAATTTATCTCCCATAAACTCTTTCATTTTTGCATTCACTATAGCAGATGTCCCATTTTCTCTTTTTTTGTTTTTAAATAACCCTTGTTATATTCATTTGCTTTCATGACTATAGGAACTCTTTTAACAATCTCCACATTTTCCACACTTTCTATCTTTTTGGGATTGTTTGTAAGTAGTTTTATCTTTTTTATACCGAAATATTTAAGTATAAATTCCACCATTTCATAACTTCTCTCATCATCAGCAAAACCAAGTTGATGGTTCGCCTCGACTGTATCTAAACCTTTATCTTGAAGAGCATAAGCATTTACTTTATTTAAAAGTCCTATATTTCTGCCCTCTTGCCTTAAGTATATCACCATGCCACCCTCTTTTTCGATGACTTTAAGAGCATATTCAAGTTGATCTCTACAATCGCATTTTAAGCTCCCTATCGCATCTCCCGTTAGACACTCACTATGTACTCTGACCAAAGGTGTATCGCCAAAGGGTTCTTTCAATATGGCAAGATGTTCCTTTTCGCCCTCTTTAAAAGCTATGATTTGAAATGTTCCAAATCTTGTAGGTAAATTTGCTTTTTTAGAAATTTCTATCTCTTTCATTATAGTTTATTCTCTTTTTTGGTAAAATATATGCAATATTACCAAATATAAGGAAAAAATATGTTTAAGAGATTTAGAAGATTGAGAATTAATGAAAATTTAAGAAATCTTGTAACGGAAACGAAGCTTGATAAGAACGACTTTATATATCCACTTTTTATCAAAGAGGGAGAAAATATAAAAAACGAGATATCCTCAATGCCGGGTGTTTTTCAAATGAGTATAGATCATATTTTAAAAGAATGCGAAGAGTTAAAAAAACTTGGGCTTTACTCTATCATACTATTTGGTATCCCTGAGGTTAAAGACTCCATAGGAAGTGATGCTCTTTGCGATCATGGAGTTATCGCTACAGCTATAAAAGAGATCAAAAAGGCTCATCCCGATATGTTTGTCATAACCGATCTTTGCTTTTGCGAATACACCGACCATGGACACTGCGGTATACTCGATATGGAACACGAAACGGTTGATAATGATGCCACCCTAAAAATACTCGGCGAACAAGCGGTGATCCATGCAAAAGCGGGTGCAGATATGATAGCTCCAAGCGGTATGATGGACGGCATGATAGTCGCCATAAGGGAAGCTTTGGATAAAGAGGGATTTATCAATCTACCCATAATGAGTTACTCTACCAAATTTGCAAGTAGCTACTACGGACCTTTTAGAGATGTAGCCGAGTCTGCTCCGAGTTTCGGAGATAGAAGAAGTTATCAAATGAACCCCGCAAACAGAAAAGAGGCTATAAACGAATCTTTAGAGGATGAAAAAGAGGGTGCGGATATACTTATGGTAAAACCGGCACTTGCCTATATGGATATCATTAGAGATATAAGAGAGAGGACACTATTGCCTTTGGCAGTTTATAATGTAAGCGGAGAGTATGCTATGCTTAAAATGGCGGGAAAGGCTGGACTTATCGACTATGATAGGGTAATGATGGAAACTTTGCTCGGCTTCAAAAGGGCTGGCACAGATATCATCATCACTTATCATGCCAAAGAGGCTGCAAAGATACTTTCAAATCAAGCATAATATAAAAATTTTTTAGAGTTGTCAAAGAGTTTATCAAAAAACTTTTTGGCTCCTTCCATAACTTTACTATCTCTTTCAAAGACAGATAAAATATTATCCATATTTTTAGCTGTTTCATATTTTAATTTATCTATAGAGTTAGGATTGTCAAACTTAGGCAAATCTTTTTTTGCCAAATTAACCCACTTTATCATCTCTTTATCATCCGGCAAGACACTATTTTTTTTGATATTTTTTACAAATTTATCAAATATAGGCTTTATCAATTTCATAGCCTTTTGTATCTCTTTTTCATCTTGTTTATCTATGCCGTCACCTTGATAAGTTATTTTATAGCCAAATTCATGGATTAAGCTCATAGAAAATCTTTTTGATTTACCCTCTTCACTAAAAGATAATTCACTTTTTTGGTCATCTCGGAGAGACATGGATATTTTATCGCCGGAACTAAGTGTAATATCAAAATCAAATAAATTTCTCGCTATATTGATACTATTTAAATTTATCATCAATACTCCTTAATTGTAAAAAATATCGTCAAATAACAAAAAAATTTTATACTTCTTTTTGTCAAAAACAAAACTTATTTTGCTATAAATAAATATTTTTAAATATAGGCTTAACTTATTTTTATACAATTTTAGATATGATATGTCTTTTTTAAAGAGAGGTATATAACAATGAAACACTTTTTAACACTAAACGATTTTACAAAAGATGAGATTTTAGAGATATTGGATTTAGCTATCAAGATCAAAAAAGAGTTAAAAAACGGTGAGATAAAACAGAGAATGAAAGATAAAAGTCTTGCCATGATATTTGAAAAAAGCAGTACTAGAACAAGAGTTAGTTTTGAGGTTGGCATGACCCAACTCGGAGGACATGCTCTATTTTTAAGCTCAAGAGATACACAATTAGGACGAGGGGAGCCTCTTAAGGACACCGCTATAGTTATTAGTCGCATGGTTGATATGGTGATGATAAGAACATATAAACAAAAAGATATCGAAGAGTTTGCATCATATTCCAATGTTCCCGTTATAAACGGGTTAACTGATGAGTTTCATCCGGTACAACTTATGGCTGATTATATGACTATGATAGAACATGGCAAAAACAAAAACCCTAAAGTTGCATATGTAGGCGACGGAAACAATATGGCTCATTCGTGGCTAATGCTTGCTTCAAAGCTTGGTTTTGAGCTTAGAGTAGCAACACCGAAAGGGTATGAAGTGGATAGTGTGATATTGGATCAAGCGATGCAAAATGCAAAAAAAAGCGGTGCTAAAATTGTTATCCTAAATGACCCCAAAGAGGCAGTAGAAGGATGCGATATCGTTACTACCGATACTTGGGCATCAATGGGTCAAGAGGATGAAAAGGCTCAAAGAGAGAGGGATTTTCAAGGATATATAGTTGATAACAAACTTATGAAATTAGCCAAAAAAGATGCCATATTTTTACATTGCCTGCCTGCATACAGAGGACAAGAGGTTAGTAAAGAGGTGCTTGAAGGTGCTCAAAGTGTTGTATTTGATGAGGCTGAAAATAGACTTCATGCACAAAAAGGTATAATGATATGGCTTGACAAGCACAAAGAGGTATAATTATGAGTGATAAAAATATGAATGCACTTGAAAAGATTGAGATACTCTCTAAAAAGATAGGACTTAATGAAAAAAAAGAGAAAACTATAATAGACATAAAAGATGGAGAAACTCCCGATCAAAAGCTTCTTGTATTGAAAAGTGGAGACTGGGATGCGAAGGAACCTTGGTTTGCCATAGATAAAGACGACAAGATACATACTATCATCTCTCTTGATACACTTCTGCAAATCATAAAATCCCTTCAAAAAGCCCAAGAAGAGAATTTCAACCTAAAGCTTGAAAAAACTATTTGGCAAAATATACCTATAGATTTTCAAGATGTCTGGATAGTCGCAATGGATGAGATAAAAAAGAGGTTAAAAAACTCAAAAGATAAAAACCAAGTAGATATAAATATAGAAAAAGTCGTTCAAGACATCAAGAAAAAACACCCCAATCTATTTTTAAATATGGATCATTTTCTATCTCAAAAATTACCTCAGGAGTTATTATGAATATAGACTTTGAAAAATTTTCCAAATACTCAAAACCCGGACCAAGATATACAAGTTATCCGACAGCTCCTGAGTTTCATGAGGGATTTGATGATATAGCTTATATAAAAGAGCTTGAATCTCAAGATAAAAGCAGACCTCTTTCTTTATATTTCCATCTTCCCTTTTGTAGGTCGGCTTGCTATTTTTGCGGGTGTAATGTAGTCTATACTTCAAAAGAGGATAAAAAAGACAGATACATTGACTATCTTGAAAAGGAGCTTGCACTTCTTTCAGAGCACCTTAATACTTCAAGAGAGGTGATACAGCTACATTTCGGAGGAGGAACCCCTACATTTTTTGATGAAAAACAGCTCGATAGGATTATAAAACTTATAAAAAGCCACTTTAAAAATTTCTCAAAAGATGCCGAGATAAGTTGTGAGATAGATCCGAGATTTTTAACCGAAAAACAGCTTGATGTTTTAATTGAGGGCGGATTTAACAGGATAAGTTTCGGAGTTCAAGATTTTAATCCTAAAGTCCAAGAGGCAGTTCATAGGATACAACCGTATGAAGTGACCGAAAATACAGTCAATATGGCAAGAAAAGCAGATATTAAGTCTATAAATATGGATTTAATATACGGTTTACCGTATCAAAACCTTGAAACTTTTAGTGAAACTCTTAAAAAAGCTTTGACTTTAAACCCGGATAGATTTGCCGTTTTCAATTATGCTCATGTGCCTTGGATGAAAAAAACTATGAGAAAGATAGATGAAACTACTTTACCAAAACCGGAAACCAAGCTTGAGATACTAAAACATACTATTGACTTTTTAACCTCAAACGGCTATAAGATGATAGGTATGGATCACTTTGCAAAACCCGAAGACGAACTGTTTCTTGCCATAGAAAAGGGTGAACTTCATAGGAATTTTCAAGGATATACCACAAAAGGCGGAGCGGACTTGATAGGTGTAGGACTTACCAGTATCGGAGAGGGTAAATCTCATTATGTTCAAAATATAAAAGATATGAAAGCTTACGAAAAGGCTATCGACGAAGGGAGACTTCCTGTACAAAGAGGTATCAAGTTAAATGATGACGATATACTTAGAAAGTCTGTTATCATGGAGCTTATGGCAAACTTCAAACTTGATATAAAAAGGGTAGAAAAAGAGTTTGGTATCGATTTTAAAGATTACTTTAGCGATGCCTTAAAAGAGCTTGAAGAGTTTAAAAAAGAGGATTTGATAAGCATAGACAACAATCATATAAAGGTTAGCCAAACTGGAACAATGCTCATAAGAAATATAGCGATGCCATTTGATACCTATCTTAAAAAAACACCCGAATCAAAAAGACAATTTAGTAAAACGGTATAAAAAATGAATAAAACAAAATTTCCTTTCAATACAATAAGTGATGAATGTATAAAGTGCGGTAAATGCATCCCCGTATGCACCGTGCATAATATAAATGCCGATGAAGTAACCTCTCCGAGAGGTTTTTTGGATCTTTTGGGTGCTTATCAAAGAGGCGATTTGGAGCTTGACAAGACCGCAAAAGATATATTTGAGAGTTGCTTTTTATGTACCGCTTGTACCGAGATATGCCCGAATGACTTGCCTGTGGATATGGTGATAGAGCAAGTTAGGGACGATATACGAAAAAAGTATGGTCTTGCTTGGTACAAAAAAGCCTTTTTCTTTCTACTTCGTCATAGAAAGATTATGGATTTTTTAGCAAAACTCGGATATGTATTTCAAACTTGCGGTTTTAAGATACGAGAAGAGCAACAAGCTATGGAGCCGAGATTTTCACTGCCTATCATAAAAAAAGATAGATTTTTGCCGAGTGCAAAAAGTAAAACTTTTCTAAACTCATACCCCGAAGTGATAAAAAACGGCGGTAAAAGAAAAGTAGCTATCTTTATAGGATGTTTGGCAAATTATACATATACTGATATAGGAAAAGCACTTTTAAAGATATTAAAAGAGCTTGAAACTGATGCATATCTTATCAAAAATCAACTCTGTTGCGGTGCTCCGGCATATTTTACGGGAGATTTTGATACCGTTGAGTATCTTGCTACACACAATATAGAGTATTTCGAGAGCTTTATAGATGATGTGGATGCTATCATAGTTCCCGAAGCTACCTGTTCAGCTATGCTAAAAAAAGATTATCTTCACTTTTTTCACGATAGACCCGAGTGGAAAGCAAGAGTAGAAAAATTAAACAAAAAGATATATATGGCTACCGAGTGGCTTGACAAAGAGACAAATCTTGGAGAGATTTTAGAAAAAAGAGGTAAAAAGATGAGTGATATTATCACCTATCACGATCCTTGTCATGCAAAAAAGATGCAAGGGGTTTACAAAGAACCAAGAAATCTCATATCTAAAAATTACACGATAACTGAGATGAGCGATCCGAATCGCTGTTGCGGTTTCGGTGGAGTTACAATACAAAGCGAAAAGTTTCATTTGGCAAAAGCAGCCGGACTTCCGAAAGCTGCCATGATAGATGAGACAAAAGCCGATATCGTAAGTGCGGAATGTAGTGCTTGTAGGATGCAAATAACCAACTCTCTACACTACAACGACTCAAAAGTCATCTTTAAAAATCCGATAGAACTTATAGCTGAAGCTCTATCTTGACAATATATACAAATTGATATATAATCATATATATCAAAAAAGGTTATAAAAATGGCGACAACAAAAAAACTTTTCAATATCGACTCAAATCTTGCTGAAGAGCTTGAGAATGTGGCTAAAATTATGAAAAAAACCCAAAAAGAGATAATAGAAAATGCTCTTGATTTTTATTTTGATTATACAGACACCATGGTGGCTGACGACACAGTCCAAAAGATACACGAAGGTAAAATGAAAACATATTCCAAAGAAGAAGCACATAGAGAGCTTGGGGTATGATATTAAGATATTCCGAACAGAGCATCAGAGACTTAAAAAAGTTTGAACATAACGATAGACAACTTACCGTCAAAAAACTTGAATATCTTGAAAAAAATTTTGAAACTCTCAAAAATAGTAAAAAAATAACCCAATTAAAAGGTTCTAAATTTAAGGATCAGTATAGATATATCGTCGCAAGAAAGATAAGGGTTTTGTTTAGATTAGAAGATGACAAGATAGTTATACTTATTTTAAGAGTAGGACTAAGAAAAGAGATATATCGATGAACTATTGGAATCATATCTACCAAAATTTTTCTCCGATAGCATTTAAAATAGGAAGTATTAGTGTACATTGGTACGGGATAATGTATGTTTTAGCACTTTTATCTGCTCTTTATATAGCTAAATGGTTTGTTAAACACGATAAACTTCCTATAACACAACAAGAACTTGATAACTATTTTATATATGTAGAGATTGGTGTCATACTTGGAGCAAGACTTGGATATATTATCTTTTATGATCCTCATACAAGCTACTATCTTATGCATCCTTGGCAAATATTTAACCCTTTTATGGACGGTAGATTTGTAGGCATAAGCGGTATGAGCTATCATGGAGCAGCTATAGGCTTTTTGCTCGGATCGTATCTGTTTGCCAAAAGATATAAGATGGATTTTTGGTTTTTGCTCGATCTTGCCGCCGTCTCTATACCTCTTGGATATATATTTGGCAGGATAGGGAACTTTTTAAACCAAAGACTTATAGGCAGAGTTACCGATGAACCTTGGGGTATCTATGTGAATGGAGTTTTAAGACACCCTTCACAACTATATGAAGCATTTCTTGAGGGCTTTTTGATTTTTATAGTTCTCTTTTTATACAAAAAACACAGAAAATTCAACGGAGAACTTATTATTTTATACGGTATATTGTATGGTATAGCCAGATTTATCGCTGAATTTTACAGACAACCGGATATTCAACTCGGTTTTTTGTGTTGCGGATGGATGACAATGGGGCAGATACTATCCATAATATTAATTTTTATCTCAAGCAGTTTTTATGTATATAAAAATGCAAAATGCAAAACTTAACACTTTGTGTGTTACATAAATGTTAAAAATTACCAAGAATTAAACTATTAATTACAAATTATCAATTTTATATAAAAAATACCTCGATATTAAAAAAATTTTTATAATTTAAAGAGTAAAATACTGCAAAATAAATACTTTGATACCTCAAGTATTGACAAGTGTATCATGGTAATATAAAGGATCTATTTTGAAAGAAACCGAGGTTATTGAAAGCTTAACCGGAGTAAATGCCAGAAGGAAAAAGAGCAGAATTCCCGCCAAGCTTGACTTTTACCAAAGTGCAACCGGGTTATTTCTTGCACTTTTTATTTTTGCCCATATGTTTTTTGAAGCATCTATTCTTTTTGGATATAATGCAATGTATGACATAACGAAAATGTTTGAAGGTAGCTTTCTTTTCAAAGAGAGTCATCCGTTTATAGTAAGCATACTTGCTTTTGTTGTGTTTGTTATCTTTATACTGCATGCCTTACTTGCTATGAGAAAATTTCCTATAAATTACAGACAATATAAAACTTTTAAAACAAATATGTACTTAATCAATCATGATGATACAAAATTATGGTTTATTCAAGCTTGTACCGGTTTTGCTATGTTTTTTCTCGGTTCTATCCATCTCTATACCGTTATGGTTCAGGCAGACAAAATAGGACCTTTTGCATCAAGTGACAGGGTAGTAAGCGATTGGTTTTGGCCACTTTACATACTTCTTTTGTTTGCAGTTGTACTTCATGCTATTATTGGAGTTTACAGACTATGTCTCAAATGGGGATGGTTTGAAGGAGGCGATTCAAAACAAACAAGAGAAAAATTGAAAAAATTTAGAAATATTTTGACAATATTTTTTTTAATACTTGGAATTTTAACAATATCTACATATATAAAAATAGGTATAACTCACAAAAACCACTATGGAGAAAGATATACTCCTTTATCTGTTACTTCAACAAAAATAGAACAAAAGGTTAATAAATGAAAGTAAGATACCATGATGCTCTGATTGTAGGAGGGGGTCTTGCGGGGCTTAGGGCTGCGGTTGTGGCTCAAAAAAGAGGATTGAATGCAGTTGTATTATCACTTGTGCCGGTAAAAAGATCTCACTCATCTGCCGCCCAAGGCGGTATGCAAGCAAGTTTAGCAAACTCAAAGATGGGAGAGGGAGATAACGAGGATATACATTTTGCCGATACGGTAAAAGGTAGCGACTGGGGTTGCGACCAAGAAGTAGCAAGGATGTTTGTTACTACCGCACCGAAAGCCATAAGAGAGTTGGCTACATGGGGTGTTCCTTGGACAAGGATAAAAAAGGGTCCCAGACAAGTTGTTATAAATGCCCAAAGAACTACTATAACAGAAGATGAGAAAGCTCACGGACTGATCCAGTCAAGAGATTTCGGAGGTACTAAAAAATGGAGAACTTGCTTTACCGCAGATGCGACCGGACATACTATGCTTTTTGGTGTTGCAAATGAGGCGATAAAAGAGGGTGTAGTGATAGAAGACAGAAAAGAGGCTATCGCTATCATCAATAAAGACGGCAAATGCTACGGTGCAGTTGTCAGAGACCTTGTGAGCGGAGAGCTTATAGCCTATGTAGCAAGAGCTACTATGATAGCTACCGGAGGTTATGGAAGAATATACCAAAATACGACAAATGCCGTTATATGTGAAGGTATCGGTCAAGCTATCGTGCTAGAGGCGGGCGGATATCTTGGAAATATGGAAGCCATACAGTTCCACCCTACTCCAATCGTGCCTTCAGGTATACTTTTAACAGAGGGTTGTAGAGGTGACGGTGGAATACTTAGAGATGTTGACGGACATAGATTTATGCCCGATTATGAGCCGGAGAAAAAAGAGCTTGCAAGTAGAGATGTTGTAAGTCGTAGAATGATGGAGCATATTCGAAAAGGCAAAGGTGTGCCTTCTCCTTACGGACCTCATTTGTGGCTTGACATATCCATACTCGGCAGAAAGCATATCGAGAAAAATTTAAGAGATATACAAGATATTGCTAAAACATTCAATGGAATTGATCCTGCCGACGAAGGATCTAAAGGATGGATGCCGGTTCGTCCGATGCAACACTACTCTATGGGTGGCATAAGAGTCAAACCAAACGGTGCAGCATACAATATAGAAGGACTTTTTGCTTGTGGCGAAGCAGCTTGTTGGGATCTTCACGGATTTAACAGACTCGGCGGAAACTCAGTAGCAGAAACGGTAGTGTCCGGCATGATTATAGGAAACCATATGGCGGATCACTGTGAAAAAGTGGATATCGACTTTGATACCAATTTCATAAAACAAGCCATTAAAAAAGAGGAGGATTATATACACTCTATTTTGAGTCGAGAACACGGAGAAAATCTATATGATATCAGAAGAAAAATGAGAGAAATCATGGATGAAAAAGTGGGTATTTTTAGAAACGGTAAAGAACTTGCAGAGGCAGTAGATGAGTTGAGAGAGCTTTATATAAAAAGTAAAAATATAGCTATAAAAAATAAAGAATTAGGTTTCAACCCGGAACTTGTAAATGCATATAGACTTCCAAAGATGCTCAAAATCGCCCTTTGTGTAGCAAAAGGTGCAAGAGATAGAACAGAAAGTAGAGGTGCTCACTATAGAGAGGACTACTTAAAAAGAGATGATGCCAATTGGCTAAAAAGAACATTAACTTCTTGGGGATTTAAAGATGACAATGAGCCTATCGTAACTTATGAGCCACTTGATATCATGAAGATGGAGATGCCTCCCGCCTTTAGAGGATACGGTAGAAAGGGTATGATCATAGAAAATCCTTTAAGTGCGAAAAGACAAGAGGAGGTCGATAGGATAAGAAAAGAGCTTGAAGCTCAAGGAAAAGATAGGTGGGAGATACAAGAGGTGTTAATGCCGTTTGAACTTCAACCCGAATACAAAAGAAGAAACGAGAGACTAAACGAACCGTTAGGAGATAACAATGAGTAACAAAAAAGGAAGAGAAATAACAATTACAGCTTTAAAATATAATCCTAATGTAAAAGCTTCCAAGCCCCATTTTGTAGAGTATAAGCTTGAAGAGACTCCGGGAATGACTCTTTTTGTGGCACTTAATTATATAAGAGAGCATCTTGATTCGGATTTGGCATTTGATTTTGTTTGTAGGGCTGGTATCTGTGGTAGTTGCGGTATGATGATAAATGGCAAACCAAGACTTGCTTGTAGAACTTTAACGAGTGAATTTGAAGATGGTAAAATTCAGCTTCTTCCGATGCCTGCTTTTAAACTTTTAAAAGATTTATCTGTCAATACCGGAGCATGGATGAATGGTATGAGCAAAAGGGTTGAAAGCTGGATACACTCAAGCGAAAAAGTCGATATCGCAAAACTTGAAAAAAGAGTTGAACCCGAATCGGCTCAAGAGACTTTCGAACTTGATAGATGTATAGAGTGCGGTATATGTCTTGCGGCTTGCGGTACTAAAGTGATGAGACCTGATTTTATCGGAGCTGTCGGACTCAATAGAGTTGCAAGATTTGATGTGGATGTTCACGATGAAAGAACTGCAGAAGATTTTTATGAACTTGTAGGAGATGATAATGGTGTTTTTGGATGTATGACACTTCTTGGATGTGAGGATAATTGTCCAAAAAACTTACCTCTCCAAACAAAAATAGCCTATATGAGAAGAAAATTGGTAGCTCTTAGATAGAAAGATTTAATCCTTAATTTTCTTATAAACACTAAGAACAGAGATAAATAATGTTGTTATCGCTGGTCCAAGTACCATACCCCAAAATCCAAAAGTGGATAGCCCAGCGATAATGGATAAAAATACCAAAAGTTCGTTTATCTTTGTTTTAGTTTTGAAAAATTTTTCATTTATATATTTTATGATAGCAGGTTTGATAAAAGTATCTGTTATGACGGATATAACTATTATTGAGTATAAAGCAAAAAATATAGCCTCTTTTGTATTTCCTATAGCCAATTCATGCAAGGATATAGGTAACCACATTATAGCACCGCCTACAACTGGTATTAAGGAGGAAAAGCCATATAGTATGCCAAGTAGCAAACCATTATAACCATAAACCATTCCTATCAAAGCAAAAAGTAAGCCTTCAAGCATAGCTGTAATCAATATAGAATAAAAAACAACATTCATAACATCTGTTATCTGTGAAAATATATTATCTATTTCAGCTTTTTGCATAGGTAAAATACTTTTTATATATACCAAAAGCTCCTCGGCATAATAATTAATAAAAAAGTAAAAAATAACTATCAAAAACATATCTTTTAAGAATCCAGCACTCATCTTTCCAAAATTTGCAGCATATGGTAAAACAAAACTACTGATATTTTCTACTTTTATATTTGATATTAATTTATCCAAAGAATTCTGAAAATAACTCAAAGAATTAGGTAGCTTATAGTGTAAATTTACCAAATAATTTGAAATTTTCTCAATATAAGTCATATCAAAATGATTAATATATTGAACAAGTGTATTAACTGAGTAAATAATAGGAATAAAAAATAAAATTGACATAAATATTGTAGATATAAGATTGCCCATTATCTTGTTTTTAGTTATTTCAACAAATTTTTTAGTAGCATTAAATGTTGCGATAGATAGCAAAACCGCTATGACAATTGTCATTAGAAATGTTTTATATAAGTAAACTACAAGTACAAACAAAAATATAGTCATTAAACTTAAGAAAATTTTATCATCTTTTTTCAATTTGACTTTCCTTAAAATAGAGAATTATTTTTTTGAAATTTAAATAATTCATAAGTCTTGGTCGTAGCCACTCTTCCCCTTGCAGTCCTTTCAATATATCCATTTGCAAGCAAATATGGCTCTATGACATCTTCAATCGTTACTTCATCCTCACTCAAAGCAGCCGCTATAGTATTTAGTCCAAGCGGTTTACCCTTTGAATCAAGTAATATTTTCAAAAAACCGACATCAAGCTCATCAAAACCAAGTTCATTGACTCCAAGTTCATCAAGTCCAAATTTTGCTACATCCAAATCTATACTTTTCTTGCCCCCCACTTCAGCAAAATCTCTTATCCTTTTCAACAACCTCAATGCTATCCTTGGAGTACCTCTGCTCCTTTTAGCCAACTCCAAAGAAGCATCTTTTTCACACTTTATATCTAACTTATTGGAAGCTATTTTAATAATACATGCCAAATCCTCATCGCTATAAAATTGAAGTCTAAAGTGCATACCAAATCTATCTCTAAGAGGAGAACTTATCATACCCGCTCTTGTCGTTGCTCCTATGAGAGTAAATCTTGGAATATCTATCTTTATAGTTTGAGCCGCAGGACCGCTACCTATGATGATATCTAACCTAAAATCCTCCATAGCAGAGTAAAGTATCTCTTCAACAGCAGGAGAAAGTCTGTGTATTTCATCTATAAAAAGAATATCTTTTTCTTCAAGATTTGTTAAAATTGCCGCCAAATCTCCTGCTTTTTCTATCATTGGAGCAGTAGTTACCTTTATATTGGCTTCCATTCTATTGGATATGATGTGAGCAAGTGTAGTTTTTCCAAGTCCGGGAGGACCAAAAAAAAGTATATGATCAATCGCCTCTTCTCTATTTTTAGCAGCCTCTATAAATACCTTTAGATTTTTCTTTATCTTGTCTTGACCTATATACTCTTCCCAACTACTTGGTCTTAATGAAACTTCATAACTATTTTCTATATCAAATTTCTCTATTTCTACGACTCTTTCCATGATTAATAACTATACTCTTCAGTTGGAAATTTGCCATTTCTTACATCTTCAACATACTCTTTAACTGCATTTTTTACAATCTCGGCTCCGTTAAGATATCTTTTGACAAATTTAGGCTTAAATTCATCAAAAAATCCGAGCATATCACTCCACACCAGTACTTGACCATCAGTATTTTTTCCGGCTCCTATCCCGATAGTTGGTATATTTACACTATCGGTTATCTCCTTAGCTACACTACTTTTAACACCCTCTATCACAAGAGCAAATGCACCTGCATCTTCTACGGCTTTTGCATCTTCGATAAGCTTCTGCTTTTCGATCTCATTTTTACCTTTAACTTTATATCCGCCTTCAAGCCTAACATATTGAGGCATCAATCCTATATGCCCCATAACAGCAATAGAGTTATTTGTCAAACTTCGTACAATATGGGCTTTATTTGCTCCACCTTCTATCTTTACAGCAGTAGCACCGCTTTGTTTATACACTTTTGCAGCATTTAAAAGAGCGGATTTTTCATCCAAATAACTACCAAAAGGCATATCGCAAACAACAAGAGCTTTTTTAACCCCTCTACAAACAGCTTTTGTATGATATATCATCTCCTCAAGAGTGATACCAATAGTATCTTTTTCTCCTGAAAAACTCATACTCAAACTATCTCCCACAAGAATGATGTCAACAATATCATCAAAAATTTTTGCCATTAAAGCATCATAAGCGGTTATCATACTTATTTTTCTATTTGACTTTAAAGATATTATGGTATTAATGTTTTGCATAATTTCAATCTTCCTAATATATTATATTTGTTATGATTTTATCTAAAAAATGATATAATATCAATCAAATTAAAAAAAAGGGATAATTGTGGGCATAAAAGAGGATTTATTCGAAGAATATGACTATGACATAGTAGATGATTTTATCATCCATTACAGTATGATGGCTTATCAAATGGAAAATCTCATCATATATCTTGCGAAGCCCGAAGAGTACAAAAATAATATACAAGAACTTTTTAGAATTGCTCACAATATTAAATCCGCTTCATCATATTTAAAAATCAAACCGATACAAAAACTCTCTATCTTGATTGAAGAGGTGCTTGAAGAAGCAAGAGAGTTAGATGGTCCGGCAAATGATGATTTTATAGATTGGTTATTGTGTGTAAAAGATCAATTTACAAGATATGGTAATGATTTGGAAAATGATGCGGAATCTTTTAGTGAATTAGATCCAAAGATTATAAAAATACCTACAAGCATAGAAAATAAACATTAGCCGTTTTTAAAAAGGAGTTTTTAGTTTTGAAAAAATTAGTAGCCTATATAACTTGTGCATACCCTGATGAAAATTTTACTGAAGATTTAATGCTTTCTCTTAAGGAAAATGGAGTTGATTTTATAGAGCTGGGCATACCCTTTTCTGATCCTGTAGCAGATGGACCTATCATAGAAGAGGCAAATTTAAGAGCTTTGCAAAGTGGTTTTAAAATGCAAAATCTTTTAAATGTTTCCAAAAAAGTAGCAAATAAGATAAATACTCTTTGGATGGGATATTTCAATCCTTTCTATAAAAAAGGGTTAGATTTTTATATAAATAAAGCCTTAGAATGCAAAATAAAAGGTTTTATTATACCTGATTTGCCATACGAAGAATCTTTGACATATAAAGACAAATTTAAAAATATTCCTCTTTCCTTTATAGATTTTGTAGCTCCCACCGATACAAAAGAGAGGATAAAAACTATAGCAAAAGATTCAAAAGAGTTCATATATCTTGTAGCTTATGCAGGGATAACCGGCTCAGGACAAGAAGAAGACTTAACTCAAATCATAGAGAACATAAGAGAATTTAGCAAAACAGATATATTTCTTGGTTTTGGAGTAAACGAAAAAACAGCAAAGAAAAAGTCAAAAAATGTTGATGGAGTTATTGTGGGTAGTGCATTTGTTAAGATATTACTTGATGAGAACTTGACAAATACTCAAAAAATTGATAATATATCTTCTCTTGCATTACTTATTAAAAGTGAGATTAATTAGGGAGTGACTTGGCTTCGACAGGAGTTGACAAGCTTTGGGTTCATGTCGGTCTGAATAAACCGTAAAACTTTTCCGTTAAAATTAAACGCAAACAATACAAATTACAGACCTGCGCTCGCTGTAGCGTAAACCTAACGGTAGGTCAGTCGCATAGTCTTTATGCTATCTGAAGACTATATGGCTTAACACTTTCGATAGCTTGGGTTAAAAGCCGTTCAACTTTTAACCGACACTTTGAACTTTGATTTGTCTGCATTTGCAAATGGGCAGATAAATCGAGAACTTTCATTTGCATTAAACATGTAGATAGACCCATTGTAAGTTGACTTTTGGACAGGGGTTCGATCCCCCTCACTTCCACCAAAAATTTGGAGAAGATTTTGTTTTTAAAACCACTTATATCATTTATAACTATATTGCTACTTTCATCTTGTACCTTGCAAAATGATTATACTTTACCAATGCCTACGGGTTATCAAACTCACACGATGAAAAATACAACAAATCAAAAAATTACAAAAACAGGTTTCAGATCAACCGCTTACACAACAAACAATAATACACAAAATAAAAGTGTCGTTTCGCAAAAAAGTGGATATATAAAAGGAATTATAAAAGATATAAAATATTCATCAAAACAAAAGACTTGGATATACCATATCAAAGCCACAGATTTGTCAAATCACAAATTAAAAGAAGCCATAGCTTACGGCAAAAAAGGATTGGCACATATAGGAGATCTTGTGTATGCTACTATTAACAATAGAACTATCACATCTTTATATGTATATAAAAAAATGCAAAATTATAAATTTAAAAAAATGATAAATAAAATTAAACGACAAAGAAAAAAACAATTAAACAACAATAAAACCCATAAAAGGCAAAGAAGAAAAGAGATTATTAGTGCACCTATTCCACAAAAGATAGTTTTTTAGTTTACTTTTGATTTACTTTTAACTTGTATAATTACATCATAATTTAAAGGAATTTAGTTTAAAAACTATCTACTCTCTTGTGTGTTGTTTTCAGAAAAAGGGTGGCTTAGGTCACCTTTTTTTATTTCTATACAAAATATTGCCCCTTTATTACTATTATAAACTTTCAAGCGACCTCCCATATTTTTTTCTATGATAAGTTTTGACATATATAACCCGATACCCGTACCCGAAGATGACTCTTTGGTGGTAAAATATGGTTCAAATACTTTTTCAATTGGCTCTATTTTTATACCTCCCCCATTATCTTCGATATCTAAACAAATAGTATCTCTTTTATCTTTTAAAGTGATACAAATACACGGCTCTTGTATTTTATTTTTGATAATCGCATATTTTGCATTAGAGAGTATATTTAAAACTACTTGTTCAAATTCACTTTTATAACCATATACTTTTATTTGCCTATCTATATCTATAGTTACTTTTATATTTTTATCTTTTAAAGAAGATGACATGATAAAAACAACATTTTCACAAGCCTCTTTGATACAAAAAAGTTTTTTAGTTTTATCCGGAAGAAAAAAGTTTCTAAAGTCATCTATAGTTTGGGACATAAATTCAAGAAGCCTATCTATATCTTCACTCTTTTTATTAAAATACTCATCATCAAGCATACCTTTTCTGTATCTCATCTTTATATTCATTATCACGGCGGACAATTCATTAAGAGGCTGTCTCCACTGATGGGCTATATTGCTTATCATTTCACCGAGAGCTATAAATTTTGACTTTTGCACAAGAAATTGATCTTTTTCTCTATTTTTTTCAACTTCCTCTTTGACTCTTTCTTCCAATTTGTTATTTAAATGCTCCAACTCCATAGTCTTTTTTTGTACTTCATCTTTATAATCTTGAAAAAACTTATCAATTCTATTTCCAAGAAAGATAGAAAATAAAAATGCCACAATAAAAAAGAAAAGATATATCAAGACAGTAGTGGCAATCTCTCCTTTGATATTTGAAAACAGTAGTCTCTTCTTCTCTTGAATAGATTTTTCAATATCATCAAGATAAACTCCGGCCGCAACTACCCAATCATATTTTTTATATAGTTTAAAATAGGAGAGTTTTAAGATCTTTTTATCTACTCCCATCTTTTTATATCTATATATCACGAAAGAGTCCCCTTTTTGTCTAATATCTTTCAAAAACTCTTTTCTAAACTCTTTACCATCAGCATCTTTATAGCTGTCGGAGATATATTTTCCTACCAAATCCGCTCTATTTGGGTTGATAAGCATCTTTGCAAATCTATCTCCACCTTTAAAATTAACTATTTTATAGACAAAAACATAGTTTTTATCACTCTCCCCAAATCTTATAGAATTTATATACTTGTAAATGATTCTTTTTACATCTTTTTTATTGATACTGTTATCTTTATCTATAAAATCTATATAGTGAATGACAGAATCAACCTCTCTCTTCAAAAACATTTTTTGATTATATATTCTCTCTTGTTTTAGGCTATTTAACTCTTTTTCAAATTTTTCATATTGCCTCTCGATAGAAAAATATATTGTCAAAATCAACAATGCAAAAAGAATGATACTTATGGATATGATTATAACCTTTGCTATATTATTTTCTTTGATAATTTTCATTAATGCAACCTTTTTTATTGATTTTAATGGAAAATTATTATATCATACATTGATATAACATTTTATGTAAGGTGAAAAATTATGAAAGAAAAATTAAAGAATTTAAAAAACTATACAGTTTTATATGCCGAAGATGAAAAAGGAACAAGAGAAAACATAGCAGAGCTTTTAAAAATGATCTTTAAAAAAGTATTTGTGGCAGAAAATGGAAATGATGCTTATGAACTATACCTTAAACATATGCCCGATCTTGTTATCACTGATGTAAAAATGCCGGGACTTGATGGGATAGAATTGGTAAAAGAGATAAGAAAAATAAGCTCATCTACACAAATCATCATAATATCAGCATATACCGATATTGAGTATATGTTAAGTGCAGTCGAACTCTCTCTCATAAGATATATAGTAAAACCTTTAACGGAGGCAAAGTTAAATCGTGCTCTTGAAATTTTTCTTCAAAATAAAGAGAAAAAAAATATTCACAAACTTGCAGAAGGATGGATATATAATGAAGATAAACACTTAGTTATAGACAATGAAGGCAACGAACACAAGCTCACAAAAAAAGAGAACAGACTCCTAAAACTCCTTATTGAAAAAGATAGAACAGTTGATTATAAAGAGATAGAAACCTATGTTTGGGGATATGACGATGCTATGAGTCAAAATGCTTTAAGACTTCTTGCTAAAAATTTAAGAAAAAAACTCCCAGAAGGATTGATACAAAATATTCATGCGGTTGGTTACAGATTGTAACCAACTTCCTATCTTAAAATTGATATAAATACAGTTCAAAATGTAACTTTTGGTTATAAATCTATATATTTTTTACAAAAAATTACCATTTTACATATATTTTACACACAATAATATTACAATATATCAAATTTTACAAGGAGTTTCTATGAAAAGAACAGTTAAAGCTATTATGATAGCAAGTTTATTGGCTTCCAGTGCATTTTCAGCACAGTATGTATTAAAATTTTCACATGTTGTTAGTCCAAACACACCAAAAGGTAAAGCCGCAGATTTTTTTGCAAAAAGATTAGAAGAGTTAAGCGGTGGCAAAATAGATGTTCAAGTTTATCCAAACTCTCAACTATATAAAGATAAAGCGGTTTTAAAAGCTCTTAAACTAAACTCGGTACAAATGGCATGTCCGTCTTTTTCAAAATTCGGTAGATTTGTGCCTCAACTTGCACTTTTTGATTTGCCGTTTTTATTTAAAGATATGAATCATATTCATAGAGTCCAAGATAGCGAAGTCGGTGCTAAGCTTAAAAACATGGTTACAAAAAAAGGTTATGTTGCTCTTGATTTTTGGGATAACGGCTTCAAAGAGTTAAGTTCATCAAAAAAACCAATACTTTGGCCAAAAGATGCAAAAGGTCAAAAGTTTAGGATAATGAGTTCAAAAGTTCTTGAGGCTCAGTTTAAAGTAGTAGGAGCCAATCCTCAAATGATGCCTTTTAGCGAAGTTTACTCCGCTCTTCAGCAAGGTGTTATTGATGGACAGGAAAACACTATCTCTAACATTTATACTAAAAAGTTCTATGAAGTTCAAAAGTATATGACTATGAGCAACCACGGATATCTTGGATATCTTGTTGTTATGAGCAAAAAGTTTTGGAACTCTTTGCCTGTAGATCTTCAAAAAGATGTAAAACAAGCCATGAAAGAGGCAACCGCAAAAGAGAGACAATGTGCGATAGAACTCAACAATTCTCAATTTAAAAAGATAGAGGCTTATGCCAAAAAAACCGGCAAGTTAAAAATATATCATTTAACTCCTGCACAAAGAGCGGCATGGGAGAAAGTAGAGAGTACCATATATCCACAATTTTACAGCAAGAAAAAAATCGGAAAAGATTTAATCCAAGCAGCACTAAAGCTTGCAAAATAATAGCATAAGTATTATGTTTGGTCTGATTGATAAGATTCTTGGTAGTATAAACAAATCCATCGCGGCTTTCGGTATAGCAGCCGGAGTCGTGTTGGCTTCTATAAATGTTGTTGCAAGATACGGCTTTAACGGCTCTATTACTTGGGCAAGCGAACTTACAAACTACTTTTTTATCTGGAGTGCCTTTTTTGGAGCAGCATATTGCTTCAAAAAAGATGCTCACATATCTGTTACTATCCTTATGGAGAGATTACCTGCTCCATTGATGAAAGCTCTTATGATTCTTTCTCATATATTGGTGATCATCTATCTATCTGCGGTAGCATACTACGGATATAAATTTTTACAACTTGAGATAGAACTCGAAGAGGTTTCCGTGGATCTTGTAATCCCTCAGATACATTGGCTTGGTATGAGTGACGATTGGGCAGTTCCCATGTGGATACCTTATAGTGTCATACCTATTGCTTTCGCATCTGCAGCTTTAAGGGTTTTTGAAAAACTTATCGAGATCATCAAAACTCCAGCAGAACTTGCAAGAAGAGAGAGTGAAGCTGAAATGATACTCTCAAAAATGCAAGAAAGCGAAGACGAGACAAAGATTCATAAAATGGAAAAAACCTTGGAAGTCCACGAAAAAGAGGATAAGATAGAGAGGATAGAAGAAAAACTTGAAAAACTTGAAAAAGAGATGGAAAAATTTATTAGCGATGAAATCTCTGATCTTCAAAATGAAAATAGAGATGCAAAGATCGAGAAAATTAAACTAAAACTATCTCAACTTCATCAAAGATTACACCAAAAACTAAATAACTTGGCAAGGAAAGACAAATGAGCATTTATATACTTTTTGGATTGTTTCTCTCTCTTATGCTCATAGGAACCCCTATCGCCGTAGCCTTAGGAGGAAGTACATTTGTAACCCTGATGCTTTTTACCCCTATATCACCAGTGGAAGTTTCATCTATGCTCTTTGAAAAAATAGACTCTTACTCCCTCATGGCTATACCTATGTTTATACTCGCAGGAAATCTTCTAAGCAAAGGTAGTGCATCAAGGAGGATTATAGATTTTGCAAAAAGTGCGGTAGGACATCTTCCCGGAGGACTTCCTATAAGTGCTATATTTGCAAGTATCATTTTTGCTGCAGTTAGTGGCAGCTCTCCTGCTACGGTTGTTGCTATAGGTTCTATCATGTTCGGAGCTATTCAAGAAGCCGGTTATCCCAAAAGATATGCAGTCGGAACGGTAGCCACTTCGGGAAGTCTTGGTATATTGATACCTCCTTCTATCGTTATGATAGTTTATGGAGTTACTGCAGAACAATCTATAGGAAAACTTTTTATGGCAGGAGTTATACCGGGTTTTTTACTCGGAGGTATGCTTATAGCTGTTACATATATCGGTGCAAAAAGGTTGGGTTTTAAAAAGACTAAACCCGCTCCTTTTAAAGAGAGAATGGCAAAACTAAAAGATGCTTCTTGGGCTTTGATGACTATTATCATAGTTATCGGCGGTATTTACGGAGGTATATTTACTCCAACCGAAGCAGCCGCAGTAGCCGCAGTATGGGCATTTTTCGTCTCTTGGATAATATACAAAGATGTAAAGCTCAAAGATTTTTATCCTATCATATTAGAGTCTGCAAAAACTGCCGCGATGATCATGTTTGTCATAGCCAATGCTATGCTTTTTGCACACTTTTTAACTCTTGAAAATGTACCCCAGCATATTACCCAAGCTCTTGTAGATGCCCATGTTGGAAAAATTATGTTTTTATTGCTTATAAATATACTACTTATCATAGCCGGAAGTTTTATGGAGCCAAGTGCTATCATCATGATACTTGTGCCTCTGCTTTTGCCGGTAGCAACGACCCTTGGAGTAAATCCCATCCACCTCGGTATCATCATCACGGTCAACATGGAGATAGGTATGGTTTCACCCCCAGTAGGATTAAACCTGTTTGTAACAAGCGGTATAACCGGATTTAACATAAAAGATGTTATCATCTATACATTACCTTGGACTATAACTCTACTTGTTGGATTGTTGCTTGTAACATACATCCCCATCATATCTCTTTGGCTACCAAATATGATGTATGGGTAAAATGCGATAAAAAAAGGCAAATTTCTTTGCCTTTTTAAAATTTTACAACTTTTTTCTACTCAACACTCCCAATTTGACAACTTCAGACATATTTTGTATAATTGTCCAATCAAAATAAGGAGATATCAATATGGAAAAAAATGAGAAAAGTTTAACGATCAATCAAGAGACCATGGATATCCTTGTAGCAAATATCATACCCACAACCAAATACTTTGAAAGCAGATTTGATCATATGCAGTATCAAATAGACGAGATTAAAAATTGGCAAAAATCTTTTGAGACTAAAGTCGACAATCGTTTTGATGAAATGAAGAAATATGTTAATGAAAGATTTGAACAAGTCGACAAGAGATTTGAGCAGGTTGACAAGAGATTTGAGCAGGTTGATAAAAAGTTTGAGCAAGTCAATGAGAGTATAGTGAAACTTACATTTAAGATAGAAGAGCTTACAAAAGCTCAAGAGGTAACCATAAGAGACTATATCATAGAAAGAGATAGATTTTACGATAAAAAGTTTAACAATCTCAGAATGTTCAACATAGCCACCATATCCCTTATCGCCGGAGTGATACTTAAGATGATGGGAATCATCCATTTCAAATAACACTACTTACTACCCACTACCAGCTACTTACTACTTATTTTTCACCCCAAATTTTACAAAACATGAAAAAAAATACTATTTTATCTACATTTTAAGCTAAATTTAATTGTAAATTGAACCTCTTTTTAGTATAATACTCAGGAAAACAATTTTACAAGGAGATATAAATGAAATTAGCTAAGCTAAGTTTGGCTGCTATATTGGCAGCAGGTGCTTTTTCGGTAGCAAATGCTTCCTCGCTTGAGGATTCTATAAAAGGTGTTACTCTAAACGGTATGTTAAGAGTTAGATTTTATAATAGAGACTTCGATCAAGGTAGGGATTACAATAGATGGAGAACAAACGGTGTATTCGTTTTCGGTGTTCCTGTTGGTGAAAATTTCACAATGGTTTATAGATCTTCAGTCCAAAGTGACATGAGAACAGACGGGAATAAAATTATCAATAATCCTAAAGAAATAGATAAAGCAATTGCAAACAATCTTTTGTTTTTAAAATATTCAAACGGTCCTGTAGCTGCCATAATGGGTAAGATTCCTATGGGTTCACTACCTATACTAAGTCACGATATTGCTACACCTACTCATGGTGCAGGTGCTGTAGTAAGTTATAATGTTGGCAATGGCTTTACGGTTGCCGGTGTATATGCAGACGAGGTAAACATCGGCCCAGCTGAGTCATTGTTACCTGTTCAATATCTTGGTCAAGACTTAGGAGCTGTTGCAGTTACTTATAAAAACGATATGGCAAGTGTTAATGCTTGGTACTATACAGTTACAAATGCTTTTGACAATATTTTTACACTTCAAGCTACTGTTAAGCCAATGGCAGGTTTGAGTATCCATGCTGATTACTCATACTTTGAGCCAGAAGATAATTTTGCTAAGGCTGTAGGTTATGGCGATGACAAAAGTATGTACAATGTAAATGTTGCCTATGCTGCTAACGGTTTTAGTGGTAAGATTGGTTATGCAGCTACCAGTGATGATGCAGGTGTAGCCGCAGTAGCTTACGATTCTTCTATAGCAGCAATTCTTCCGACAGCAAATAGATATTGGATAGCAGAGATGCAAGATACTGATGCTTACTATGCTAAGTTGGCTTACAATGTAGATGCCAAAACAAATGTATATGCCGGTTATGCAGGTATAGATGATGGCACAACAGCTAATGATGATAGTGATGAATACATAGTTGGTGCTAAGTATCAGTACAACAAAAAACTTGGTTTCCATGTTTACTATGATGTACTTGATTATGATTTGAATGCTCCTGCAAGAGACGATGAGAACGAATTTAGATTCGAGGCAAGATATAACTTCTAATCAAATTATATAATAACCACCCGTTTTACGGGTGGTTATCTTTTATCTTTCTTTTTTCTATCATAAATTTTTATTTTAAATATTATTTGTATCTATTTTACATTATAACTAGAGATTGCTTTTATAGTTTGATTTATTTTAGATTTTTATAAGTATTTTCTCTACTTCTTACACTTAAAACTAAAATGATAAACTTTTCATCCTATTTTTTATATATTATCCCATAACTTCTAAGTTTTAGTCTATACTCTTTGTCAGAAATACCTTGCAGTTTTTTGATCTTGCCTGTTTTTATAAGTTTTTGTTCAAAATCGTAACAAAAGTTTTCAACAAACTCTTTTAGAGTATTTTTATAAAAACAATTGAAAACTTATCAATATTTTAAACTCATAGCTAGAATTTTTAATTTTTTTATACAATTCCAATTCAGCTTAAGTTTATAACCTTTTAGATAAAATAATCAAATATTTTTAAGGGAGACTATATGAAAAAAATAGCAATATTTTTATTGATACCGATTTTTATCTTTGCCGCTACAAACTCAGAGATAGAGAAGAAATTAAATTATTTAATTGAGAGAATGAATAAGATGGAAAAACTTTTAAACTCTAAAGATAAAGAGATTAAAAATCTAAAAAAAGAGGTTAAAAAACAAAAAGTAGAAACTACGAGAAAATTTATCCTCTCAGGTTGTGACAAGATTGGTGTTAAAAACTTCAGATATGTATATAATAATCTTATTTTACCATATTATGATCTAAGTTTTACTATTGTAAATAATTACCCATACAGTATAGCTTCTTTTGCCGGAAAACTTACTATTAAAGACAAAGACGGTAGCACCATCCTTACAGATTTTATAAGCAAAGATATAGTTATAAAACCAAAAGCTACTCTTCATATACAAAAAAGACACTCTATTATTGGAGAAATTGAAAAAATCTTAAAAGATGAAAAAATAGAAGACTTAAAAGTAACTTTCACCCCAACCAAGATAAATTTTACCAATGGACAAAAAGCAAAATGCGGTGGTTTATTTAACATAGACTTCTAAGAATTGAGGTTTAAATTTTTAAATTATTTATCTTTCAAACTTTTGATATAACCTCCAAATGAAAAATAAAACTTATATAGACAAATGCCCATTTTGCAAAGATGGGCTGGTGTATTGCAAAAAGAAGATTGTTCAAGGCAGAAGCACCAATGTATTCACCTGTTCAAATGCCAAATGGAAGAGTGAGGACGGTGAAATGTTTGAACTCACACAAGACTCTTGCTGCTCATTTAGGATATGGGGCAATTCACTTGCAAGATGGGGTAAGAAAAATTTATCAAAAAAAGAGGTTAAAGAGCTACTAAACAATAAAGAGATAGAGGTTACACTATATAGCTTTAAAGCAAAAAAAGAGTACAAAAAATCTCTTATACTTGATAGTGAGTATGGTATATCTGTAGTATGGGATTGATCTTAACTACATCAAAACTCTAACTTTCGCTAAAATATCATCTATTGTTTCATCATCACAATTACAAATAAATTTTACATTTTTTGTCTGATAGTCAATTCTAAAAAAGTCGGGGCTTGAATTTTGAATTATAAAATCGCTATATCCTCAAATCTTAATTTTATGCCCTGCTTATCTATTTAGTCCCCCCCCTGAAAAACCATTAAAACCCCTATATTTAGGACTTTAAAAGCATAATTTAGCTATAATTTCAACCGAAAAACATAATAAACCGGACTAATTTCTGGTCGAAAATAGGTAAAAAAATGCTTTCTGTAACTACTAAAAACAATCAACCAAATCTTTTTCATTTAGGACTTAGAGATATGTTTGATAGCAATGATCCTCTTATTGCATTAGCAGATACTATAAACTGGGAAGAGTTTGATAACTTCTTTACAAAATATTACAGCAATAAATGTCAACCGCCGTCCAAAAATGTACCACTTAGTAACATCTGTTACACCTATAATAACTCCTATAAAATTCCAGCCTTTCTTTTTTGTTTAAGTCTGTAACTCTCTCCTTGAATATTAATGATATGACTATG
>Ga0256842_1000620_pt1 | contig 31221 bp, 34 predicted proteins | sample 4559240metaG_FD_185973 | JGI IMG/M metagenome (GOLD analysis project Ga0256842, IMG submission 185973) | Hydrothermal vent microbial communities from Guaymas Basin, Mexico - 4559-240 | ecosystem: Environmental > Aquatic > Marine > Hydrothermal vents | place: Mexico: Guaymas Basin | collected... | reverse complement strand
TAGTGAAATTCTAACAGTATTTAAGTGAGTTCATATATGTTGTAACTTAATAGTTTTAGTTAAGTGAGAGTATTTGAGAAACTTAATGAAGTTAGAACCACGTGATTTCAATCGTGTGAGATTCAGTTGTTGGAGGTGATTACTATGCAAATATATAATATTCCAATTTCAAAGACTTTTCAAGAAATTACTAGTCATGGAACAAAAGAGTTTCCAATGGCAGTATATAAAAATCAGCTTAGTAAAAATATTCTAGGATATATTCCGCTACATTGGCATGATGAATTACAATTTGTTATTGTATTAAAGGGTAGTGTGACTTTTACAATTAATCAAGAAGAACATTGTGTAAAAGAAAATAATGGTATTTTCATAAATTCAGGATGTCTTCATAATGCAATCGCAAATAACTTAGATGAGAGCATATATGTTTCTGTTGATGTTTCTCCACATTTTTTTGCAGCTTCAAATAGTATTATTCAAAAAAAATATATAAAACCTTTTATAGAACTAAAATCTATTCCATTTATTGAATTTAATGAATTTATAATTTGGCAAAATAAAATTTTGAAACTAATAAGTGATTTATATAAGATTTACTTTAAAAAAGATTTTGGATTTGAGATTAAAGTGCATTCAATAATATTTGAGATATGGTATATTATCATAAAAAATACTGAAAAGTATGAAAATGAAGTTAATGAATCTACTATATATTCTGAAAATGAAAGAATTAAAGAATTACTGATTTTCATTCATCAAAATTATAAATATAAAATTACTTTAAAAGATATAGCTAAAGTTGGAAATATTAGTCGTTCAGAATGTTCAAGATTTTTTAAGAAAATGACCAATTTATCACCATTTGAATATTTGATAAAATATCGTATTAGTCAAAGTGTTATTTTATTAAAAGAAAGTGATCTATCAATAACTGAAATAGCAAGCGAAGTTGGTTTTGGAAGTGTAAGTTATTATATTGAAAAATTTAGAAAACAGACAAATTATACACCAAAAATATTTAGAAATAAAAGTATTAATTTAAAATGATATTATTATTCTATAATTAAAAATACTCTATATGATATATACGCTTTTGGTGACGTATTAATCATATAGAATATATTATAATAAATCATTTACTATCTTTTTCTTTCAAAAATGCATTAAATTCATTTATATAGTAATCATATTCAAAACTATTATCTTTTGAATCAACAAAAATTGAAATATTCATTTTAGTTTTATTCAATCGTTGATTTTGTTTTTTTATTTCTTCAAATTTGATATTTATTTTATCTTCTATGATTTTAGAATTTTCAGATCCCGAAAAAGGGAAAATTCCTAATAACACATTTTTTTTATAAAATACAATTTCATCAGTATCCCATAAATCACTAAGCATTTTTTTTATAAAAATATTAGCTGATATAGAACCGTCAGCTCCTGGAAAATGAAGTAGACTAAGAGTAACTGGATATTTTCCTTTTTTTGATTTTTTTAATTCAAATTTCATAATATTTTCATATGTAAAATTGAAATTTTCATTTTTTATTAAATCTTTTGAATTAAATAAGAATTTATTAAATGATTTATTTAGTCTTTGTTCAGTAAAAGGCTTAATTAGAAAATCACTTATACCAATTTTAATAAATTTTATAAATTCTTCTTTATTTTGAGTATCGGATAATAATACTATTGGAACAGTTTTATCAAATTGTTTAACTTGATTAATTATTTCGTAAATTATCGGACCAATACTTAAATCAGCTATTAATAAATTGCAATTCCCGTTATTTTGTTTCATTTTAGAAAAGATTTGGCTTGATTTTTCAATTTCAATAATATTAACATCTTTTCTTTCTAAAACAGAAATTATTTTTAATTTTGTAATTTTTACATTTGTAGCTAATAAAACGTTTTTTTCCATATTAACTCCAATCAAGCAGATTATAAAGTATTATACTTAAATTTAATTGACACATCAGGAGAAGCTGAACTAAATAACATTGCTTGGTAGTACATTTTAAATTTTATAATGTCACCAATATTATAAAATTCAGTTGTATCTTCAATATCAATTATTAAATGATCACTACTGCTTCCAACAACTTTTATGTTTTTATCTATTGGGATTAGTTTATCATGATCTCCAATATCTTTTTTACCAAGTGCTAATAAAGCTCTTTTACGTTTGCCAATATCTGTATATATTGGTTTATTGCCAAAAGCATCAATAAATAATTTTCCTATTGGATGTGAAGGTTTTGTTTTTATTTCAATAATTTCAGCTTTAAGAATAAAGGCATCTTTATACATATCACTCATATCAACATTCCAAAATTCTTCTAAATCTACCGCTAATAAAATTGCCTCTCCAATTCTAAGATTATTAATTTTTTTAGGGATTTTATTTTTAAATAGCAGCGGTACAGATGTTGTTGCTCCTCCAGAAATGATATCTAAATTTCTATTAATTTTATTTTCAATTTTTGTTGCGATATTACAAAGTGTAGTTAAATTAGTTTTTGTTGGAACAACTGAACCGTAACAACTTAAATTTGATCCTATACCGTGTAATTTTACAAATTCTAAATTGTTTTCAATATATAAAGCGGTTTTAATAATATTTTCTTCTAGAAAATAACCTTCCCTTAAATCGCCTAAATCAAACATTAAGATTACTTTATGTGTTTTACCTTGTTTTTTGCATTCTTTTTCAATTTCAATAATTGTTTCTAATTCTGAATTTAAACTAATATCAACATATTTAACAAGATTTTCAATTTCGCTTTTCATTGGAATTCTTACTAACATCGTAGGTAGGGTTATATCAGAATTGTATACTTCAATTAATTCTCTTATTCTTGAACTAGCAATATGAGCTAGATTTGCTTTTTCAAATTCTTTTGCAATTTCAATTAAGCCATTTGCACCTTTAATAACACCTGAAACTGAAATATTTTGTCCCAAGCATTTTGAATTTAGTGTAAATGCATTTTGATAAATTTTTTTGAGATCAATTTCTAATATTGGATACGACATTTTAACTCCTTAATCATTCGAAGAGCATTCCAGTTTTTATAGTATCAGACAATAATTTATCCTTTAAAATATTTACAATTTCATATGCAAATTTATGAGCAGTACCTGGGCCGCGGGAAGTAATTATTTTTCCATCAACGCATACATCATCATTACATTTTTTTGAACCAATTAAGTATTTTTCAAACCCGGGATAGCATGTAGCTTTTTTATTATTTAAAATACCTAGGTTTCCTAATATACTGGGAGCTGCGCATATTGCAAATAAATATTTATTATGATTATTTGCATATAACAATAAATTTTTAGTGTCTTCTGAATTTTCCAAATTTTGGTATCCGCTTCCACCAGGTAATATAATCGAAGTGATATTTTCCTTATCTATTTCTGAAATAGTAATGTCTGCAGTTACATTTAGATTGCGATCACTGGATACCTGAAGTGTGTTATAAATAGATACAATTTTCAAATCAATTTCTGCTCTTCTAAGTATATCAATAACAGAAATTGCCTCTATTTCCTCGAAGCCATTTGCTAATAAAATATAGTTCATATATACTCCTATCTATTTAGTTTCTGTATAAATAATTATACCATCATTTAATTAAAATAATAAACATTTTTTTCTTAATAATGCTATGATAGAATGTAATGGGGGGGTTAATATGAAGATAGCATTTATTCAAATGAAAGTAGTTTCTGATAAAAATTTAAATTTATATAGAGCAAAACGACTATTAATTGAAGCAGCAGAAAATGATTCAGATATAATAGTTTTACCTGAAATGTTTATTTGTCCATATAACAATGATTATTTTTTACAATATGGAGAAGTGATTAATGGAAATTCTCAAACAATTAAAATGCTTTCAAATATTGCAAAAGAAAGAAAAGTATATATTATTGGTGGTTCAATTCCTGAGATAGATAATGGAAAACTATATAATACTTCAGTCATTTTTGATGAATATGGAGAAATAATAGGGAAACATAGAAAAGTACATTTATTTGATATTAATATTAAAAATAAAATTAAGTATTTTGAATCAGATGTTTTATCACCTGGTGATAAGGCGACTATAGTTGATACAAAATTTGGTAAAATTGGCGTATGTATTTGTTATGATATAAGATTTCCTGAATTAGTAAAAAAAATGGCTAATGAAGGTGCTAATATGATTATTGCGCCATCAGCTTTCAATATGGTAACAGGTCCTGCACATTGGGAGATAATTGCTAGATCAAGAGCATTAGATAACCAAATATATTTTGGTATGTGTTCGCCTTCGCGAAATTTAGAATCAAGTTATACCGCTTATGGACACTCTATTATTGCTGATCCATGGGGACGAGTAATAAATGAACTTGATGAAAATGAAGGCATATTATATTCTGAAATAGATTTTTCATTAATAAAAAAAGTTAGAGAGGAATTGCCTATATTGAAACAAAAAAGAAATGAATTATATTAAATTAATTTGTGTTATTAAAGAATAATTGGGTATAATGAATAACAGAGAATATATGAATTGGAGGTGTTTATGAGATTTCTTAGGGATAGAGTTGTAGAAAGACATGAGGCTGAGCTTCATAAAGCTAGAATTTTGAAATTACTAGAAGGACTTTTTTTAGGACTTACAATAGGATCTTTTATTGGAGTATTGCTTGCTCCTAAATCAGGAAGAGATACATTAGTAGATATTAGGAATACTAGTACTAAATTTAAAGATGAAGTAATTGAAAAAGGAAAATCAATTTTACCAAATAAAGATGATGAAGAATATTTTGAAGATTAAAAAATGTAATTGTAAAGTGCTTTTTTTCGATATTGAATCGAATTAAGCACTTTGTTTTTTAAAAGATGTGAGGCAGATAAAATGATTAGTAAAATTAATGATGCAGAAGTGAAATATTTGAACTATTTTTGCGAAGATGAAGATTATGGAAATTTCATTAGATTTAAAGATGATAATATTAAAGACATGTATTCTCATAATTTTACTTATATAAAACCTGGTGTATCGTCAGAAAACATTCTTAAAATTGTTAATTCTGAAATTGAATATAGGAAAAAGAATAAGAAAAATTTTTTAAGAATAGTGATAAATTCAAATTTCGATTCTAATATAATTGAAAAATTTCTTTTAAAACCTGATATAGAACATTATGATTATCTTGGTATTTCAACAAAAAATTATAATAATATAAAAGAGAAAGAAAATGCAAAAGTAATATTAGCAGATAATTTAAAAGTTAATGAGGATGGTAGATTAGTTGATATAGTAGCTAATTATCAGAATATGACTTTGGAGTTTGCTATTAGAAGAATAGATAGAAAGTTTCAAATTTATAATGATGTTACTAAACAATTAAATCTTTATGTTTGCTATGATAATATTGAACCTGTTGGGAATTGTGAACTTATGATAAATGATAATATTGCTAAAATAGAGGATTTTGATATTGTGGGAATGCATCAACGGAAAGGCTATGGTTCCAATGCGCTTAAAACATTACTTAAAATTTGCAAAGAAAAAAATATAGAAGATGCATATTTAGTTACAGATCATGATGATACAGCTAAAAATATGTATGTTAAATGTGGATTTAAAACTATAGGCGAATGTTTTGAGTTGATGTTTAATTTTTAAATAAAAAGTATATCTAAATTAAATAAATTATTTTAATTTAGATATACAGAAATTGGCTTTACTTATATTTTATTTCATTTGCACCTTTTATTTTATAAGCTTTAAGAATTAAATCTGATTCATTATTTGATGTTCCAACAGAAATATAAATTGAGTAATAATCATATATTTCTCCAAAGTAATTAATTGCTGGATTTTTTAAATTGTACTCAGAGCAAGCAATTTTTCCGAGTTCTTTAACGAATCCTTCGCAAAGATTTTTACTTTCGGAATACGATGTTCCTTCATTTACAAGAATACCAAATGCTATTGATGAATTATCATATAATATTGCAGAATCTTTTACACTATGATTTGATGTAATATTTTTTTTTGCTTTTACAATCATATTATTGGTTATTGGATAGTCATTTGGTGTTTCATCAATTTTTTCTGTGGGAGCAAGTTTTTTCATTTCACTTAAATCTATTTGAATATTGTTGTATGAATTTTCTTTAATAGATAAATAATAAGCAAGCGAAGAAAATAAAATTAAAAAAATAATTCCTCCAATTCCGACTTTAGGAAGTAATTTTTTTTTATTTATTGTTATAGGTTTTGTATTATTCAGTTTTTTTTCTAAAATATGAGCCATTTTTTCAAAAGAGTCAGCAGTTCCAGATATTTTATCATTATTGATTAATTCAATTGCAGTTATACATAAATCATATGCTTCTTTATATTTTTTTTCTTTTTCATATAAAATAGCTGGACGCTTATATAAAGAGGAACTGTTTGGCAGAAAATCACTATGAATTTGTTTATATATTTCCAATTCTTTTGAATAAAATCCTTGATTTCTATACCGTTTTGCTTTTTCAACTAGTTTATACATTTCGCTGTAATTGCTTGATTTCAATAATATCACCTCGATATTATTATCGGTTTTTTCATTAAAGATATTTAATTATTTTAAACTTGACAAGTCAACTAAGGATTAGTATAATAAACTCGAGTCAATGAGTATGAATTAAAAAAGAAGGTGATTGGAATTAAATTATCAACAAAAACTAGATATGGTTTAAGAGTGATGTTTGATTTAGCACAACACGCAGGGGATAAACCTATTTCACTTTCAGTGATTGCTAAAAGACAAAGATTGCCTTTAAACTATCTTGAACAAATAATGTTAAAATTGAGAAATGCTGATTTAGTTCTAAGTGTTCGAGGTGCTCATGGAGGTTATAAATTAAATGGTAAATTAAACGAAATAACAGTTAAAAATATTTTTGATGTTTTAGAAGGGCCAATATCGTTAGTTGATTGCTTGATTGACGAACCATGTGAAATAACGAATTATTGTGTTACAAGATTAATCTATCAGCAACTAACTGATAAAGTTAATGAAATTATTTCAAATATTACATTACAAGATATGCTTGATGATAAAAAAAATTTGGGAATTAGTGATATTGTTTTAGATTTATAGGGGTGAATTATGAAAAGAAGATATTTAGATTATTCAGCAACAACTCCAGTTAAAAAGGAAGTTCTTGAGGCTATGATTCCTTACTTTACTGAGACTTTTGGTAATGCTTCTAGTATTCATACTTTTGGACAAATTGCAAAAGAAGTACTTACAGAGAGCAGAAAGAAAGTTGCAAATTTAATAAATGCAAATGAAAATGAAATATTTTTTACTTCGGGTGGAACAGAGTCTGACAATTGGGCTTTAAAAAGCATTGCGAAAGTAAATAAAAATAGAGGTAAACATATTATTACTTCGAAAATTGAACATCATGCAATTTTGCATTCATGTGAAACTTTAGAAAGTGAAGGATTTGAAGTAACATATTTGGATGTAGATGAGTATGGATTTATAAGTTTAGAAGATTTAAAAAATGCAATAAGAAAAGATACTATTTTAATAAGTATTATGTATATTAATAATGAAATTGGTACTGTTCAAAATATTGAAGAAATTGGGAAAATAGCTAAAGATAATAATGTTATTTTTCATACTGATGCAGTACAAGCAGCTGGAAATATAAAAATTGATGTTAAAGAGTTAAATGTTGATTTATTATCTATGTCATCTCATAAAATATATGGGCCTAAAGGTATTGGCGCTTTATATATAAAACGTGGTACAAGAATTATACCTTTTATGGATGGTGGGGCACAAGAAAAGAAAAAAAGAGCTGGTACTGAGAATATTCCGGCTATTGTAGGTTTTGCAAAAGCTTGCGAAATAGCTAAAGAAAATCTAGATGAGCATATTAATAAACTTTCAGTTTTAAGAGATGATTTAATTGAAAAGGTATCAAATAGTATTGATGATGTAAAAGTAAATGGACCAAGAGATAATCGACATCCAGGAAATGTAAATTTTGCATTTAAATATATTGAAGGTGAGGCTTTACTTTTAATGCTAGATGCGGTTGGAGTTGCAGCATCAAGTGGTTCAGCTTGTACTGCTGGTTCTTTAGAACCATCGCATGTTTTAATGTCAATTGGTTTAGGTCATGAAATTGCTCATGGATCATTAAGATTGACTATTGGAGATTTTACAGAAGAAGAAGACATCGATTTTATTGTTGAGAATTTAATTAGAATTGTGCAGACTTTAAGAGATATGTCGCCACTTTATCAGGGATAGGAGGATTATAATATGTTATATACAGATATAGTAATGGACCATTTTTCAAATCCAAGAAATGTTGGAGAGATAAAAGACGCAGATGGAATGGGCGAAGTTGGAAATATTCAATGTGGTGATATCATGAGAATATATATAAATGTTGTGGATGATGTTATTACTGAATGTAAATTTAAAACATTTGGATGCGGTTCTGCAATTGCATCTTCAAGTATTACAACTGAATTAGTGAAGGGTAAAACTATAGATGAAGCTTTAGAACTTACAAATAAGGATGTGGTTCAACAATTGGGCGGTTTACCATCGGTTAAGGTGCATTGCTCAGTGTTAGCAGAAGATGCACTTAAAGTAGCAATATATGATTATGCTGAAAAAAATAACAAGAATTATAAAGGTTTGGAAGGTTTTGATCCAAATCAAGTTAACCATGAACATTAATATTATTTAACCATCTTTACAGGTGGTTTTTAATTTTTTTTGGTAAGTATTTTTGACTAAAATAAAAATTTACGATATACTGTGATAGCAAATGTTTAAGGAGTAAAAATGAATAATATAAAAAAGAAAATTGATGAATTATATGAAAAGTTATTAATGTTAGTATCAGATGAAAAATATCTAGATGAAATTGAAAGAGCGCACGATTTTTTTTCAAATGGTTTAGAAGAAGAAACTGTAGAAATAGGATTTAATCAATGGTTAATGTTTGATTATGTTTTTCAAAATGGAAGTAGCTTTATTGATGAATTGTTAATGAATGATTTACTAGATGATACGGAATTAGTGATGGCAGCAAAAAATTCTATATTATCTGTTTTTAAAGTTTTTGAATTAGAAAGATATACTTATATTAAAGATGTATTTACTAAAGAAGATTATATGATTGAAAATATGATGGATATTGATAGAAATCCAATAATTGCGAGAGTAATTACATATAAAAAGAAAAATTTTATTATTGAAGTTGTTAATGAATGGGCAGAAGAATCAGAAGATAGTATTAGAAAAAGTATATATGAAAAATATAATGAATATTGTTCAAAAATAAAGAATACTGAAATTAACGAGTTTTTAAGAAAAAATGCTATTATAATTTATAAGTATTTAATGATATATAAAGATATTAAAATAAAATCTGTATTTCAAGATGAAGAATTCTTTTTACATTTAGCAACTTATAGTATAATAAATATGGATATGTTTAATAAATCAATTAATGAATCAGAAAATATTGTTTTTCAGACAGATGAATATGATAATGATATTTATGAATTAAGTATGGAGAACGTTGTGATATGTGAAATAGAAGTAATTAGTAACAATTTTGAAATTCAATGTAGAAACAACGAAGATCTTGTTGAATCAATGAATGAAATTGATAGAATATTTAAAAACAGTATTGTTAAATTAAAAGAAGAAGTATTAAACGTTGAAGATTTAATATAATGAAAGGTGAGATGAAAATGGCGAGTAATAACCTGGATGGTCCTGACGTCAAGTACGAAAAAAATGTAAATATAAATAATGTTATTGAGGATATTAAAAAGGTTTTAGGTAAACATGAAAATCCAAAAGAAATTTTAGAAGAGTATCTTATGGATATTGAATCTAAAATTGATACGGAAAGAATGCTGAAAATTCATGAATTGAATAAAGAGAATATTAAAAAACTTATTGAAGGACATCCTTATTTTAAAAACCCAAATGATTACGGTATTAGATTGGTAACTATTATGAAATATTTAAAGAAAAAAGGTGTTGATGTTTCTTTGCCAGATATTGATATTCTTATAGATGAGATTGTTAAATCTTGTGATAACGTAACATCAAGTGAATTTGGGAAGTATGAAAAAGATAAATTAAAATAAGGGGAAATTATGAATCAAGAGCAATTATTTTTTAATGTTCAAGGATGTGATTTTCTAAAAAAAAATAATATTGATATTGAAAAAATGAATGAACATTTTAATTTCAAATTTGATTTAAATTTAGATGTTGAAACATGCTTAGAATTTGATGATACCATTGAATTTAACAAAAGGAAAAATACTGGTAGTTATTATACTCCTGATTATATGGCTGAGTATATGGTTAACAGTGTTTTAATTGATTATTTTTTAGAAAATTTTGATTTTGATAAAGAAGTTATATATGATATTTTTGTAAAAAAAAATAAGAACAATTATAAAAGTGAAATGCTTGATATTATGGAGACTCTATACAATTTGAAAATTGTTGATTTATCTTCAGGTACCGGCATTTTTTTATTTGAATATATTAAGATAATTATTGAGTTATTAATAGATACTGATAAAGAAATAATAAGAAAAATTATTGAGAATAACATATATGCTTTTGATATTAACAAAAATGCATTAAATATACTTGAATTAAAAATGAATGAATTATATTTCAAGTATGATAATACAGTACTTATTAAAATTAAAAGTTTTAACATTAATAGTATTACTGATGATTTGTTTTTAAATTATATTCCTATAGATGGGTTTGATATTGTAATTGGAAATCCTCCATATTTAGGAGAAAAAGGAAATAAAGAACTATTTAATGAAATAAAAAAAAGTAAATTTGGGAATATGTATTATGAAGGCAAAATGGATTTGTTTTATTATTTTATATATAGAGGAATTAAAATACTTAAGGATAATGGAATTCTTATATATTTAACAACTAATTATTTTGTTACTGCAGATGGAGCTAAAAAATTAAGAAATTTTTTATATGAAAATGGAAATTTTATAAAAATAGTGAATTTTAATACAAATAAAATTTTTAAAGCCGCTGCTGGACAACATAGCATGATATTTACTTATTCAAAAAAAGATGAAAATACTACTAAAATTATTAATTTAAATAAGAAAGTTTCAATAGAAACAAAAGAAGATTTATTAAAAAACGAGTTTGTTGGTGAGTTTTATTATGAAATTTTTAAAAAAAAATTATATAGTAATAATGGAACAATAAGAATATTTATTAATAATTATCATTATTCAATAATTGAAAAAATTGAAATTCAAAGTAATTTAAGAATTTCAGATTGTTTTAATGTTAATCAAGGATTTATAAGTGGTGCTGATAAAGTATCAAAAAATAGTATAAATAAAAAAATCTCATATGAGATAATTAAAAAATACAATATTAATATTGATGACAGTATTTTTGTACTTGATGAAAATGAAATAGAGAGATTTAAAGACAGAAAGTACTTAAAAAAACTTTATAAAAATTCAGATGTTATGAAATTTTCTGTTAAAGGAAATACTGATAAATATGTTTTATATGTTGATGATTGTATTAACCCAGATAATGAGTTAATAAATCATTTAACTCCATTTATGGAAATACTTAAAAGTAGACGTGAAGTAAAAAATAATATTAGAAAATGGTATTCTTTGCAATGGCCAAGAGATGAAGAAATATTTAATAGAGAAAAAATTGTTGCTCCACAGAGAAATAGAAGCAATGTATTCGGTTATTCAAATGGCGCATTTTATGGAAGTGCTGATATTTATTATATTACTGCAAAAGAGACTTTTTTTAATTATGATTTAAAAATTCTTTTAGGACTAATTAATTCAAAACTTTTTTATTTATATTTATCAAATATTGGAAAGAAGAAAGGTAATGAGTTGGAATTATATGCAACTCCTCTAAAAAAATTATTAATAAAAGAAATTAATAACGATAAAGTTTTTTTAGAAATTGTAAATAGATTAATATTAGATTTTAATATTACTGATTTTAATTTGCTAGATACAATTATTTATAAAGAATATAATTTAACAGAAAATGAAATAAAATTTATAGAGAATTATTATGAAAGGTGCCATAATGAATAAAAAATATATTGCTATTTTTATTATTTTATTAATATTACCACTGTCTTATTTTACATTCCGTACTGAAATTAGTGTTGAAAATATTAAAAGTGAATATAAACCAGTTAATGAGATCTTTGTAGTTAAAAAAGATAAGCAAGTAATACTTAATGGATTTAAAGAAGCTATTAATAATGTTGAATTTAATATTGATGGATTATCTTTTGATTCAATCCATAAGAAATATGGTGATAAAAGGTATTTTTATAATTTTTCAAGTGACAAGTTCTATTATTTAGATGAAATTAAAAATAAGAATGAAAAAGAAGAAAAAGAAGAAAAAGAAGATATGACTGTAAATTTGAGTGATTTTGAAATATTTAATATAAATGGTAATCTATTATATAAATTATCAGAGGATAAAAGTAAAATTATCTATATTAATAATGAAAATAAACTTGTTTCATATAACTTAAATAAAAATAGATATAAAATAATAAATTATGAAAATAAGATTGATTCATATGATGAATTTTATAAGAATTACAATATTTCAATAGAAAATGGATATATTTCGATATACGATAAAACAGAAAACTTATCTATATTTGGAGCTGATTCTGGAAAATTATATGGAAATAAAATTGAATGTTATGATCCGATGTGGCTTAATGATGTAAATTTACTTATTACACATTTTGATAATAAAAATAATGAACTAAAACTTGGGATATACGATGTTGTTCATAAGAAATTTAAATATTTTTACAGTACTGAGAACATGATATTTGAAACAAAATATTTTAGCGATAATATTATTAATATTTTTGAGACTAAAAGTGATGGAATATTATGTTTAATTAGATATAATATTGAGAAAAAAGAATTTTTAAAAATTGATCTTGGTAAAATTAATATTAATAAAGTAGAAGAAATAAGTCTATTGAATAATAAACTTATTTTAGTTCAAAAAAAAGAAAAAGAGTGTATTTTAAATATAGTAGATTTATTAAACAATAATGTAAAAATTTACACTAATATTTCCAGATTTTTAGATTCATATGTATATTTTGGAGATGAATTTATTATTATCAAAAAGGATAAGAATTATCTAATGATAAGCGCTGAGAATACGAGATTTCTTATAAATACTGATGATGATATTATAAAAATTATTGAAAATGAGTTATATGTAATGTTAAACTTTAAAAATGAAAACGAGTATTATTTGATGATTTTAAAAAAATAAAAAAATTGTACCGCGAGTGTACCCTTTGTGTTATAATTGTACCGGCAAGTGATAAATATGAGGAGGGGACAATGAATAATAACAAAACAAAACGATTAGTAATAGTAGCATTATTTACTGCATTAGTAGCTGTAGCAACAATGGCAATTAAAGTTCCGACAATAAATGGATATATTCATTTAGGTGATACTATGGTTTATTTATGTGGTATTTTCTTAGGACCAATTTATGGTGCAATAGCAGCTGGAATCGGATCTTTTTTAGCAGATATGTTATCAGGATATATGGTATGGGCTATGCCAAGTTTACTAATTAAAGCTTTAGATGCATTAGCATTTGGTTTGATTTTTAAATCAATAGTGTTAAGTGATGCGAAAGGTATTTCTTTACTTTCAAGATATTCTTTTGCTTTATTAATAGGTGGAAGTATTATGGTTGGAGGATATTTCATAACTGGTACAGTATTATATTCTTTTGCAGGGGCAATTTCTTCTGTTATACCAAATATTGTTCAAGCAGTAGGTGGAGGAGTAATAGCGTATCCAATATTCTTGGCATTAAAAAAACAAAAAAGCATTAATAGAATAATAAATAAGTAATTATATGATTCGGTGTATTTTGCACCGATTTTTTTTTGTTGTATAAAATTATTGGATTGTTTTTAAATATTATTATAAAATGTTTATGGGATGTGAATTATGAGAAGACCTTTTCTATTATTAATGATATTTACACTTTTAAATATGTTTTTATTTTTAAATGAAGCTATATTTGCTTTATTTAGTTTTAATGCGATTATTATATCTCTATTAATTATATTTAAGGATAAGAAAATAATTATATTATTAATTTTCTCAGTAATATTATCATTTATTACAACTAATTACATAAATCAAAATATTGAAGTGTTTAATGATAATGTAGTAATAGAAGGAAAAGTTATTGAATATAGTATAGGTGAAAATGATAAATTTATATTAAAAATTGAATATATTGATATAAATGAAAAAAAAGAGAAATTTAAAACAAAAGTGCTAGTAAATTACGATGGAGATATTGAAAAATTAATTGGAAATAATATTATATTAGAAACTAAATTAATGATTCCTGAAAAAAATTCTAATCCTCATATGTTTAGCTATAAAAATTATTTAGCGTCAAAAGGGATATATTATATTTCATATATAGAAAATGAAAATATTTTAAAATTCAAACAGAATAAAGTGAATTTCCAAAAAAGTATTTATAATTTACGAAAAAAAATAAGTTATAAATTTGAATCAATTTATTCAAATAAAACTCTTTATTTTATAAAAGGATTTATTTATGGAGATAAATCTGATTTTATGAATGAAGATTTAGAAAAATTTTATAATGTTGGGCTTGGTCATATTTTAGTGGTATCAGGTCTTCATTTTGGAATACTATATTTGATTTTATCTAAAATACTTAGTTATATAAATTTATCTCAAATTAATAAAGCAATTATTGTCTATGTTTTTTTATTTCTAATGCTTATGATTACAGGATTTAAAATTTCAGCTATAAGGGCATATATATTAATTGTAATTGCTGAATCAATTTTTCTTTTTGATAGGAGAATTGATATTTTAAATTTGCTTTCATTTCTTGCTATTTTAGTAATTATATTAAATCCATATGCAATTTATTCATTAAGTTTTATTTTATCGTTTGGAGCGATATTTAGTATTTCATTGTTTTATGATAAATTTAGCGAAAAACTTCCTAAAACAATTAGATTAATAATTTCTGTTCAAATTATTTTGTTTTTAATTAATATTTATGTGTTTAATAGAATTAATATTTCATCTTTATTGATTAATATTCCTACGAATTTTATTGTTAGTTTGTTGTATATATTGATATTAAGTAATTTTTTATTTTATAAATTACATTTTTTAACAATATTTATTACTAAAATAATTGAAATGATTTTTAAGATGGTTGATTATTTTGATGAAATTGATATTTTTAAAATTACTGTAAGAAGTTTTACATTCTTTGAAGTTTTTATTTTACTATTTGTTTTCTTATTAATAATATATAAAAAAGAGAATAAAAAAATAAAAAATATTCATATTGTGTATTTTGTTTTGATTTCTGTTATAGTGTTAAATACATCAGTTATTTTAAATGAAGATTTATTTATTAATTTTTATGATGTAAAAGCAGGTGATTCTTCTTTAGTTATTACACCTCATAAATCAAAATTACTTATTGATACAGGTAGAGAAGATAATTATGATTTAATAGGTGATATTTTGTTAAAAAATGGAATAAAAGATATCGATATAGTAGTACTTACTCATAATCATAATGATCATATAGGTGGAATGGAAAATTTACTTTTAAATCATAAAATTAAATATTTGATTTTATCAAATGAATCAGTAATGAATGAAGATATGCAAGAAATTTTCAATTTACTTGATGAAGATGTAAAAGTGATTTATAGTAAAAAGGGCGATAATTTTGAAATTGATGGAGTAAAATTTTTAGTAATTAATCCAATTGATAAGACTCCTCTTAATGAAAATAATGAATCTGTTGTCCTTGATATGAATTATAATGATAAACATGTATTATTTACTGGAGATATTGAGAAAGAAACTGAGCATAGAATATTAGGATTTATTAATAATGATTATGATATACTGAAAGTATGCCACCACGGATCGAAAACATCGTCAACTAAGGAATTTATTGAAAAAGTAAATCCAAAGTATTCAATTATCCAAGTAGGAAGAAATAGCTATGGACATCCACATATTGAAACACTTGAAACTTTAGAAAAGGTTAATAGCAAAATTTATAGAAATGATATTAATGGATGTATAACTGTAAAAATAAATGAAAATATTAAAATAGATACAGTAAAACTAGAATGATAGCCTGTATTATGATAGTTTATAAAAAGTAAAAGAAGGTGAAGTTGAGTATTTACTTGACGATCTATGAAGAAGAATTTTATTTATTTTGTGGTTAACATTGTAGTTTTCATTTTATATTTTCAAATATTGAAAGTTATATGGGATAACTATATACCGTGGACTATACTCACAGATGTAATTGGTGTATTTGTTTTTATTTTTGTAAATATACCTCTTTCTGTAATAACTACAGAATTTATTCTGAAAAAAGTTAAAAAGAATTTATGATTAATTTTATTGTGGGTAACACTATGTGTTAAGATAAATAAAAAAAATAAATGAAAATATTAAAATAGATACAACAAAGATGGAGTGATGAATTTGTATTATAATAGTTTAATAAAAGAATTTAAAGATAAAAATTTTGAAAGTGTGTATTTATTCTATGGAAATGAAAATTATATTATTGATAATGTAATTTCATTTTTAAAGAATAAAGTGGTGGATGATGTTTATAAAGATTTTAATTATAAGGAGATTGATTATAAAAATTCTAGTATTTCAGATGTTTTATCAACTTTTGAAATACTTCCATTTATGAGTGAATATACATTTACTATAATAAAGAATGTTGATTCTTTATTTAAAGAAATTACAGAAGATGAAAGTGAAAGATTAGTTAATTATTTAATGAAGCCTAATAAAACTAGTATTGTTATTTTTATTGGAGAAAATATTGATAAAAGGAAAAAAATATTTAAGGAATTTAAAAAACATTCAACATTATTTGAGTTTAAGAAACTGAATAATATTGAATTTCCTAAATGGGTAAATAAATATTTTACTGATAATGGGAAAATAATCAGACATAGAGAACTTTCATATTTAGTTAAAGAAACAGGATATTTAGATAAAAATTCTGATAAAATATTATATAGCGTAATTAGAGATTTTGAAAAAATTGTAAATTATTCGAATGAAAAATTGATTACAATTGAAATCATTGATAAATTTATTGATAAACCAATAGAGGATAATATATTTTTATTAATTGATTCTTTATTTGATAATCATACTGAAAAAGCACTAGATATTTTAAATTTAATGGATAGCAAAAATGAAGCTTTGCAAGTTATACTTTTTATGATTATTAAGCAATTTAGAATAATTTTGAAAATAAAATATTTAATTGATACAGGCTTAACTTCAAAAGATGCTGGAGAAATACTGGGAATACACAGTTATGTCGCAAAAAAAAGTGCGATTCAAGCAAAGAAAATTAGTTATAGTTCATTGAAAAAAATATTAAAAAAATCAATTGAAGCAGATAGATTGTCAAAATCTACATCAATTGATTTAAGAATAATTATTGAAAGTTATATTATTGAAATTGTTTGTTTATTAAATTAATATTTTTAATTTAAAATATTAATTTGATCAAGTTCAAATTGTGAATGAATTTGTCTTACTGTTTCATCTGTATCTGCTGAAGCTATGATACAAGAAATTTTTATTTCAGATGTTGAGATCATTTCAATATTAATTCCTAATTCATAAAGAGTTTGGAAAAATTTTGATGCAATTTCTGCATTGCTTGTGATTCCAGTACCAATTATTGAAATTTTTGAAACATTATTTTTTGAAAGCACTTTAGTTTCAATATATTCTGAAGCGAATTCATTACATATATCCACAGTGCTTTTATAATTGTCTTCAGAAACAGTAAAAGATATATCGTTCTTTTTATCATGATTTAAGTTTTGAATTATTGTATCAACATTAATATTATTTTTAGCTAGAAGAGAAAATAATTTAAATGCGATTCCTGGTTCATCAGGAACTTTAGTTACAGTTATTCTACAAATATCATTATCAAGAGCTATTCCTCTTATTAGTGTTTTTTCCATTTTGCTCACCTCAATTATTTTTGTTCCTTCAGAATCATTAAAACTTGATCTAACGACTAATGGCAATTTATATTTGCTTGCTATTTCTACGCTTCTTGGATGTAGAACATTAGCTCCTTGTCTTGCAAGTTCTAACATTTCATCATAACTAATTTCATTTAATTTAACTGCGCTTTTACATATTCTTGGATCTGTTGTGTATATTCCATCTACATCAGTATATATTTCACATAAATCAGCATTTAATGCTGCGGCAACTGCAACTGCAGTGGTATCAGATCCGCCACGTCCAAGTGTGGTGATATCATAATTTTCTGTAACACCTTGGAAACCGGCAATAATGACTATATTATCTTTTTCTAATTCTTCTTCGATACGGTTTGTATCAATAGAAGTAATTCTTGCTTTTTTATGATAACTGTTAGTTATAATTCCTGATTGACCACCTGTTAATGAAATCGATTTGCAATTGATTTCCTGAAGCGCAATTGATAACAAAGAAATTGAAATCAATTCACCTGTTGATAAAAGCATATCAAGTTCTCTTGGTGAAGGATATTTTGAAATACTATTTGCTTTTTTTATTAATTCATTAGTTGTATCTCCCATTGCAGAAACTACTATTACTAAATGATTATTTTCATCTTTATATTTTTTAATTCTTTTAGCAATTTTTTTTATTTTTTCTATTGATCCAACTGAAGTTCCACCGAACTTTTGAACGATTATATTATTCATCTATTACCTCGATTTCAACACCTTTTCTATTTACTGTAGTAACAATACAGTTCCAATTGTCATTGTATTTGGATATAAATGATTTCATTTTTTCTATAAATGTAGTGTCATCTTTAATTAATGATATTAAAGTTGGTCCTGAACCACTAATAAATTCACCTAAAGAACCAATCTCATTTGAATAATTTAAAATTTCCTTTCCATTTTTTATTAAATTTATTCTAAATGGTTGATGAATTTTATCTGATAGTGCATATTTAATGTTTTCATAATCATTATTATTAAATGAATTTACAAGTAATGCTAAATTTGAAAGATTTTCAAAAACATCATATTTTTCGTATTTATCAGGTAAAATAACTCTAGCTTCTTCAGTACTTACTGTAAAATCAGGAGAATAAACTACAAATTTTAAATTTTCTGGAACATTTACACTCGATGTAATATATTTACCATTTAATTTTTTACTTATTTGAAAACCGCCTTTAATTGCAGGAACAACATTGTCAGGATGTCCCTCGATCTCGCATGCAATATTAAGCATTTCCTTTTCAGTTAATATATTGTCTAGAATATAATTTGCCGCATAAACACCTGCAACAATTGCGGAAGCTGATGACCCAAGTCCTCTTGAAATTGGAATTTCATTTTTCTTAACTATTATTTTAAAGTTAGACTCTGAATTTTTTAATTTAAGAATATTTTTGATAGTATTAAAAATCATATTTTTTTCAAGTGGCACTTCTTCAGTTGAATTCTTCCAAACGAATGATGTTTTATCAGTATTTTTATATACTTCAATCGATAAATGCATATTTAATGCCATACCTAAACAATCAAATCCAGGACCAATATTGGCAGTAGTTGCCGGAACTTTAATTTTCAACATCTGAATCACCTTTAATAATTAAGTAATATTTATAACTTTCATCTTCAAATTTTTTTAATGATTTTTTTATAAATTCTTCTTTTACATTATAAATTTTAACTGTAATTTCTTTATTGAATTCAATTGTATTTAAATCAAATTTATAACTATTAAATACTTTAAATATTTTTTCTGTAGTTTTTGAAAAGTTATTGCTATTAAATCTTATAAACCAATTCACTGAATCTGGATAGTTTTCTAAAATAGTAGTTTCGCCTAAATTTATTTTATTAATTGGAGATTTATTAATAATACTTATTAAATCACTAAATACAGAACTTGCAGTAGGGAATTTACCTGCACCCTTACCATATATTAAAATATCACCTGTCAAAGCACTTTTAATATGAATTCCATTATATTCATTATCGATTTTGCTTAATTGATTTGACTTTTCAATATAAACGGGTCTAACGCCAAGGTATATTCCGTTTTCAGATTTTTTAGATATGGCAAATAATTTGATTTTTTTATCAAGTTTTTTTGCGTATTTTATATCAAGAGCATCAATATTTGTGATTCCTGTAGTTTTAATATCTTTCCATGAAATATATTTATTAAATGTTAACATTGTTAATATTGCTAATTTTCTAGAAGCATCTAAACCTTCAACATCAGATGAAGGATTTGATTCAGCAAATCCAAGATCTTGTGCAATTTTCAAAGCCTCATCGTATGAAAGATTATTTTCATACATTTGAGAAAGGATAAAGTTTGTTGTACCATTGATTATACTGTAAATGCTATCAACATTATTTCCAACTAGCATGCTATTTAAAGGTCTTAGAATTGGTATTCCACCACCTACAGAAGCTTCATAATTTAAACTTACATTGTTTTCATATGCTAAATTATTTAATTCAATAAAATATTCTGCGATTAAATCTTTATTTGCAGTAATAACATGTTTTTTATTTTTAAGAGCTTTTTTTACATAATCATATGAAGGATTCAGTCCACCTATTAAAGAAATTACTACATCAATATCATTATCAAAAATTACATTTGAATCAGTAGTAAATAAATTATAATGTTCTAGATTTTCATATTTCTGCTTATTTCTAACAAGTATACTTTTTATATTTATATCTATATTATATTTATCTTTAATCATTTCCTTATTTTTCATAATTAGTTCATATGTTCCAGAACCAACAGTTCCGTAACCTAATAATGCAATATTCATATTTGCCTCCATTATTCTATAATTAAAATACTTAAATTATTAATATCTTCAATTTTATTTAATATTTCTATAAGTTCATGAAATGCTACAGTTAAAGAACTTATATTGAATTTTAGTGTTACTTTTGCATTGCTGTTAACAGGTGTGTCCTGCGTTATAGTTAAAATGTTGCCATTATATTCTGCAATTGTGTCTAAAATATGTGATAAAACACCTGATTTATGTTTTAAATTTAATGATAGGGTTGCTTTTGTTCCAATATTATTTTCGGAAAGTTTAAATATATGATTACAGTATTTATAATATGTACTTCTACTTATACCGACGATTGAGGTTGCTTCTGATATTCCAGAAACTTCATTTGTATTTAAAAGTCTTTTGGTTTCAATAACTTTTTCAAATATATCTGGTAGTACTTTTGAATCTACGATTAAATAATTACCATTTTTCATCTTAGCCTCCTGTTTGTCTATAAAACACAATTGTTTATAGCTCGTGGATAAATCAAGTTTAACATAAGTTTATTTATGATGCAAGAAGTTTAAAGCTTCCGAAGCGTGACTTTTAAAAAAAATATGATATAATAGGAATTGACAAAAAATGCGTTTCAGAACAAAGGTTTGAAAATATAAATTTGAGGTGAAGAGATGGCAACAAAACAGAATTATGGAAATGATAGTATAAAAGCATTAAAGGGAGCCGAACGAGTTAGGAAAAGACCTTCTGTAATTTTTGGTTCGGATGGTTTAGAAGGGTGTCAGCATTCTTTTTTTGAAATATTATCAAATTCAATAGATGAGGCAAGAGAAGGATATGGAGATTTAATTGAAATAACAAGACATACAGATAAATCAATAACAATTAGAGATTATGGACGCGGAATTCCACTTGATTATAATAATAATGAAAAAAGATATAATTGGGAATTAGTTTATTGTGAATTATATGCTGGCGGGAAATATGATGATCAATCAAGTGATAATTATGAATTTTCATTAGGTTTAAATGGACTAGGATCATGTGCTACTCAATATAGTTCAGAATTTATGAACGTGATTGTTTATAGAGATGGGTTTAAATATGAACTTCATTTTGAAAAAGGCGAAAATATTGGAGGAATGAAAAAAGAAAAATATAATTATAAATCAACAGGATCAATTCAGCATTTTAAACCGGACCTTGATGTTTTTACAAATATTGATATTCCTCTTGATTTTTTTAAAGATGTAATTAAGAAACAGGCTATAGTAAATTCGCAAGTTAGATTTAAATTATATGATGAAATTTCAAATGAAAAGTTTGAATATTATTATGAAAATGGAATAAAAGATTATTTGAACGAAATGAATGATGCTACTAATTTTGTAGATTTAATATATTTTGAATCTGAAGGTATGGGTAAAGACAGAGAAGATAAACCGGATTATAAAGTAAAATTTCAAGCTGCAATGATGTTTAATAATAATGTTAATTTAATTGAGCATTATCATAACTCTTCATTTTTAGAACATGGTGGTTCTCCTAATAAAGCAATTAGAAATGCTTTAATATTTGAACTTGATAAATTTATAAAAAATGAAAATAAATATAATAAGAATGAAAAAAGAATAACTTTTAATGATATTGAAGATAGTTTAATGATTATTACTAATTCATTTTCAACTGTTACAAGTTATGAAAATCAAACTAAAAAAGCTATAACTAATAAATTTATTAGAGAATTTATGACTGAATCGATTAGAGCCTATTTAGAAGTTTATTTTATAGAAAATAAAATGGATTTAAATAAAATCATTGATCAAGTTTTAATTAATAAAAGGAGTAGAGAAAAAGCAGAAAAAACAAGGTTGAATATAAAAAATAAATTATCGAAGAATTTTAATAGTATTAATAATAGAGTTGAAAAATATGTTGATTGTAGATCTAAAGATAATACTGAAAGGGAGCTTTTTATTTTAGAGGGAGATTCTGCATTAGGTGCATGTAAGTTAGCAAGAGATGCGAAATTTCAAGCTTTAATGCCAGTTAGAGGTAAAATTCTTAATTGCTTAAAAGCGGACTATAATAAAATTTTTTCAAGTCAAATTATAACTGATTTGCTTATTATTATTGGTTGTGGAGTTGAAATAAAATCAAAGCATTCAAAAGACTTTTCAACATTTAATTTAGATGATTTACCATGGGCTAAAATAATAATTGCAACTGATGCTGACGTTGATGGTTATCAAATTAGAACTTTGATTTTAACATTATTTTATAGATTATTACCATCACTTATTAGTGAAGGCAAAATCTATATAGCTGAAACTCCATTGTTTGAAATTACTACTAAAAAGAAAACTTATTTTGCATATGATGAAAAAGAAAAAAAACAAATCGTTGAGAAATTGAAAATGCCTTATTCTATTCAGAGATCAAAAGGACTTGGTGAAAACGAGCCTGAGATGATGTGGGAAACAACTATGAGTCCTAAATCTAGAAGACTTATAAAAGTTGTTTTAGAGGACATTGTTGAAGCTGGAAAAATGTTTGATACTTTACTTGGGAAGGATTTGGAAGAAAGAAAAGAATTTATTTCGAAATTTGGAGAAAATTATTTAGATATGCTGGATTTAAGTTAAGGAGAATGGAATGCAAAACAAACATATAAGACAAAGAATTACTGAAACATTAGAGAAAAATTATATGCCATATGCTATGAGTGTAATTGTGTCAAGAGCAATTCCTGAAATTGATGGATTTAAACCTTCGCATAGAAAAATTTTATATACAATGTATAAAATGAATTTACTAAAAGGAAAAATGACAAAATCAGCTAATGTTGTTGGGCAAACTATGAAACTTAATCCGCATGGTGATCAAGCAATTTATCAAACTATGGTAAGACTTTCAAGAGGACATGATGCGTTATTACACCCTTATATTGAATCTAAGGGAAACTTTGGTAAACGTACATCAAAGTATATGAAATATGCTGCTTCAAGATATACTGAAGTAAAACTTGCTGAAATAAGTAATGAAATATTTAAAGACATTGATAAAAATACAGTTGAATTTGTAGATAATTATGATTCGACTATGAAAGAACCTACATTACTTCCAACTACTTTCCCCAATATATTAGTTAATAATAATATGGGGATTGCAGTTGGAATGGCGAGTAATATATCAAGTTTTAATTTAAAAGAAGTTTGTGAAACAACTATTAAATATATTGATGATAGAGAAATAAATCTTTTAGATTATTTGAAAGCACCTGATTTTTCAACGGGTGGAGAAATTATATATGATGAAGTTGCATTAAACAAAATATATAATACTGGAAGAGGTAGTATAACTCTTCGAGGCAGGTATAGATATGTAAAAGAAGATAATTGCATAGAAATATTTGAAATTCCATATACAACTACTATTGAAGCGATTATTGATAAAATAGTTATATTAGTTAAAGATAATAAAATAGATGATATAAAAGATATAAGGGATGAAACTGATTTGGGCGGTCTAAGAGTTACGATAGATTTAAAAAGAGGTAAAGATCCAGAAATTTTAATGGGAAAATTATTTAATAAAACGCCTTTGCAGGATAAATTTAACTGTAATTTTAATATGTTAATAAATGGTGCACCAATGCAATTAGGTGTAAAAAAAATAATTGATGAATGGTTGATATTTAGAAAAGAATCAATTCGAAATAAATTACAGTTTGAAATAGATATGATTGAGAAAAAATTGCATTTGCTTGGAGGTTTAGAGAAAGTACTTCTTGATCTTGATAAAGCAATAGAAATTATTAGAAATACTAAAAATGATAAAAATGTTGTACCTAATATAATGGAAAATTTTCAAATTGATGAGATACAAGCAGAATTTGTTGTTAATATTAAATTAAGAAATATTAATAAAGAATATATTCTTAATAAAGTTAAAGAAATAAAGGATCTGAAAAAGTCTGTTAAGAAAAAAAATGGAATTTTAAAATCTAATAAAAAAATAAATGAAGTTATAAAGGCTGAACTTGAAGGTGTTAGTAAAAAATATGGACGAGAAAGACGTTCAGAAATTATTTTTAAAAAAGATATTATTGATATTAAACCGATTGATACAATTAAGGATTATAATGTAGAAATATTTTTAACAAATCAGAACTATTTTAAAAAAATATCACTAGCATCTTTAAGATCAAGCGGAGAACATAAATTAAAAGATGAAGATAAAATTATTCAGTCATTTGAATGTTCAAATAAAGATGAAATCTTATTGTTTTCAGATAAACAAAAAGTTTATAAAAGATATCTTTATGAAATTGATGATCATAAAACTTCAAAACTTGGAATTTATTTACCTAATATTTTGGAAATGGAAAAGAATGAGACAATTATTTATATGGTTCCAGCAAAAAGCTATAAAGGACATATGATTTTTGGTTTTAGAAATGGTAAAGTGCAAAAACTACCATTAAACGCATATGAAACGAAAACAAATAGAAGATATTTAAGAAATGCATACTCAGATAAAGCTGAAATAGTAGGTATTAGTTATTTAGAAGAAGATAAAGATCTTATGATGCTTAGATATTCTTCTCCTAATTATTATAGAATTTTAGTTATTAATTCAAGTTTGATTCCTGAAAAAGTTACAAGAAGGTCATCTGGTGTAATGGTATTGAGATTAAAAAAAGATAGTGAAATGCTAAAAATGAGACTTTTAGAAGATGTTAAAATTGAAAATGTTGATAAGTATTATAATACGAATATTCCTAGGTCGGGAGTAAAAGTAGATCAAATAGATTTATTAAAATTATTAAATGATGAATTAATGGAATAGATTTTAATAAAAATACTATCATTTTGTAACACTATAATATAAAATGTATATAAGATATAATAATGATTATAAAATGGGGTGGTTAAAATTAAGAAAAATGCTAAATATTTTAAAAGTGTTGGGATAATAGCTTCTGTTTTACTTTTAATAATAGTTTATTATGAGACTAAATTGTTGGATTTATTGTTTGGAATATTTAAAGTAGAGATATTGAAGGAAGATATTGCAACTATTTCACTAAAATCGTATATGTTTATTACAGAGAATGATGATTTAAGTACTATTGTTAATAAAATGGATTCACTAGGTTGGAAATTTAAAGATTCTTATGGAAGAGGATATTTATTTTCAAAACAAAGAGAAGAAGTATTATTAGTGAGAAAGCATCAGCTTAAATATTATATATATGAAGTTCAGTGCAAAGAGTTCTTTATTAGTAAAAATTTATAAGGATATATTTTATAAAAAAACGCGATATGTGAATCACAACACATATCGCGTTTTTTTATCTAGTTATTTTTCTCATTATAAGTTCTAAAGGACCTCTTTTGTATTTTTTTGACCAAATATTTGAAAATAAAACCATAAGACTAAATACTACAATTGATAGTACTAATACAAATAATTCACTTCTATATTTCAATTTATCTATTATAAAAAAAACTCCAAGAACTATTACTGAATGTGCCACATAATGTGTTAATGCCATTTGACCAGTTGAAGCAAACATCTTCATTAATTTGCTATTATTGAATTTATCACTTAATTTTAAACAAATCCCAATAAAAACACTAGCCCCAGCACTTGCTGCAACAATATATAAAAACGTTGGATTCATTGGCTTTGTGTCAAATAAGTAGATGATAACTTCGTTATAGTTAGAACTTTTTATAATAACAAACGATACTAATTCAATACTTAAAGCTGAAAATAATCCATAAAGAATCATTTTATTTACAGTTTTGTTATTATTAAAATCAAGTTTTGATAAACTCAAACCATATAACATAAATACTATCCATGGAAACACTGGATGATATCCATTGAAAAATGAATTCAATAAAAAACCTTTCAATGTGAAGATATTAAAATAGTTCATAAAAGCCGAATCCCAATTTGTAGAATAGTCTAACACTAATTGAGTTATTGTTGAAATAATTAAAACAATACTTGAAATTATTATTAATTTTTTAGGAGATTTATATAGAACTAAAATAATAATTGCCATATAAATTCCGTAATAATGCAAAATATCTGCAGTCCATTCAAAAGCAATAAAAAGTATTAAACCCATTACAAATAAAAATATTGCCCTTTTAATTATGGTATTAATATCCTTATTTCGATCACTTGAACTTTCTGATTCATAACTTCCTTTTGTCATAAAACCAATGCCTATTCCTGCTAATACAAGAAATACTGCAGCAGATCTTCCTTCAAATACAGATAAAAAATATCTGATGTTTTCATATTTTACTACTCCATAAGTAAAAATAATTTTATAGTTAACAAACAGCATTCCTAAGATTGCAAATGCTCTTGCAATATCGAACCCTATTATACGTTTTTTCATTATACCTTCCCTCTCATTATCATATCTGAATTAATTATAAAGCTTAGAGTAGCTATAATGTCAATATCATTCCTATTTTATTTTAATTTCAAGTTCAGCAATATATGACTCATCATCATATATTATATTTAATGGATTAATTCTTAAAATTAATTCTCCTTCATGTTTAATTTTATTTTTTGTAATATACTTAATCATCTTATTAATATGTTTTTCATATTCATTATCATTTTTAATAAAAAAACTGTAACATAAATAGTTACCTTTATTAAAAACTGTATTTTTTATATCATAATCTATTTCATTATCACAAATTCCATAAATCAGTGCATCATCTTTTAAAATATAATATTCTTCATTTTCATAACCGTTTTTTATATGCATATTATTCTTTTCAAGTATATCGTATAATTCTTTTAAAGTAGGAGAGCTATCGTAGTCAGTAATCTTAAGATGGTAAATCAATCTTTTTTTAAATTGTTTTACTTCAAATTTTTCTAATTTTTCTTCATATTTAAGTAATATTTCTTTTTTATATTTAATTTTGTCTTTAAGTTTTATTAACCTGTCTATTTCAACAGTTAATTTATCATAAGATTCGTTTAAAGCATTTTTATATTTTTCTAATTCAAAATCGGCTTGAAGTTCTTTAATTTTCTTTATTGGAAAATCAACGTCTCGAAAAAGCATAATGGTACTTAATTCATAAAACTCTTTATGTCCATAAAGGCGATATCCGTTTTCCCCAATCTCTGGAGTAGAAATTAATCCCTCTTTTTCATAATATCTAATATTGTAGGTTGATGTACCTACTAATTTTGCGAGTTCTCCAATAGTAATTTTATCTTTCATGCTTCCTCCAATTAATAAATTATTTAATATTCATATTATATACCATGTATCACTAGTTTTGAATAATCTTTAAGTTCAAATTTAAAACATTTTTTCATTGACCTTAGAGGAACTCTAAAGTATATACTGAGAATATTAAAGGAATGAGGGGTAAAAAATGAATGAAATTTTAGATCAAATGATAGAAGAAAAGCCGTTAAAAATGCTTTTTAAGCTAGGTATTCCAGCTATATTAAGGGCATTGTTTAATGAAATAAATGGTGCAATAGATACTATGTTTATGGGGAAATTTGTTGCAAGTGAAGCGGTATCGGCAATGTCAGTATCAGTACCATTTCTTCTTATTGTCGCAGCTATTGCATTTTTATTTACAGAAGGTGCAGGAATAGCAATAAGTAGATATTTAGGAGCTAAGAATATAGAAGAAGCTAGTAGGATTTTTAATGGTACTATTTCTATTTCAGTAATTTCAAGTATTGTTGTAGGCGCTATATCGTTTTTATTTATTATATGTCTAAAGAACACTCCATCTAAATATTTTATTTAGGTGGAGATGAATTTAGACGGTTTTGATTTTTCCCTTGATTTTGTATATATTTTTTAACAATTTCAATACTAGCTTCTCCAGTAGAAATAATACAATAACTTCTAGACCAAAATATAGCTTCCAAATAATATTCATCTAAATGATTCTTAAATTTTTTTCTGATTAACCTAGAAGATACCGTTTTTAAAGTATTGACCAATTTTGAAAGTTGTACTTGTGGTGGAGTTTCAAATAAAATATGAACATGATCTTCTTCTCCATTAAATTCTAAAATAGTAGCATTTTGGCTTTCTAATAATCTAATGAAAATCTTTTCTAATTCTAAAAGCATTTCAGGTGTAATACACTTTTTTCGATATTTAGTTACTACAACCAAATGATATATTAAACTATATTTTGAGTGTCGATTTGTTCTTAATTCTTTATCCATAAGTAATCCCTTCTCATTTACAACTAAGCACTTTTATGATACAATTATATCATAAAGGAGGTGGAAAACCAATGAGATTATCACATAAAGTATATTTGAACTTAAGCCATAAACAATTAGAAATTATTGAAGAATTAAAATTTCATACAACAAGATTATACAATATAGTAAATTATAAAATGAGAGAAGAAGAATTTCAATCATATTCAAAAAATGAAGAAGAATTTAAAAGAAATTGGCATTCTGATTATTTACATGCTCATAATAGACAACAATTATTTAGAAAATTAGAAAAAGATTGGAAATCTTTTTTTAATGCAAATAAAGATTATAAAAAGAATCCAAATAAATATACAGTAAACCTAAACCACCAAAATTCAAAAATGTAAATAATAATCCAGGAGAAATTATTTTTACTAAAGCTGGAATATCACAATCTTTAAATAAAAAGAAAAATCCAATTGAAAACATATTAATACTATCACTTCATAAAAATATTCAAGAAAAATTTAAAGTAAAAAATTTAAATTTAAAACTGAATTCAAAGGTTTTAAAGCTTATAAATGGACTTGAAAATATTAATCAAGTGACAATTAAATATGATAAATTAACTTCACAATATTATTTAAATATAGTATTTGAAAAAGAATGTATAGAAAATAAAGAATTTTCTAATATAATGGCAATAGATTTAGGATTAGATAACTTAGCAACAGTTACTTTTTTAGAAACAGAAGAAAGTTATATACTAGATGGAAAAGAATTAAAATCTAAAAGGAAATATTTTGACAAAGAAATAAAATATTATCAAAGCATTAGAATGAGTCAAACAGGATCAGAACAATTTAAAAACACAAAAAATATAAAAAGATTATACAAAAAATTAAAAAATTATAAATCAAATTATTTACATCAAGTATCAAATCAAATAATAAAATTAGCAATTGATAAAAAAGTAAAAACAATAGTAGTAGGCGATATGAAATTCATAAAACAAAATATGAATTATAATAAAGCATTTGTAAAAGCACCAATTTTAAAATTAAAAGAGCTCATAAAATATAAAGCTAATCTAAATGGAATAAATTATTTAGAGCAAAATGAAGCCTATACATCAGGATGTTCAGCATTAGATTTAGAAAAGGTAAATAAAACTAATTATAATAAAAATAGAAGAATAAAAAGAGGGCTTTTCAAATCAAATGAAAACATTTTAATAAACGCCGATGTAAATGGTTCATTAAATATTTTAAGAAAGTTTTTAAAAACAAAATGTATTCCTAAGCTAATAATAGTAGTGAGGGATAATGGATATGTGAACTACCCCAAACGTATAAGGGTTGCCTAAGAATAGGTGAAAAAACTTAATTATCAAACTACGTTTAAAGTTGTCTAGTATAATATTTGAACTTTGAATATTAAAAGTACAACAAAGAAGAAGCACCCTCTAAATCTTATTTTGATTTAGGTGGAGAGGTTCACGCTTTATTATCACCGTTTATTTTTACAACAAATGTTGTTTTATACGTGATGCAACCTATAGGGCTCGAAAAGCCATCAACCATTATTTTTGCGTTACAGCAATTAATTTTCTTTGCTCCTTTACTTTACGTTTTGAAGCTGTATGGTTTCAATTATGCAATTTTAGCTCAGCCAACAGCAGAGGTAATAGGAGGTATTATAACGTTATGTATAATTCCTATGTTTATAAAAAATGTAAAAACAACATTTAGAGGTAATCAAAGTTTAGCTGTTAATGTAGATAATATTTCATAAATATAATTATCGATTGTTATGAATATTCAGAAAAGTTTTACTTTATAAAAATATTTGACCCATAAGTTTCAAAATGGTATTATCAAATAGTTCTAAGGAAAAGCAGTTGAATTGTCTTAAAAAAAAACTAAAAAAAAGATTTGA
>Ga0256842_1000619_pt1 | contig 31258 bp, 30 predicted proteins | sample 4559240metaG_FD_185973 | JGI IMG/M metagenome (GOLD analysis project Ga0256842, IMG submission 185973) | Hydrothermal vent microbial communities from Guaymas Basin, Mexico - 4559-240 | ecosystem: Environmental > Aquatic > Marine > Hydrothermal vents | place: Mexico: Guaymas Basin | collected... | reverse complement strand
AAAACCTCTGGCTCCATGTCCTCCACATCAAAACTTGACACTATCTTCTCACTTGCCTCAAACCCCTCAAGCTCCGGAATGAAAAACTTCTTCTCGTAAAGAAGCTTTATCAAAAAACTCGGTGTCCCCGTCTCAAACCAATAGGGACGATACATCTTTGACTTCAAAAGAAGCAATATGTCAAAAGGGTTATACACAGGCTCAGAAAGAAAATTATAGCCGTTATACCATCTCTTTATCTCTTCCAGATCAAAACCCTCAAGTACATCTGCAAATATACTTTCAAGTTCACCCTGTGTATATCCACAAATGGTTCCATATTGAGGATTTAGCGTTATGTCCTCAAGATTGTTAAGCCCGCTAAAGATTGAAACCTTGGAAAACTTGGAAACTCCCGTGATAAAAACAAACTTCAAATAAGAATCCGCATCCTTTAGCACCGAATAAAAATTCTTTAAACACTCCCTCATCTCTATTGCTGTCTCTCTATCCTCTATGTTGTCAAGTATGGGCTTGTCATATTCGTCTATAAGTACCACTACCTGAGAGTTATATTTTTGGGAAAGTTTCATTATAAGTTCATAAAATCTTAAATTATAAAGTTCTTCTTCCCAGGAAAGTCCATAGCTCTGAAAATGTCTTTTTAAAATAGAATTTATAGTTTTTAAAAGCTCCTCCCTTGTCTTGTGCACCCCTGCTCCAAAGGAGATGTAAATGACAGGGTATTTTTTCTCCCAGTCCCAGTTGTCATAAAGATAAAGCCCTTTGAAAAGCTCTTTTTTCCCGAGAAAGGCCTGCCTTAAAGTGTCAAGAAATAACGACTTCCCAAATCTACGAGGGCGAGAAAGAAAATAATACTTCCCAGTTTCAGCAAGTTTTTTCACAAACTGCGTCTTATCTACATAATAATAACCACCGGTCCTTATCTCCTTAAAACTCTGAATACCAATTGGCAGCTTAAGCCTCATCAGTTTTTAAATTACACTTCCTTTACTAAAAAGTCAACAAAGAGGTTGAAAATTCGCAATTTGGAGATAAAAACTCAATTAAATGCTTTTAATAATTGCCAGGGCAAGAAAAGATGCTAAAGCACTCTCTCACGCACTTAAAGAAGAGGTACTAACTCTCAAAGGCAAGCGCTCTTTTGAAGAAATTGACCTCGCATTTTTACGCAACAAAATACCCATTTTTTTCTTTGGCAAAGAGGATGCCCCTCTTGCCCAGGAGATAAGCAAAGAGCTAAAAAAGATAACTCCTCTATTCAAAGTGGTGGTCCTTGGAAAAAAATCCGTGAGGAATGCCAGGCTTTCAGAAATTATAAAGGCCTTTGAAATGGCAAAGGCTGAAATAAGGCTTGGTTTTAAATTTGAAGATGCCTTTGTCTTTACAGCAGAAAAAAGCCTGATAAAAGAAATTCATCCTGATTATGATGCCTACTTTTTGCTTGGCAAAGAGGCAAAGCAAAATTATAAAAAATTCTTTGGCATAGAGGTAAAAGAAGGGAGTCTCATAGTAAGAAAGCTCTTCAACGAGGAAGAAATTTATGCTCCTTACCTGAAAGCAATAATTAGCAAAAAAATTGGTGAGCCTCTAAAACTAAAATTTTATGATAAAGAAAGCCCCAGTGTAGAAGTCACTCAGGAGACACTTATTGAGAAAAACAAAGCCTGGTTAGAAGCCTTGGAGAGGGTAAGCATGGAGTTCTTGAAATCTCAGGCAGAAGGAGAAGTGGGAGTCCCTGTTAGTGGTGGGAAGGACAGCACTGCCTGCCTTATACTTGCTGCAAAAGTCTTCCCCAAATTAAAGGCACTTTACATAAAAACGAGCCACGAAGTGCCATACACAGAGGAATATGTGGAGGAGCTTTGCAGGGAGCTCGGCGTGCCTCTTGTTAAAAAAGAAGTGAAGTTTGATGTGGAAAGCCTTGGCCTGCCCACTCATGAAAACAGGTGGTGCACAGAGCTAAAAATGAAGGCACTGAAAGAGATTGCCACTTCCACTTTGATTGTGGGAGACAGGGAAGCAGAGAGCCGCACACGGAGAAGACGGGCAGAAGTGGAACACAGGCTTGGCAGAGAGCTTTTTCCCCTTAAGTACTGGAGCGGAGCCATGGTGCAGCTCTACATCCTCATGCACGGCATAAAACTTCATCCTTTCTATTACAAAGGCTTTTATCGCCTTGGCTGCACCATCTGCCCCTCTCTCAGTGAATGGGAAAAGATTATCTACCCCAGCCTTTTCCTCTTCCCTGGCCACCAAGCCAGCCAGGGTTGTTAGGACCTTGCCATTCCTCAGGCTCCTGTTGCCATCTCCAGCCTCTTCCCATGCCCATACCACGGCCCTGGCCTCTGCCCATTCCCCAGCCCTGACCTCTTCCTGCACCCTGTCCTCTGCCACATCCCCAGCCTCTTCCACCTCCCTGGCCTCTACCACAGCACCTGCCGCCCTGCTTCCAGCCTCTTCCTCCTTTTCCCTGGCCCTTACCCCAGTTCCATCCTCCAAACATCTTTTCCTCCTTTTTTTGATAATTAGTTTCATTTTCAATATAATACACCTTCTCCAAAAACTCAAGCCAATTTTAAATATTTCTTAAAAGCTTTTGCAGTGGGAGTAGATTGCTTAAGAAAATCTCTAAGCAATCCTTCAAACAAAAGATAGCCTCCTTTTTCTCCCCCCTCTGGACCAAGCTCTATTATCCAGTCTGCGTGCTTTATTAGCTCAAAGTTGTGTTCTATCACAACCACAGTATGTCCCTTCTCCACAAGCCCCCTTAAAATTTTCACGAGCTTTTCCACATCCTTGATGTGAAGCCCGGTAGTTGGCTCATCAAGAATAAACACTGCCTCACTCTTTGAGCTTTTTACAAACTCCTTGGCAAGCTTTATTTTCTGAGCTTCTCCTCCTGAAAGAGTTGGGCTTGGCTGGCCAAGGGTAAGATATTCAAGCCCTATATTGCACACCACATCAAGCTTACGAAAAATACTTGGGAAGTTTCTGAAAAACTCCCTTGCCTCCTCAAAACTCATCTCAAGCACCTCAGAAATGTCCTTGCCATTGACTTTTACCTCAAGCACCTCCTTTCTGTATCTTTTTCCCTGACAATACTCACAGGCCTGATAAACTGCTGGCAGAAATTTTACTTCCACTTTTGTGTAGCCCTGGCCTTTGCAATAAGGGCACTGCCCTTCCTGAGTATTAAAAGAAAAGTGCCCTTCTTTATAGCCTTTTGCTTTTGCCATAAGTGTCTCTGCAAAGGCCTTTCTTATGTCTGTGTAAACTCCCATATAGGTTGCTGGAGTTGAGCGTGGAGTATTCCCTATGGGAGAGTGATCCACCAGATACACCCTTTTTATTCCCTCTGCTCCAAGAATCTTCTTTACCCCCATAAACCTGGATTTTCTCCCTGAAAGAACTGCCTTTAACCCCTCATAAAGCACCTCGCAGATAAGAGAAGACTTACCAGAACCTGAGACTCCCACCACCACGACAAGGGCACCCCTTGGAATCTTCACATCTATTTTTTTGAGATTTCTGTAATCCACCTGCTTTAAGGTGATAAACTTTTCAAATTCCTTTGTCTCGGAGTAAACCTTGCGTCTTTCAGGGTCTGTGAGAGCGCTAAAAGTTGGCCCCTCTCCTTTTTCCAAAAATTCCTCAAGCTCTCCTGCAAAAAGCACCTTCCCTCCTTTTCTTCCGCCTCCAGGACCAAGCTCAACAAGATAGTCTGCTGAGAGAATTGTCTCCTCGTCGTGCTCAATTACTATTACTGTGTTCCCCTTGTCCCTGAGGCTTTTCAAAACATTTATGAGCCTTTCTGTATCCCTTGGATGAAGGCCAATGGTTGGCTCGTCAAGTACATAGGCAACTCCTGTAAGATTGCTTCCTATTGCCTGGGCAATTCTTACTCTTTTTGCCTCACCAGAGGAAAGAGTATCTGCTGATCTTGATAGGGTGAGATACTCAAGCCCAAGCTCTTTAAGGCAGTTAAGTCTTTTTAAAATTTCAAGCCTGAGAGGCTCACCTATGGGTCTTTCCCTCTCCTCAAACTCAAGCTTTTCAAAAAACTCAATGGCCTTTGATATAGGAAAGTCAAGGAGCTCTGGCAGAGAAATGTCTTTTATTTTATAAAAAAATACTTCCTTTCTATAGCGTGAGCCTTTGCACTCATCGCAGCCAAGCCCTCCGCAAAAAGGGCAGGCACCTATCTTAGAATTAAAGGCAAAAAGAAGAGGATCTGGCTCAGGAAGACTCCTTCCGCAGGAAGGACAAACCCTTTCAGTGCTAAAAGTATATTCTCCTGAAGAAGAACTTACAATTACCTCTCCTCTGCCTTCCTTCAGACCTCTCATAAAGAGCGAGACAAATCTTTCTTTCTCCTCATCAGGACTTACTTCTCCCAGAAAAAGCTCTATGTTGTGTTCTACATAACGGGAAAGATAAGGAATGGGCGGAATTTTTACAGGCTCTCCGTCAACCCTGAAGAAGTGTTCTCCTTTTTTAAGGTATCTTTCAAAAAGCGTTCTGTAAATTCCTTTTCTGTGTTTTACAAGAGGTGCAAAAATTTTGATTTTTTCCCCTTTTTTCACTCTTTCTTTTAAAAAGGAAAGGGCAAGCTCTTTCAGCTCTTCTTCAGTCCTCTTTTTTAAAGGAAGGCCACACCCTGGGCAGAATCCCTGAGAAAGCCTGGCATAGAGGAGCCTTAAATAGGAGAGAATGTCTGTTAAGGTGCCCACAGTAGCTCTTGAAGAGAGCTCTCCTGATTTTTGCTCAAGGGCAACTGTTGGGGGAATCCCTGAAATGCTCTCATACTCCACTTCTTCGTGAAGTTTTACAAACTGCCTCAAATAGGCTGGCAGTGTCTCAAGGAATCTCCTCTGCCCCTCAGAAAAAATCACATCAAAGGCAAGGGTTGACTTACCTGAGCCAGAAACTCCTGTAATCACCACAAACCTGTTTCTGGGAATCTTTAGCTCAAGATTCTGAAGATTGTGATGATTAACACCCCTTAACACTATAGCAGATTCTTCATAGTTATATCTCCTCTCCCTTGAAGAGCTGGAGGAAGAAATTTCCCGAGGTAAAAGGTATTCAAAAAGATAAGAGGCGGTAAAAGTCTTTTCTTTTAAAAACCCTGCAAGCTCTCCTTCAAAAATTAGATAGCCTCCTTTTTCTCCCCCCTCTGGACCAAGCTCTATTATCCAGTCAGAGGCAAGCATAACTTCTGGATGATGCTCAACTAAGATTACGGTGTATCCCTTTTCTTTCAGGGTTTTCAGAGTATTAATGAGACTTTTCACATCTTCAAGGTGAAGTCCCACTGTAGGCTCATCCATAAGCACCACAGACTTTTCAGGGCTTTGAAGAAGGATTGCTGCAATACGAAGCCTCTGAGCTTCTCCGCCAGATAAGGTGCTAAGGGGCTGTCCCAAAGTGAGATACCCAAGCCCAAGAGAGCTTAAAATTTCTAAAGGTTTTCTGATAAGTGGGTGTCCTTTAAAAAGCTCTAAGGCCTCGTTTACAGTGCACTCAAAGACATCCCAGATGCTCTTTCCCCTCCACCTTACCTGAAGCACCTCTTTTCTAAAGCGTTTTCCCTTGCAGACCTCACAGGGAAGGCACACATCTGAAAGAAATTGCATTTCTACAACTTCATAGCCAAGTCCCTTGCAGGCTGGGCATTGATAGGTTTCTGAGTTAAAAGAAAAGGCACCTTCTGGGAGACCAAGCTCTTTTGCCTCTTTTGTGCTTGCAAAGAGCTTTCTTATAAAGGGATAAATTCCAAGATAGCTCATAACAACAGATCTGGGGGACTTTGCAAGAGGCTCCTGCTTAAGAAAGCTTACAGGGATTCCCTTAGCCTCAAGCCTTTCAAAAATCTCCTCAAGCAGGCTGGATTTCCCTGATCCAGAGGGCCCAACTATGCAGGTGATAGCCTGAGAAGGAATCTTCAGGTTAAAGCCCTTTAGATTGTGGCGTTTAATTCCGGAGAAGCGATAAAATTTAGTGTTTTTTAAAGGCTCTGTGTGAAGAGCCCTTCTGGTTTTCAGTCTGGAGAGTGCCCTTGCAGTTGGAGTGTTTTTTTTGAGAAGTCCTTCTGGGGGGCCTGCGTGAAGCAAAAAGCCCCCTTCTTTTCCCCCACCAGGCCCGAGATCCACAAGAAAGTCTGCTTTTAATACCACTTCCGGGTCGTGCTCCACCACAACCACCGTGTTCCGTTTCTCCACAAGCCTTTCCATAAACTTAAGAATCCTCTGTGTATCCCTTGGATGAAGCCCTGTTGTGGGCTCGTCTATGAGATAAAGGGTCTCGGAAAGGTCTGAGGAGAGTGCCCTTGTAAGGAGGCATCTGCTTGCTTCTCCACTTGAAAGAGTTTTGCTTGCCCTGCTCAGGGTAAGATAATCAAGCCCCACCTCCTCCAGATAGAAAAGCCTCCTCAGGATTTCCTCAAGCAACCTCTCCTCTGCCCTGAAGTATGCTCTTTCTTTTAAAACTGCCTTTCTTCTCTCTTCCAGAAAATTCCTTAGCTCCTTTACCTCAAGGGCATAAAACTCCCCTATATTCAGCCCCTGATAATAAAAACTTAAAGCCTTTGGATTGAAGCGAGTCCCTTTGCAATAAGGACAGGCAACCTCTCTTCTGAGTTTGGACAGGAGAATCCTTATGTGCCCCTTGTATCGCTTTTTCTCAAGCCAGTCCACAACTTCTTTTAGCCCATACCACTTACCCTCTCCGTAAAAAATTGCCTGCTTTATGCCCTCTGGAAGCCTGTGAAAGGGTGTGCTGAGGTTTATCCCTTTTTCTTTTAAAAAGTCGTATAGGTCAATTTTTACCTCTGTGAGAAAAGGATAGTCAAGAAGAGGAATTGCCCCTTCCCTTATGGACCTTTCTGGATGCTTTACCAGTGCTTTAAAATCCACTACAAGAAGATTCCCGAAGCCATTGCACTTTGGGCAGGCACCAATTGAGGAATTAAAAGAAAAAAGATTTGGGTTTTTCTGAGGAGGCTCCCAGCCACACTCAGGGCAGGCATCCCTTTTAATCCAGACCCTTTCCTCTCCGTAGAGAGTCCGCACTTTAAAAATTCCTGAAATCTTAAATGCCTCTTCCACTGCAGAGGCAATGGTAGAAAGCTCCTTTGAAGTAGCCTTTGTGCGATAAACTACAATCTCAACCTCTCTGCCAGAGAAGTCTTCCACCTCCTCCACATCACAAACCCTGTCTCCCAGAAAAATCCTGCTATACCCCGCAGAAAGCATACCATCTCTTAGATGCTCAAAGTCTCCCTTAAGTTCTTTCACAGCTATAAGATAGAGCTTCTGCCCTTCAAAAGCCTCAACCACCTCCCTTGCAATGGAGAGGGGATCCTTGAGTTCTATTTCAATTCCGCACTTTGGGCATTTGGGGACAGAAGCGTAATAATAAAGCATTTTGGCAAAGTGGCTTATTTCTGTGAGGGTGGCAACAGTGGAACGGGAGGTGCGGATAAAGTTGCCCTGAGGAAAGGCAAGGGCAGGTGGTATGTTCAGAATGTCCTTTACCTGGGGCCGGGGAAGACGCTCAAAATACTGCCTTACATAGCTGGAAAATGTTTCAAGATATCTTCTCTGTCCTTCGGCATAAAGAGTGTCAAAGACAAGGCTTGACTTTCCAGAGCCTGAAACTCCAGTAACTACAATTAGATTATAAAAGGGAAGCTCTAAGTCAAAGCCTTTAAGATTGTGCTGAGAGACGGAAAGGAGCTTTAAGCTTCTCACTCTCCCCTAATTTTCTCCATTCTCTCCTGTGCCCTCTTGCACTCTATACAAAGAGTGGCTTCAGGCCTTGCTTTAAGGCGCTTTTCGTCTATCTCTCCACCACACATCTCACAAATTCCATAGGTGCCTTCCTCAATTTTCTTGAGTGCCTTGTCTATTTTCTTTAAAAGCTTCTGTTCCCTATCCCTGATCCTCAGCTCAAAGGCAAGGTTGCTTTCCCTTACTGCCTGATCAATGGTATCTGCAAGACGCTCATCCTTGTCCTCAAGTTCCTTTTTTGTCTCAAGGACATCCCTGAGGATCTCTTCCTTTTTCTTCAAAAGAAGCTGTTTGAAGTACTCAAGCTTTTCTTTATCCATAAAGCCCTCCTCAAGGGGTTTATTCCAGCACAACCCTTCCGCTTTTACCCCCCTCTTTTTTTACAAGCCTTATATTCTGGATTTTAATTGCCTTGGAAAGGGCTTTACACATGTCATAAACCGTAAGAGCAGCCACAGACACAGCAGTAAGGGCCTCCATCTCAACACCTGTCTGAGCACTTGTTTTTACTTCTGCCTGGATTTCCAGAGCGCGTTTCTCAGGCAAAAATTTAAACTCTATGTCCACCTTGGAAATGGGCAGGGGATGACATAGTGGAATAAGCTCCCAGGTTCTTTTGGCAGCCATAATGCCTGCTACCTTTGCACAGGCAAGAAAATCTCCTTTTGGTACCTTCATCTCAGCCACCAGAGGGTAAACATCCTCCGGAAAAACAACCTCTCCTTTAGCAAGGGCAACCCTCTTAGTAACAGGCTTATCCCCCACATCCACCATTCTAAGATTGCCTTTCTCGTCAAGATGGGTAAACTCCATTACTTATCCCTCTTTCCAAAAATCCTCTCCCAGAAGCTCTTTTTCTTCTTTTTACCCCCTGAAGAGCCCCACTCTTTAAGCCCCTTTTCCTCAGCTATTCCTTCCACTCTGGCAAACTCTTCAAGCAGCCTCTTCCCTTCCTCGCTCACCTCTCTTGGAATCTCTACATCCACCTTAAGCACAAGGTCTCCTCTGAGCTTTGTTCTGCTATCAGGAAGGCCTTTTCCTTTTATTCTTATTTCTTCTCCGGGCTGAACACCAGGAGGTATTTCCACTTCAAGTTTTTCATCAAAGTAAGGAATTTTGACCTTGCCACCTTTTATGGCAGAAACCACATCCAGCTTCAGGATGCCCACGAGATTATTTTTGTCTCTGAAAAAGTAAGGATGAGGCTTTACCCTTATTTTGAGATAGAGATCTCCCGGGCGTCCTCCAAAAAGCCCTCCTTCACCCTCTCCCCTGAGTCTGAGGATGGTGCCATCTTCCACACCTGCTGGAATAACCACTTCAAGCTGTTTTTTTCTCCAGACCCTACCAGAGCCACCACACTCAGGGCACTTTGCCACATAAAAAACACCCCTTCCTCTGCAGTCAGGACAGGTATAGCTCACCCTGAAAAAACCTTCTGTATAAAGGACTTTGCCTTTTCCTCCACAGGTGGGGCAGGTTCTTACTCCCTTTTCAGGATCGTATCCCAGGCCCCCACACTTGGGGCAGGCTTCGTACTTTTCTATCTCAAGGGTGACTTTTTTGTCTGAGAAAAGATCCTTTAGCTCAAGTACTACTTCATGAGAAAGATCTGCCCCTTTTCTGGGAGAAGGCCCTGCTGACTCCTCAAAGGAAAAACCAAAAAACTCCTCAAAAAGGTCTGAAAATGTTCTGAATATATCAGAGACATCTTCAAAGCCTCTATAACCAGAGGACTTCAGGCCTGCATGCCCATAGGCATCGTAAAGTGCCCTTTTTTCCGGGTCCGAAAGCACATTATAAGCCTCGGAAATCTCCTTGAACTTCTCTTCGGCTTCTTTGTTGCCAGGATTCCTGTCAGGATGATACTTAAGGGCAAGCCTTCTGTAAGCACGTTTTATCTCATCTAAGGTAGCATTTCTGGGTACGCCAAGAATGGCATAATAGTCCTTCTGAACCATACACTACTTCTTTTCCTTTAAAATTTCAGAAATCTCATAAGGAGAAGTTATCTTTTCCTTCTTGCTTAAAGACTCTATATTTTCCGGGGTTACATAGCCCGCAGCAATTTCTCTCAGGGCAAGAACTATTTCTTTATTGTCTGTTTCAATGAAAGGCTCAGCCCCCTCTCTGAGCTGTTTCACCCTTTTAATTGCAAGATGAATCAGGCGAAATCTACTGGGCACCTTTTTAAGACAATCCTCTACTGTAACCCTTGCCATAATTTACCTCCTAAACTGCCTGAACTTCCTTTACTTCAGGGATTTCTCTTTTTAAATACCTTTCAATGCCCATTTTCAGGGTAATCGTTGCCATAGGACAAGAGCCACATGCTCCCTTAAGCCTTACCTTTACAACTCCATCCTCTGTAACATCAACAAGCTCCACATCTCCTCCATCTGCCTGAAGCATAGGTCTAACCCTGGAAAGTGCCTTTTCCACTTCTTCTTTAAGCATCTGGACCTCCTTCTGGGTTCTATCCTCTAAAATTTGATTTTTATCTAATTTAATACATTTTTCCTTGACAGCAAGCTTATTTTTCTTTAAATTTTAATGAGAAGTTTTTGCAGAAATAATTTGCCTTACTAAAGAGTTAATTTATGTCATTTTTTAACAGAGAAAAAGAGGTAGCAGAGATTAAGGCTATTTTATCTGGGGAACCAAATATCATCTGGTTCTTCTACGGACCTATAAATAGTGGAAAAACTGCTTTAATTACCAAAGTCATTGAGGAACTTTCTGAGGACTACAGGGTTTTTTACATAAATTTTAGGGGAGTTGAAACCAGGCGTTATGAAGATTTCGTAAGAGCGTTATTCCAACCCAGAGACGAAACTATTTGGGAAAAACTTCGTAAAAAAGCTGACATTATTGAGGCTGCCTTTGAATATGCGGAAAAAGTAATGAAAAAAGTGAATTTTCACTTTGAGGTGCCAACAAGAGTATTAAAACTCCTTTTTCAGCCTGAGCCAGAAAGAGATGTTTTTAAGTATTTAGAGGCATTAATGAGGAGGCTTAAAGAGAAGGGCAAAAAGCCTGTAATCGTGTTTGACGAGCTTCAAGTAATAAGAGAGTTAAAAAAGAATGGTTCTGTTTTGCACGATTTATTTAACTTTCTTGTACGGATAACCAAAGAAACACATTTTTGTCATTCTTTTTGTGTAACGAGTGACAGTTTGTTTATAGAAGAAATATACAGAAATGCTCGCCTTGAAGGAAGGATGAGAAGCTTTTTGGTGGATGATTTGGATAAAAATGAAGCATTTAAGATGTATGAGGCTTTTGGGTTTGAGGAGAAAGAGCTTATTTGGGATTACATAGGGGGAAAGATAGGAGACATGGTACTTCTTTTTGAGGAAAAAAAGAGAGGGTTTTCAGAAGGAGAAATAGTAAAAATGTTTTTAGAAGATGCTAAAAATAGGCTTTTATGGTTAAAGGGAGAGATGATGGAAAAACTTTCAGCATGGGAAGAGTATTGGGAATTTTTAAGGAGTTTCCGAGACGGAGATTATATTCGGTTTTCACCCGAGAAAAGAGGAATAATAAACTTCTGGGTGAGAGAAAATGTGCTATTTTTTGATCCCTCAAGAGGGATTATTCGTCCTCAGGGAAGGCTTATCTGGAGAGCGATAAGAGAATTAATATAAAAATAATTATTAATTAAAAAGGAGGGAGTATGAAAAGTGACAGGGCTAAAAAAGGCATAGAAAGGGCTCCTCACAGGTCCCTTTTTAAGGCAGCCGGTTTTTCAGATGACGAATTAAAAAGGCCTCTCATAGGTATTGCCAATGCCTTTAATGAGATAGTTCCCGGACATGTCCATTTAAGACAGATAGTGGATGCTGTTAAAGCAGGGGTAAGGGAGGCAGGTGGAGTTCCTGTTGAGTTTGGCGTAATAGGGGTATGTGATGGTATTGCCATGAACCACGAAGGCATGAAATACTCTTTGCCAAGCAGAGATTTAATTGCTGACTCCATAGAAATCATGGCTATGGCACATGCCTTTGATGCCCTTGTGCTGGTTACAAGCTGTGACAAGATTACCCCGGGGATGCTTATGGCAGCTCTTAGGCTTGACATTCCTGCTATTCTCATTTCAGGTGGTCCTATGCTCACGGGTGTTTATAAAAAACAAAAGGTCCATCTTATTTCTGTTTTTGAAGCAATTGGCAGAGTAAAAGCAGGTGAGATGAGGGAAAATGAGCTTCTTGAACTTGAGGCATGTGCCTGCCCAACATGCGGTTCCTGTGCGGGTATGTTTACAGCAAATTCCATGAACTGTCTTGCTGAGGCACTTGGCCTTGCCCTTCCTGGAAATGGCACCATTCCAGCAGTTTTTGCTGATAGAATCCGTCTGGCCAAGGAAACCGGAAGAAAAGTAATGGAGCTCCTGAAGAAAAAGTTAACTCCAAGAAAAATAGCCACTAAAAAAGCCTTTGAAAATGCCATAGCAGTGGATATGGCTCTTGGATGCTCAACAAATACAGTGCTCCACATGCTTGCCATTGCAAGGGAAGCAGGTGTGGATCTTACTCTTAAAGACTTTGACAGAATATCTCGCTCTGTTCCGGTGCTGGCCAAGCTTATCCCTGCCGGGGAGCACAGTGTGGCAGATCTTCACTTTGCAGGAGGTATCCCTGCGGTGATGAAAGAGCTTCTTAAAGCAGGAGTTATTCATCCAGAAGTTAAAACAGTTACAGGAAAGACAATTAAAGCTCTCCTTGAAAAAGCCGAAATATTAGATCCAGAAGTGATTAGACCGATAGACAAAGCATATCAGAAGGAAGGCGGCATAGCAGTGCTTTATGGTTCTCTTGCTCCCGAAGGATCTGTAGTTAAAACAAGTGCCGTAGTGCCTGAGATGATGGTGCACACAGGACCTGCAAGGGTATTTGACTCAGAGGAGGAGGCTTATAAAGCAATTCTTTCAGGCAAGATCAAAAAGGGAGATGTAGTGGTGATAAGATACGAGGGCCCTAAGGGAGGCCCTGGTATGAGGGAGATGCTCTCTCCCACTTCAGCACTTATGGGAATGGGCCTGGGAGACTCAGTTGCTCTTATTACTGATGGAAGGTTTAGTGGTGGCACCAGAGGGGCCTGCATCGGACATGTATGTCCTGAGGCTGCAGAGGGTGGCCCTATTGCCCTGGTAAAGGAAGGAGACCTGATAGAAATCAACATACCAGAAAGAAGGCTTGAATTAAAAGTGTCTCCCAAGGAACTTGAAGAAAGAAAGAAAAATTGGCAACCCGTTAAAAAGGAGCTTAAAGGGGTATTGAAAAAATATTATCAATTAGTAAAATCTACTACACTGGGAGCTATTGTAGAATGATTGCAGCCTTAGGAAGAGGGTTTATTGCTCTCCTTAGAGATTCGGGTGGTATTTTTATATTTTTCATAAAAGCTTTTTTAAACACTTTTACCCGTCCTGTAAGATTTCGCTTATTCCTAAAGCATATAGAATTTATTGGGGTAAAATCTTGGCTGGTAGTCTCCCTTACAGCCCTTTTTTCGGGAATGGTGACTGCCTATCAGGTTTCTCATGCTCTGATAAAGTTTGGAGGGCAAAGTGTTCTGGGAGGAGTGGTAGCCCTTACCCTTACAAGGGAAGTTGGACCAGTTCTTACAGCAATTGTAGTGGTAGCAAGGGCTGGCTCTGCTATTACTGCAGAGATTGCTAGCATGAAAATTACAGAACAGATAGATGCGTTAAGAATAATGGCTGTCAATCCCATTCAATATTTGATTACTCCAAGGCTATGGGCAGCAGTTGTTGCCCTGCCTTTACTTACTGCTATGGCAGATTTTATTGGTATTGCCGGAGGTTATGTAGTTGCTACCTTTATTCTGGGAATAGACCCGGGAATCCTGTTCAGCAGAATGAAAGAAATGGTGGAACTTATGGATGTGTTAAGTGGTATTTTTAAATCCATGTTTTTTGGTATATTTATAATCAGTGTATGCACTTACAAAGGTTTTACTACCACTGGTGGGGCAGAAGGAGTGGGTAGAGCTACCACCCAGGCTGTAGTAATCTCTTCTGTAGGAGTTTTAATAGCAGACTACATTTTAACCACTCTTTTCTTTTAAAAATGGTAAAAATAATAAATTTAAAAAAGAAATTTGGCAATTTTGTGGTCTTAGACGGTGTTAATCTTGAAATAAAAGAGAATTCTCTTACTTTTATTATGGGACAAAGTGGTGCGGGCAAAAGCGTACTTCTTAAACACATTGTAGGTCTTCTTAAGCCTGACTCTGGAGAAATCTGGTTTGAGGATAAAAATATTGTTAAACTTTCTGAAAAAGAGCTACAAAAGATAAGAAGAAAAATTGGCTTTCTTTTTCAGGAAGGAGCATTATTTGATTCCATGACAGTGGAAGAAAATGTGGCTTTTCCTTTAAAGGAGCATTTAAAACTAAAAAAGAAAGATGTTGAAAAGAAGGTGGAGGAACTTCTTTCTGCTGTAAACTTACTTGATGCAAGAAAAAAATACCCTTCTGAGCTTTCCGGGGGAATGAAAAAAAGAGCTGCCCTTGCCAGAACCCTCGCTTTAAATCCGAAAGTGGTATTATTTGACGAGCCTACCACAGGCCTTGATCCTATTCTTCAGCATACTATACTTGAGCTCATAGCGGATTTAAAAGAAAAATACAACCTTACCTGTATAATTATAAGTCACGATCTCCCTCTGGCCTTAAAGTTTGCAGATGAAATTGCCTTTCTTTATCAGGGCAAAATTATAGAAACGGGTCCACCAGAGGAAATATTGAAATCTTCTCATCCTTTTATTAAAAGGTTCGTGGAGACTGCACTTATAAATGATAAGGGAGGAGAACTATGACAGAAAGAAGCACAGAAATAAAAGTAGGAATTTTTGTTCTTATAGGGATTGCGGTTTTGTTTTATTTAACGATAAAACTCGGGGAGGAGGCCTTTACTCCCAAGGATTCTTATCCTGTTTATGCAATGTTTCAAAATGTATCAGGCCTTCTTAAAGGAGCCAAGGTGAATATAGCTGGTGTTACTGTTGGAAAAGTAGGAGACATTGAATTGACTCCTGAGGGAAAGGCAAAAGTGAAACTGCTTATTTACAAAAAATATAAAATTGCAGAAGACTCCAAGGCTATAATAAGAACTTTTGGAGTGCTTGGAGATAAATATGTGGAGATAGAACCGGGGCATTCCTCTCGTTATCTTTCTCCCGGAGAAGTGATTTCGCGTACCGAAGGCGCTGTAGAGCTTGATGAAGTACTGAGCAGTATTGGCCCGGCAATAGAGGGATTAAAGGAAATTTTAGGATCTGAGGAAGGTAAACAAAATTTAAAAGAACTGGTGGTAAGCTTTAAAGAAACCGCCCGGAGTATAAACGAAGTTGCCAAGAAAGTAGAAAGTGGAAAAGGAACCCTTGGGAGGCTTCTCACAGATGAATCTCTTTACAACGAATTAACTTCTACCATAAAAGATATTAAGTTTACTGCACAAAATTTAAAAAAAGTTGCTATACAAATTTCTCAGGGGCAGGGAACGCTTGGAAAACTTGTCAAAGATGACACCCTCTATCAGAAGTTAAATATACTTTCTGCCAGACTTACCAAACTTTCTGAAAAACTGGAAAAAGGCCAGGGTACTCTTGGAAAACTTTTAACCGACGATTCTCTTTATGCAGACCTCAAAAGCACGGCTCGTAGTTTAAAAATTATTGCTCAAAAAATTGAAAGGGGAGAAGGCACACTTGGCAGGTTTATAAATGATGATAGCCTTTATGTAGAGATTAAGAAAACTCTAAAGAGCGTAAATAGGGCGGCTAATAGTGTAGAGGATCAGGTGCCTATCAGTATACTCGGTACAGTGGCTGGAGCTGCTATGAAGTAAACTGACTTATTCCTTCAAACTCGCTTTTTAAAGCCCTTGAAAGAAGTTTTTCCAGGCATTTTTTTGGATTTTCTCCCTGGTAAAGCACTTCATACACTGCTTCACATATAGGAAGCTCAACTTCAAGCCTCCTGGCAATGTTTTGTACCACGGCAGAAGTTTTAACTCCTTCTGCCACCTGATGGAGCTCCTGCAAAATTTCGTTTAACTGTTTGCCCTTACCAATGGCATAGCCCACCCTGTAATTTCTGGATAGTGCTCCAGTACAGGTAAGAAGCAGGTCTCCCACTCCAGCAAGTCCGTAAAAGGTGGTTATCTCTCCTCCAAGTCTTGTGCCAAGTTTCACAATTTCAACAAGCCCCCGTGTAATAAGGGCAGCCCTTGCATTAAGACCAAGCTCAAGCCCATCACTTATTCCAGAGGCTATGGCTATCACATTTTTTAATGCCCCAGCTATTTCCACACCCACAGGATCTCTGCTTCTATAAACCCTGAAATAAGGCATGGCTATGGCCTGCTGAAGCTCTTTCGTCACCTCTTCTTCCTTCCCAGCAAGCACAACAGCCGTAGGGAGTCCCTTTGCCACTTCCTTGGCAAATGAAGGCCCTCCAAGCACAAGCACCTTTGCATCCCCAGGTAAGTTTTCTTTAAGAATAAAATAAGGCGTTTTTTCGCTATCAAAGTCAATACCCTTTATTCCAGAGATATGGAAAGGCACCTTTTCTGCAAAAGGCTTAAGTCTTAAAAGGGTATCTTTCAGAGCAAAAGAGGGAATTACCCAGAAGGCAAGCTCTACCCCAGAAAAAGCCTCTTCAGGATTCAAACCGGCCTTTATTCCTTCAGGAAGTTTTATCCCCGGTAAGTAAAAAGGGTTCTCATTTGCCCTGTTTATTGCTTCTTCTACTTCTTTTCTTCTCACAAGAATGGAAACTCTGTGCCCTTTTTCTGCAAGAACCTTAGCAAGGGCAGTGCCCCAGCTCCCTCCACCTATAACCACTATTTTCATTCCTTACTCCTTATGGAACAAAATATCTCTGCTCAGACTTTGGCACCCACCACTTTTCTATGTTGTATCCCACACCTATGGGTGCAGCTTTTACCCCCCTGAATCTTTTGTGAATAGCCTCAAGTGTCATGGGAATATAAAGAAAAGTATAGGGCTGGTCATCTGCCAAAATTTCCTGAATCCGATAGTAAATTTTTTTTCTTTTCTCCTGATTCAGGGTGTGCCTCCCTTTTACCAGTAGTTTGTCAAGCTCAGGATTGGAATAACCCACAAAGTTAAGGCCAGGGGGTTTTATTTTGGAAGAGTGGAAGATGTCATAGAGATCTGGATCTGGAAGGGTTGCCCAGCCAAGAAGTACAGCCTCAAATCGTCTCTTGTCTATAAACTGATGAATAAGGGTGGTCCACTCAAGCACTCTGATTTTCATTTTTATGCCTATTTTTGAAAGCTGCCTCTGGATAATCTGTGCTGCAAGAAGCCTTACAAAGTTTCCCTGATTGGTAAGCAGGGTAAATTCAAAGGGCTTGCCGTCCTTTTCCAGGATGCCGTGCTTTCCTCTTTTAAAGCCTGCCTTTTTAAGCAGCTCAAGTGCCTTCTCAGGCGAATAAGGACAGCTCTTTTCTATGGCAGGGTTATAAAACCAGGTACCAGGCTTGTAGGGCCCATAAGCAGGAATCCCCTGGCCAAGAAGTGCACCTTCCACCACCTCTTTTCTGTTAATGGCATAACAGAGTGCCTTTCTCACCAGCTTATCCTTAAAAAAGGGATGCCGTAGATTGTAGCCTATGTAAGTGTAAGAAAAGGAAGGGTATCTATAAACCTTGAATTCTTTTTTCAGCTTCGGATCCTGCATAAGCTTTCTGTATTGCAACGGAGTAAGAGGGATCCAGTCCACCCCTCCTGAGCGAAGCTCCATAAAAAGAGTGGTGGGATCAGGAATAATTTTATAAATAAGATAATTTAAATAAGGCCTGCCCTCAGAATAAAGAGGATTAAATTTAAGTACTATCTCCTGCTGTCTCTTCCACTTTTCCAGTCTGAAAGGTCCGTTGCCCACAGGCTTTTTTCCGTATACATTCCGCAAATAATCAATCCCTTTGCCTTTCAGAATATGTGCTGGAAGCACCACGATGTTTCCCCAGGACATAAGGGCAAGGGCAAAGGGCTCTTTATAAGTTACCCTGAAAGTATAATTATCAAGCACCTCAAAGCTTTTTACCTCTTTGAAATCTCCACTATAAGCAGTGGGGGTCTTAGGATCTGTAATAAGATCAAAGCCAAATTTTATATCCCAGGCAGTAACTTCTTTTCCATCCTCCCACTTTACTCCTTTTTTAAGATGAAAAGTAATGGTGCGTTCATCTTTTGAAATCTCAAAGCTTTCTGCAAGATCTCCCACTATTTTTAAGTCAGGAGAAAACTTTATTACTCCTCTCAGGATGTGAGAAGCCACATCATGGCTCATAGCATCTGTTGCCAGCATAGGGACAAACACACTGGCATCTGCAGTGGTGCCAATAACAAGGGCACCCCCATACTGGGGCTTTTCTACTTTGGTGTTATGAGAAGCTAAAACTGTTTTAAAAAGAAAAATGCAAGGGAAAATTAAAAAAACAAAAAGAAATCTTTTCATTTTTTATCAAAAAAATTACTTTCAGGTTTAAATATCACCCCAAGGGTTCTTCCTATCACCACAAGCAAAATTCCCATACTCCAGAGGAAGACATCCATACCTGCAGCCTTGCCTTTAAACACATGAATCATAAACTCCCTTATTATAAAAGCAAGTAGCACCTCAAGAAGTACTTCTATTCTTATCCTATCGTGCTCAAAATAATCCACAAATGCCCTTATCAGCTCAAGCACCACAATCAAAGAAAGCACATTTATTACAAATTCTTTAAAATTAAAATTTTCTGTAGTATGATAAAGGGTGTAAAATATTTTTATAATTGTATTCCAGATACCTATGCCAAGACTAAAAATAAGGATCAAAATAGCAATGTTAAAAGCCAGATGAATAATTATTTCATACGCACCTAAAACGGGCTGTTCAATTTTGTGCAATTTATCCAGGGTTTCCTTTTTACTTGCCATTTGAAAACTCCAGTTTGTAAAGTGGTTCATAAATGGGGCCCTTTGAAGTAAGGGTGCTTTTAAAAAGCACAAGTTCTTTTACTTCAAAAGAGACTCCCCGCAACTTTTCTGCATCCTTTCTAAGTGCTTGATAATATTTTTCAAATCCTGCTACATCATCTACATAGCGTACCCTAAAAAGGGTAATGTGGGGGTGAAACCTTTCCCTTTCTCGTGGGAAACCGAGCTTTTTAAATACCCTATTAAGTTCTCTCACAAGGATTTCAAGGGGTTTAGACTCTTTAATACCGAACCAGACAACCCTGGGCATAGCTTTTTTCCCAAAAAAGCCCACCTCTTCCATTTCCAGTTTGAAAGGCTGAAAGTTTTCTGTCCTGGAGCTTAATTCATTGTAAATTTTTTTTAAAAACTTTTCTTCAACATCTCCTAGAAATTTTATAGTCAGGTGGAAGTTTTTTTCTTCCACCCATTTTAATTTTAAACCCGGGCCAGCTTCCTGTTTAAGAAGAAAAAGCCTTTTCTTTAACTCCCCTGGCAAATCTATAGCGAGAAAGGCTCTCACTACCATAAACAAGGCACCTCCTTATCATGTCAAGAGCAGTATAACCTGCAAAGAGCTGGACATCTCTCCTGCAGCCCTTAAACTGGAACTTTACCGCATGCGTGTAGTCTTCATAGGAAAGGGCAATATAAACCGTGCCCACAGGATCAGAAGGAGTTCCACCACCAGGGCCTGCAAAACCCGTTATTCCTATCCCTATATCAGTCTTACAGGCTTTCCTTACCCCTTCTGCCATCTCAAGAGCAGTCTCAAAGCTTACCACCCCAGCTTCTTTAATAGTGCTTTCCCTTACTCCCAGAAGCTCTATCTTGCTTTCGGGGCTATAAGTAACGAGCCCTCTCTCAAAGTATTCTGAGCTTCCTGCTACAGAAGTAATAAGTGAAGAAACAAGGCCTCCTGTACAGGACTCTGCCACGGAAATTTTCAGCCCCCTTCGTGAAAGAAGCTCTCCAGAAACCTCAGGAAGCGTTTTTTCTCCAATAAGCTGCCAAGGAAAAAACTTTTTTATCGCCTCAATAACTTTAAGCCCTTCTTCTTTTTCAGAAAGCCTCAAAACCAGCTTAAGCTCCGGAAATTCAGGATAGTATCCAGCCTTGCCCTTAAAATCAAGGCTTCTTAAAAATTGATTCAATTCTGTTTCTTCAAGGTCAAAAAATCTTAATACCAAAGTGTATTCCTTGGAGATTTCTCCAAAATTTTTTAATAAAAGGGGAATAACTTCCTCTTTAAGTAATTGGTTAAATTGATGAGGCACACCTGGCAGAAAAAAGAAAAGTTTTCCGGAAAGAGAAAGATAGTATCCTGCACAGGAAAGGTCTCTGGAAAGGGGAACTGCACCTTTGGGAAGAAGAGCCATTTTTTGAGCAAGCTCCTGAGTATGAGAAAAAACAGGAGAAGCACAAATAGCACTGGAAAGCTCCTGATTTTCTTCAAGAGGAAGGCCAAAAGCCTTTGCTACAGCCTGATTTGTTACATCATCATCAGTAGGACCAAGACCTCCAGAACAAATTAGATATTGATAAGTTTCTGCTATTCTTTTTAAATGGGTAGAAATCACACCTACCTGATCAGGAATAACAAGCACCTCTGCCACCTCAAATCCATTGCCCGTAAGCTCTCCTATGGCTACCTCTGCATTGAGATTGGGCACCTCTCCTGAGAGAAGTTCGTCTCCTATAAAAACAAGGGCTCCTTTCATAACCACCACCTTCTTACATTTTAACAAAAGGCAAAAAGCCCCTCAAGTGCAAAATTAAGTATAGAAAAATTGCAGAATAAATACCTGCAAGCACATCATCAAGCATTATACCCCAGCCCTTTGGAATTTTCTCTACTCTTGCTATGAAAAGGGGCTTTTTTATGTCAAAGAGTCTAAAAAGGCCAAAGGCAAGAAGAAACTCAAAAAAAGTGTGCCTTCCAAGTAAAGCAATCCACATACCCACCACTTCATCAATCACAACTTCATCAGGGTCTTCTCTTTTAAAAAGCTTGCTTACTTCAAAGGATGCCCAGACTCCCCCAAAAAACAAAAGCACACTAAAAAAAAGTTGATATTTCACGGAAAAAGTCTTTAAAAATATCCAGAAAAAGACAGCTCCAGCTAAGGCACCAAAAGTGCCAGGACAAAAAGGCAAAAAGCCTGTGAAGAAAAAGCTTGCAATAAATAAAAAAAATTTTTCCTTAAAAGGGCTTATTTTTAAGCTCTTCATCAAATTTATCAAACCTCTTAAGACTAATCAGGGCGCGAAGTTTCCATAAGTAAAGTTCTACTTTTAACTTTTCCTGAGCAGAAAGATTCTTTTTCTGTAAAATTTTATTTGCTTGCTTTTCCACCTGCTTATAACGCTCCCATGCTTTTTGTTTTAAAGAGTCCCAATAAGCCAGAAGGTCTTTTTTCAAAATTTCTGCTTTTTTCTTTACCTCTTGAAGCTTTTTGCTTGCTTTAAAGTAATATTTGTACCTGTACAGCCTGTCTGCTTCTTCCCAAACATCAAGCACCTCTTTGAACTTATCCGGATAAATCTGATCTGCCTTAAGGCTTTTTAAGTCAGAAATAAGGTTTTGAGTGCTGTTATACAAAGAAGCCGGGGGAGGAGGAAGATGGATGTATTTTTTTATAAAAGGAACACCGCTCAGTCTAACTCTTATCGTTTCCAGAGTTTCTTCCTTAACCAGATGAAAAGAATCTTTTGCCTTTTGAATAAATTCATTTTTTTTGCATCCTCCTAAAGCAAAAACTACCACCACAATAATCAGGGGAAATAAACTTTTTTTAAGGACTTTCATCTTTCAAAAGTTTTCAATTTATTTCTATATCTTACAACATCTTTTTGAGTAGTAAAGAAACCTTAATGTTTGACTTCTTGAAAAAGTGAAAAAGTAAATTTATATTTAAAAAGTATGAAAGATATGGTAACAAGAGAACTGGTATTTGAAGAGTATCCTTTAGTAAGAACCCTTTACGGAGAACGGGGAAGCCACTTCAAGATTCTTGAAGCCAATTTCAGGGTGGAATTGCATCTTAAAGGAAATCACATATTAATACGGGGAGAGCCTATTGACTCAGAACTTGCAGAAAAGGCCATTGCAGAGCTTTATAATTTAATTAAATCTGGCTATACCCTTTATCCTTCTGATGTTGAGTATGCCTCAAGGATAATTCTGGAAAATCCCAAAGCAAAGCTGAAGGACATCTTTCTTGACACCATACTCGTTACTTCTGGAAGAAGGGTGGTTACTCCCAAAGGGCTTGCCCAGAAAAAATACATAGATGCCATAAGAAAGTCCTCCATTGTGTTTGGAATAGGACCTGCAGGAACAGGGAAGACCTATCTTGCGGTGGCAATGGCAGTCTCCTATCTTATGAAGGGAGAAGTGAACAGGCTAATTCTGGTAAGACCGGCTGTTGAGGCAGGAGAAAAGCTGGGATTTCTTCCCGGAGACATTGCTGAAAAGGTGAACCCCTACTTAAGGCCTCTTTACGATGCCCTTTACGACATGCTCTCTTTTGACAGGGTAATGCGGCTTTTTCAAAAGGGAGTGATTGAAATCGCCCCTCTTGCCTTTATGAGGGGGCGCACCTTAAACGATGCCTTTATTATCCTGGATGAGGCCCAGAATACCACAACAGAACAGATGAAAATGTTTCTTACAAGGCTTGGCCAAAATTCCAAGGCCGTAATTACTGGAGATGTAACACAAATAGATCTTCCGGATCCCAAAAAATCTGGACTGATTGAGGCTGTGGAGCTGCTTCAGGGCATTGAGGGCATTTCTTTTGTATATTTCAGCAAAAAGGACGTGGTAAGGCACCCTATAGTACAAAAAATTATAGAAGCCTACGAGAGAAAACAGGCTTCAGAGGAGAAAAAGAATGGGATTGGGTAATGCAGTAATAGGAGCATTGGTGCAGGTGGTGGACCTGCTTCTTAGCCTTTATGTGTGGATAATTATTGCAAGAGCCATTATTTCCTGGGTAAATCCCTCTCCCTATCATCCAGTGGTAAGATTTCTCTACAGAGTAACAGAACCGGTACTCCGGCCTGTAAGACGGATTATTCCGCCTATTTATGGAATAGATTTCAGTCCAGTTATTGTAATTTTTGTTATTTATCTTATAAAAAACATTCTTTATCGTATGTTTGTTTATAGTCTGTTTTAAGTCATGATTATTGAAGTCAAAGTCAAACCCGGGGCAGGAAAAGATAGATTGGTAAAAGTGGATCCTTCTGGTATGCTTGAGATAACCCTTAAAGCAAAGGCAGAAAAAAATCAGGCAAATGAAGCCCTCTGTAAATTCCTGGAGAAGACATTTAAGCTGGAACGGGGCTCAGTAAAAATCCTGAGGGGTAAAACACAGAAAAAAAAGCTCGTCAAGCTTGAAATTTCTGAAGAAGAGTTTTCCAGAAAACTTAAAGAGCTTTTAAAGGCTTAAAAATGGATTATATATTTTTTGACATGGATGGGGTAATTCTTAATAGCATGCCCTATCATGCAAGGTCCTGGATAGAGGCATGTAAACACTTTGGCTGGCATTTTACAGAGGAAGAAGTTTATCTTTATGAAGGGGCCTTTGATTTTGAAGTGGTGAAAGAACTCTTTTTAAAAAAGGGAATTTATCCAGATGAAAAAGTCTTTTTTAAGGCACTCTCTCTTCAAAAGAAGATTTTCCACGAGAAGTATGCCCACAGGATAAAGCCCTTTGAAGAAGTGCCGGAGCTTCTTGCCCTTCTCAGAGAAAAAGGCAAAAAGCTTGCCTTAGTCACAAGCTCTCACAGAGACGTGGTGGAAAAAGTGCTTCCAGAGGTAATAAAAAAGCACTTTTCTATAATTGTAAGCGGAGAGGATGTAAAAAAGAGAAAGCCACATCCTGAGCCTTATCTCAAAGCCCTTTACCTCAGCAGGGCACCAAAAGAAAAGGCTGTGGTGGTGGAAAATGCTCCTGCGGGAGTGTGTTCTGCCAAAAATGCAGGGCTTCGCTGCATAGCTATAACTACCACTTTGCCTCCTCATCACCTCTCCTTAGCTGACATCATTGCTAAAAACCACAAACACCTCAAGGAACTGCTTCTAAATGGATTATAAAGAATACTTTGCAAGATACCAGGGGCTTATACCGGATTACGAGGCATTTCTGGAGTATCTTAAATCTCCAATGCCTCAATACTTCAGAATAAACACCCTGAAAGCCCCCTCTGAAAGCCCGGTTTATCAAAAAGTCCTTGAGGAAATTCAAAAGCAAAATCTAAAAATTGAGCCAGTAAAAGAAGTACCGCACTTTTACAGAGTGCTTAATCCTAACGAAGTTCTGATAGGAAACATACGGGAGTACAGCCTGGGTTTTCTTCATTCCATGACACTTACAAGCAGCCTTCCTGTAATTGCCCTTGATCCCGGGCCCGGGGAAGTAATCCTTGATCTTTGTGCTGCTCCAGGGGGAAAAACAGGGCTAATGGCTATGATAACTGAGGATAAAGCCATTATCGTGGCAAATGACAAACGGCTTGACAGGCTCACAGGCCTTGTAGCAAATATAAAAAGGCTTGGAATCACCTGCTGTATAACCACAAGATACAGGGGGGAGCAGTTTCCCATAGGACTTCAGTTTGACAGAGTGCTTGTTGATGCCCCGTGTACAGGGGAGGGACGCTACAGAGTGGGGCTTGAGGGAGAAATTTTGTATCAAAAAGGCACAGGCAAGGCAAATCTCACTGCTGTGCAAAAGGGCATTCTCGTAAGGGCCTTTGACCTGGTAAAACCAGGCGGAATTATTGTTTATAGCACCTGCACTATAAATCCCAAAGAAAACGAAGAAGTGGTGGACTATCTTTTAAGAAAAAGACAGGCCAAAATTTTAGACTGGGGCTGTCCTCTTCCTTTTAACCCCGGAATAACAGAATGGGAAGGCAGACCCTATCACCCTGATTTAAGGCTTACCAAAAGATTTTATACTCATCAGGTTCACGCAGTGGGGTTCTTTGTAGCCAAAATTCAAAGGCTTGTTTAAAATTTTATAGACAAATTTATATTTTTGCTTTAAAATTTTTAAAAGCCTTAAAATTAAAGTAAGAAAAATAAAATGAAAAAGAGAAGATCAGTAACAAAACTGATAGCTATTATAATAACCTGCCTGCTTTTAAATTTATCTTCCTCCACTGGTTTTGCTGAGGAGAAGAAGTTTAAGATAAAAGTTACAAATGAAATGATTTATGAAAAATTGATAAAAATAGAAAAAAGGCAGGCTGTATTTGAAGAAAAATTTAAACAAATAGATAAAAGGTTTGAAGACATTGATAAGCGATTTGCGGAAATAGATAAGCGATTTGAAGATATGAACAGAAGATTTGAAGAGTTAAGAGAGGACATGAATAAGAGATTTGAAGATATGAATAAGAGATTTGAAGACATGAATAAAAGATTTGAGGATATGAATAAGAGAATTGAAGGATTAATTAAGTTAATGGGCTGGATAATATTGGGAATGTTTGGCCTCATTGGGGTATTGATAGGGCTTCTTATATGGGATAGAAGAACTGCGGTAAGTGTAGCGGTAAAAGAATCAGAAAAAAGATTGGAAGAAAAATTTAGCTTAGATAAATTACCAAGGCTTATAGAGGCACTAAAGGAGCTTGCAAAAAAGAATAAAGAGGTAGCAGAAGTTCTTCGGTATTTTAATCTACTTTAATTTTTTAACTTTTTCAATTATCAATTATTGTGTTATAATAACCAATCTGGGAAATTTTAGAAAAGGGGGAGTTTATGTCTTCTGTAGTAGTGGTAGGCACACAATGGGGGGATGAAGGAAAAGGAAAGATAGTGGACCTCCTCACCCAGAAAGCAGATGTGGTGGTAAGGTTCCAGGGAGGGAACAATGCTGGCCACACGCTGGTTATTAAACAAAAAAAACACATCCTTCATCTTATTCCCTCGGGTATCTTCCATCCTGATACAGTATGTGTCATAGGAAACGGTGTAGTGGTAGATCCTGAAGTTCTCATTTCTGAGATTGAGGCCCTGAAAAAAGAAGGCATCCATATAACTCCTGAAAAGCTTGTAATAAGTGAAAAGGCACATACAATTATGCCCTATCACAAGGCCATTGATATGGCAAGGGAAAAAAGAGCAGGAAAAGGAAAGATAGGCACCACCTGTCGTGGAATAGGCCCCTGCTATGAGGACAAAGTGGGAAGAAGAGGCTTCAGATTAATTGAATTAACAAATCCCGAGTTTTTTAAAAAAAAGCTGGAATCCGTGCTTGAAGAAAAAAATTTCTATCTTGAATACCTTGGAGGATCTCCCCTTTCTTTTGAAGAAATCTATGAAAAATACGCAAAGTTTGGAGAGTATCTAAAACCCTATCTGAAAGATGTATCTTCTTTTCTCTGGGATGCAAGGAACTCGGGGAAAAACATACTCTTTGAGGGGGCTCAGGGGACTTTTCTTGACATAGATCACGGCACCTATCCCTATGTTACTTCATCTAACACCGTAGCAGCAAATGCCTGCTGCGGTACAGGACTTGGTCCTTCTGCTATAGACAGGGTTATTGGTATTATGAAAGCTTATACTACAAGAGTGGGAGAGGGGCCATTTATAACTGAGCTTTTTGATGAAACCGGGGAGTATTTGAGAGAAAAGGGAGGAGAATTTGGAGCAACCACTGGCAGGCCAAGAAGATGCGGCTGGCTTGATCTGGTCATGGTAAAAACTGCTGTGAGATTGAATGGACTTCAGGGCCTTGTTGTTACCAAGCTTGATGTACTCACCGGACTTCCTGAAATAAAGCTCTGCGTGGCTTATGAAAAAAATGGCAAAACTGTAAATAACTTTCCTGCAAGCCTTCAAGATTTCGCTGAACTAAAGCCAGTTTATGAGACTTTTCCAGGATGGAATACTTCTCTAAAAGGGATCCAAAAATTTGAGGATCTCCCTCAGGAGGCAAAAGACTATCTTAAAAGAATTGAATCTTACCTGGAAATTCCTATCTATCTTATTTCCACAGGGCCTGAAAGAGATAGCTACATCCTTATCAAAGACCCCTTTCAAAAATAAAAATGAAAGAAAAAGTTCTTATTGCCAATAGAGGAGAAATTGCTCTGAGAATAATGGAAGCCTGTGAGGAACTGGGCATAGATTATGTGGCTGTTTATACCAAGGAGGATGAGGCCTCTCTGCATGTAAAAAAGGCAAAAGAAAAATATCGGATTTCTGATTACAGGGATATGAACGATCTTCTGGCAGTAGCAGATGAGTCTAAGTGCAGTGCTATCCATCCTGGCTATGGCTTTCTTGCAGAGGACTTTCGCTTTGCCAGAAGGGTGGTAATGAGGGAGAGGCCTTTAATTTTTATAGGGCCTTCCTGGGAGGCAATACGAGATCTGGGAAACAAGCTTTTCATGAAAAGGGTGGCAAAGGAACTTGGTATCCCGGTAATTCCCGGCACTACTGAACCCATTTACAACGAAATAGAGGCAGAACTCAAGGCAGAAGAGCTTCTTGAAGAACTGAGAGAACTTGGCTTTGAAAATCCCACCCTGCTTGTTAAGGCAGTAGCTGGTGGCGGAGGAATGGGAATAGAAGAAGTAAAGGACATGGAAGAATTTCGGCCTGTTTTTAGAAGAATTAGAGCCTATGCAAAGAGGCTTTTTGGAGATGAAGGCATAATCATTGAAGGGAAAATTCCTGAGTTTCAGCACCTTGAGGTGCAGCTTCTCGGGAGCAAAAAAGGAGAATATGTACACTTTGGCACGAGAAATTGCACCATTCAAAGCCCTTTCAGACAAAAAAGAGTAGAACTTGCTCCCGGATTTCATTATAAAAAAGAATATCAGTTTGACCCACAAAAAGTGGAAGCTCAGATAATAAAGCATTCTCTTAAACTTGCCAGGCACTTTGGTTATAATAGCGTTGGCACCTGGGAGTGGCTTGTTACTCCAGAAGGCAAGTTCTATCTTATGGAGGTAAACACGCGCATACAGGTGGAAAATGAAGTATCTGCCAAGATTTCTTTTGTGAAGGGAAAGCAAGTGAACCTTATAAAAGAACAAATTCGCATTGCCTTTGGTGAAAAGCTTGGCTACAAACAGGAAGACATTACTTTTAAAGGCACAAGTATTGAGTTTAGAATTATTGCAGAGGATACACAGAGAGGCTTTAAACCCCTCAGTGGAACAATAGAAAAATTTAAGTGGAAAGATGCTCCCTGGCTTACTGTGAGGACTCATGTGCCAAGAAATGAGCCTTATACCATTCCCACCCAGTTTGATCCCAATCTTGCCCTTGCTATAGTATGGGGAGAAAATTTTGAAGAAGCAAAAAAAAGAGGAGAAAAATTTTTGGATAACCTTGTAATCAAAGGCAAAACTCCCCAGGGAGAGCCTTTGATTACTAACATAACTTTTTTAAAGCAAAGCCTTGAAAAAGTGTATCAATTTTTGTAAAAAGGATTAAATATGCAGATAGAGCTTCATAAAAAACTAAAAGAGCTTCTTGAGACTGCAGAATACATCAGGGACATAAAAGGTGAGAAATTTTTTGGAATTGGGTCATTAATAGAGAGGGTCTCCGAATATCACGAAAACTTTTATGACTTTTCTCCAGGTGAGGTGAAAAAGTTTATTCAGGAAACTGAGAGGAAATTAAATGTACTTATAGAAGAAGCAGAAAAGAGCCTTACTCCTTATGAAATAGTCAAAATTACGCGTCATCCGCAGAGGTTCACCCTTCAGGACATTCTGGAAAATGTTTACGATAGTTACATGGAGCTGGGAGGCGAAGGAGAAATTAATATTGATCCTGCCATAGTCTGTGCCAAGGCCATGCTCATAAGAAAGGTGGGGAAAAATTATTATTTTCACCAGGTAATGGTAATAGGGCATGAGAAGGGGCACGGAGAGGAGTATCGGTCAGGGGGAAGTGCCAAACCCTGGGGAAATGAAAAGGCCCTTCGCTACATGCAGATGGCAGAAACTGAAGGCATACCCATTCACTTTTTTATCTTTACTCCTGGCGCCTATCCTATAGAGGACTATCCAGGGGCTGCCCAGCAAATTGCAAGGAATCTTTACTACATGGCAAAACTCAAAGTTCCCACAGTCTCTTTTATCTCAGAGGGAGGCTCTGGAGGGGCAGAAGCCATAGGTTTAACTGACATAAGGCTGATGGCAGAAAAAGGCTATTACTCAGTAATAAGCCCTGAAGGAGCAGCTGCTATTGAAGCCAAACTAAAAGAAGGAAGGCCCCCCAGAGAACTCGTTGAAAAGTGTGCCCGTGCTTTAAAACTTACAGCAAAGGACAACCTTGAGCTCGGCACCATAGACAGAATCATCCCTGAGCCACCTCTTGGAGCAAGAAGAAAAGACTTTGCCTTTTTCAGAAGGCTTAAAACAGAATTAATAAGAGCTACAGATGAAGTGGTACTTCAAACAAGGAATCTAAAGCTGCTCAGAAAATATGCCCTTTCAAAGCAGGAGGGAGAAGAATTTAAATTTTTCGTAAACTGGGAGCTTGACGCAGACGAAGTGGAAATACTTCTTGAAAACAGGGCAAAAAAGTATCGCAAAATGACAGAATGGGCACTTTGCGAACCAAAAAGCACATTTAAGTGCTTTTTGGACCTGGGGCAGACCATTGGTCGCAAAATAAAAAACGAATTAAAATTCAAGGTGTTCAAACCAGGACACAAGACATTTAAAAAGTTTTTTGAAGAGCTCTCAAATGAATCTTCCATCCTTTTAAAACCTGTATCTGATCCAGTAAAAAACGTTTATAACCTGATTGTGGGGAAAAAAGTAAAACCTAAATTCCCATCCACAATACTTTCAGATGAATCCCATTTTTACAACATATACAATATACCCATTGATCTTGAAGACCGCACTGTGACCTGCCCTCAGGCAGAAAAATATGGCTGCCCTGATCTCTGGGTGCCGGATCTTTACGGTGAATTCTGCGGAGTATGTCCCAATTGTGGCTATCACTTTCCTCTAAGTTATAAGTGGTACTTAGAAAACATATTTGATAAAGGTTCTGTTAAAACTTTTAATGACGAAATAGCCTCTGGAAATCCCTTGAAATTTGAAGGCTACGAAAAGAGGCTGAAAAAGGCAAGAGAGACAACCGGCTTAAACTCAGCTCTTCTTTCTTTTGAAGCCAAGATTGGTGGTATTTCTCTTATAGCTATTATGCTTATTGCAGATTTTAGAGGAGGAACTGTAGGGGTGGCAGAGGGAGAAAAGTTTATAAGGGCAATTGAGCTTGCCAAAATAACCAGAAGGCCCTTTCTGGCACTTATTCATACCACCGGAGGTATCAGGATTCACGAAGGCACCTTAGGGCTTATGCAGATGCCAAGGTGCACCATGGCTGTAAGGGACTATGTGGATGCCGGGGGGCTTTACATTGTGGTGTACGATAATAACTCTTATGCAGGACCTGTAGCAAGTTTTCTTGGCTCTGCCCCTTATCAATTCGCCTTAAAATCAACCAGACTCGGCTTTGCAGGTCCAAGAGTAATAAGAGAAACCACGGGACAGGATGTGCCTCCTGACTATCACAGCGCTGAAAACGCCTTAAAAAGAGGGCATATTCAGGGTATCTGGGACAGGAGAGAACTCAGAAAAAAGCTTTTTAGTGCACTTTTAACCATGGGAGGAAAAAATCTCTACTACAGGTAAAGTCCTATGGAACTGAATTATCAAAAACTAAACAAAATTTTACAGAAATTGAGGACAAGTCCTTACAAAATTTATAAGGTGAATACCCCTCATACTGGCTATTTAAGAGAATTTAAAGTTAATGAGGGAGACGAGGTAAAAGGCCCTTCTGGAAAGTGGCTTGAAAAACCAGGAAGCCCTCTGTTTGTGCTTGAAAGGGAAAGAAATCTAAAAACTATAAAAGCCCGAATTAATGGTATTGTTCAAAATTTAAGAACAGACCTTCTCGGACATTTTGTAGAAGCCGAAGAAACTATACTTGAGATAAAACATCCTCTTTCTCAGGAAGAAGCAATTTCAGAAATTTTGCTTCATGCCCTTTATATTGTAAAAGCCCCTGAGACTGCAAGGTATATTTTAAGCCCTGAACTTGCCAAAAGGCTGGAAAAAGACGGGTTAAAGAAAGTAAAGGTGAAAGGCGGTGATGAACTTATGATTATGACTTTTATGAAAAGGGAAACTCCGATACTCCTTGAGAAAGAGGGGAAGTTTGTGCTTTATCAGGTCTATTTTACTCCTTTTGAACTTGTGGAGGCAGGAAAACCCCTTCTTGGTCTCTGTCCCGAAAAAGATCTTCCCTATCTTGAAAAAATCATCTCTCGTATCAAAGAAGAATGGTAACCGTTAGGAATCTTTTAAAAATGTAAAATTTTTAAAAAATTTTATAAATTTTCAAAAAAAAAAAAAAAAAAAAAAAAAAAAAAAAATTTTTAT
>Ga0256842_1000618_pt1 | contig 31258 bp, 22 predicted proteins | sample 4559240metaG_FD_185973 | JGI IMG/M metagenome (GOLD analysis project Ga0256842, IMG submission 185973) | Hydrothermal vent microbial communities from Guaymas Basin, Mexico - 4559-240 | ecosystem: Environmental > Aquatic > Marine > Hydrothermal vents | place: Mexico: Guaymas Basin | collected... | reverse complement strand
ATCATTTCATTTAATAATACAGGTTTAGTAAAAACTGTAAAAATCAATATAAATAGCCCATCTTGCAAAATTGCCAAACTAATTTTCGCAATACCATAAAAGCTATTTCTGATGTTTGACACCGAGATTAAAAACAAAACTTCAAACTATATACAATTTCCAAATATGCAAAAAGCTATCTTATTCGCATCTTAAAGATATAGAATTATTTGGAAATATCTAAGAATAGAGAGATTGAATGAAAAGATTAATAAATAGGTTTTTCCTAATAAGAATACGTTAGTTAGGTTAATAGGTGTTTTACTGGTGGACAATATGGAAAATAGTTCACCCTAAAGAAATATTTTATTAAGAATAATTATCTTGAATTTGTAAAAAATAAAAAGGGAAAGAATAATTGATAGCAATTTTTCTTTCCCAATTCAACAAGTTCACCCGATTTAAAAGCTATATTTTATTTTACTAAAAATCATATCATTATTATCGTATTGTCCGAATTTACCTTTATTACCGGTAAAAATATTTACCCCGAAAATAATATCAAATCCATCGGAAAAATCATAAATAACTTTCGGGCGGATTAAAGCATCTTCATCGTTCAAACCGATATAAGCAAACAATTCCGTTCTAAGTGTTTCCCTTAAAAATGTCTTGGATGCCAAAAAAGTTACAGTATTATCAAATTCATCATTCTTTATTGAATCGTCATAATTCAAAATCGCTTGCTGAACAAATTGACTACTCAATTTTATGTCCCATAAACTTGTATCAATACCAAGCAAATAATGAAGATAATCTTTTTCAAGAAGGCCGTCGTTCACTGTTAAGTTGTCGGTAGAAAAATATTTTCCGAAATAATATGCACCTTCTCCTCTAATCACAAAATCACCTACTGTTGTACTGAAACTACCGCCGGTAACAGATAATCTGTGATGTTGCGGTGTAACGATTAAAGAAGATATTTGATGTGTTGTCGGATCAATTGTCGGTTTTATATCCATTGCCGGATCGTCATCCCACATATAAGCTCCCATAAATTCAAAATCAATTGCAGAACTCATAGCCGAAAATTTTGCAAATACTTCACTATTTTCAAGATTCTTTTCTACATCTTTTTTAGAGAAATCCCAATTAGGATTAACCGGAAAACTCATTTTAGGTCGCCAAATTGAATTTTCATCAGGCATAATTGTCGGAGTAAAATTTGGCACCCAAACAAATTCAAAGGTATTGTCTCCAAGATAATAATCAGCTTTTAAGGATGTAATTCCCAATCGTATTTCGCTGAAATCAGGAAGCAGAAATTCACTCATATCTTTTGGAGAGATGATGTCCGTAATAAAAACACCGTCGGCTTTCCCCCAAATTATTTGCTGTTTACCAATTCTCAAATCCATCTTTTCAAAATACATATCCATATAAGCTTCTCTTAAACCCAAAGTCAAATCATCATCCGAATATTGATTCAAATAAGGATTAGCTTTAAAAGCGATTTTACCGCTATTTTGAGAAATATTAAGGTCAAAAGTATTTTGTAAAATACTGTAATCATGATTATCATTCAGCAAAATTCCGGTGTAATTTCTTACAAATCCGTTAAAATCAATTTCGGCAAATAGCGACAATCCGAAGACAATCATTGTTACGGTAACAATTATTTTTTTCATTACAAGCCTCTTTTCATCATTCTTTCCGTAAATTTTGAGCTTGGAATTGAAGTATCAACTTTTACGTTTTTTAATTCCATAGTTGTAGTATGATTTTTTTGAACATTATGCATTTCCGAATTTAGAATTAACCAATATTCTTTTATTTTTTGATATTTTTTAATATTCAAAGTTTTGAGAAGATCGCCGTCCTCATCATAAAATTCTTTTTTCAATCCAATCCATTTGTTTTTAATAACCCAAGTTATAGTTTTTGAATACATATAATCTTCATCTTTAGGAATACTTTCAATAACATAACAATTTTCATTATGAAATTTTTCTTCTCTCAAAATTTTATGATTGTCTTGTTTCGGTTTTCGATCACCCAAATCGTCATAAGTAAAATCGGAGCCCATAAAATAATCGCTTTTACTGTCACTGGAAATCCTCTTAATTTTTTTTAGTGCCGGAAGATAAATCCATTGATCGTCATCTTTATCATCTTTATCATAACTCCAATTCATAAACGAGGTATTGTGAACATCGGCAGGTGAAATAAAAAACATAATTTTCTTTTCAACTTTTCCAAAATCTTTAGTAAATTGTTTTATTTTTCTAACACGTTCTTCTCCGCGTTTATTTATCAAAGTCATTATCAATTCACCTGTTTGATCTTTCGGTGATTTTCTGTTATAAACATTTTGGATTACTTTCAGACCGGTAATTTTTTCCTGTCCGACTAAACTTAAAGCGAATATCGCCATCATTATCATAAAAATACTTTTTTTCATTTTTTTACTCCTTTTGAAGAATTATTTTTTCGATTTGTTAAGTTTATCTTTATCTTTATCATTAAAAAATACATTACTTTTATAAAGAATAAGATACATTATCGTAACCGTACCTAAAAAACTGGTAAACATATTTAAAGAAACTAACGCACCTAAAGCTCGATTCGGTGGAAATACCGAAAATAAAAGAACCATAAAGCCGGCAATTACAACAAACGCATTAAAAATTATCGCACGTCCGGAATGGTGCATTGTCAATTCTGCGGAAAGCATCTTATCACCTGTTTCCTGAGCATAAATTTTATATCTTTCAATAAAATGAACGGCATAATCAATTCCGATACCGATGGCAATACTGGAAAGTAAAGCCGTTGTCGTACTAAGCGGGATATTGAAAAGTCCCATTATTCCGAATCCAATTAAAGCTGTTATCATAATAGGAACCGATCCGATAAGTCCGACCGATATTTTTTTGAACATAACCGAAAGTAAAATCAAGATGATTATTAACGACATCACCAAACTCATAATCTGTCCTTTCAAAATAAGATCGGTAAACACCAATGCCTTATAACCGGAACCTGCATATTTAATTTGAACACCGTATTTTTGGAAAGGTTCTTTATATTTTTTAATAACTTTAATTGCCGAATTAATCGTTTTCGAATCATCTTTTTTAAGTTGAAAAACTACATTTGCCTTTTTGTATTTATAATCTACAACTTTCCACAAATTATCGGGATCACCCGACATTTCATATAAAAGCAAATATTGTGCTATTAAATTATTGGATTTGGGGATTGCGTCAAATTTTTCATTATCGGCATGCATAACTTTATTCATTCTTTTCAAATAATCAGCCAAAGAAAATGAATTACCTACAACTTTAAGACTTGATTCCGTATCGTTTTGCATTTTATCAACCAATTCCAAAACAGCCGGATTTTTAAAAGTATCTTTTTTATCCGAAGTTAAAATTACATTTAAAGTGGAAGTTCCACCGAAATGTTCATTGATAAAAGTATCCGTTTTGACAATATCGCTGTCTTTTTCAAATTTATCGAGAAAACTTGAATTTATCCAAACTTTACTTACTCCGTACCCTGATATAATCACAATCAAAATCGTTACAAAAACGATTAGAACTTTATAATCCAACATTTTATGAGCAATTGTTTTGCTGAAATGATCGTTTTCGAGTGAAGCATCTTTTGTGTTCTTTTTCCATTTTGGTAAACCGAAAGTCAACATTGAAGCCGGAATCAAGATTAATGAAAATAACATTGCCACCATAACGCCGAAAGCTGTAAAAATACCGAAATATTTTATAGGATAAACTTGAGAAGTCAGCAGAGAAATAAAACCTACTGCCGTAGTAACCGAAGTCATCATAACCGGTTTCCACATTCCTTTGATTACATCTTTAACCGCTTCTTTTTTGGAAGCGTCCGGATTTTCCTGTAAAAACATATGAAGATGATTGTAGATATGAATTCCGTCCGCCACACCGATTGCAATCAACATTACCGGAAGCATTGTAGAAACCGCATAAATAGGAATTTTTAGAAGAGCCATTAATCCGAAAGCCCAAATAGTACTGAAAACAACGACCAAGAATGTAAAAAACGTTGCTTTGAAACTTTTCAAAACTGCATATAAAACTATTAGAATAACCAAAATTACAAGAGGTACCATTCTTTTCATATCTTTAGGACCCAAATACGCCATTGTTCCTTCGATAATCGGTCTTCCGGCAACATAAACCTTTTCCGGACCCTTATATTGATTAGCCAAATCAATTATTCTGTGATAAAATTCTTGAGAAAATACTCCGTCTCCTATCTCGGCAATAATAACCGAAACTGTTTCATCATTAGAAACCAATCGCCCGAAAATCATGTCGTTCGCTCGTACTTTTTCTCTGATTTGTTCCAATTTTTTTTGAGATTTCGGAACTCTTTTGTAGAAAGCTTTAACATCCATTCCGTCTTCGGTCCCGACGATATTATCAGCCGTATAAAGCGAAGTAACATCACTCTTATCAATTTCTTTCATTTTTTGAAGTTTTTTTGTAAGATCTTTTATTTTTTTCAAAGTCTCGTAATTATAAATACCGTCCTTATTTTCAATTGCGATAATTATTCCGTCTTTAATATTAAACCAATCTTCCGCCTGATTGCTAAAGACGAACGCCGGATGATTTTCCGGCATATACTTATCAAGATCGGTTTCCATTCTACTGTTCTTTTTCATTACTCCGAAAAATCCTATCGTAATAATTAAGATTACGATTAGTAATAAAGTGGGAACACTCAGTATTTTGTTCAGAAATTTTTCCATTTTTTTCTCCTTTTATGAGATGGTTTATTTGATTATTTTTAAGATATCAATATAGAATTTTTTACCTTCATCTCCGAGTACAAAACTTTGATTTGACATACTCCATTGCGTAACTAATAATCTTAACGAACCGATAATGATTCTCGAAATTGAAGAAGGCGAAACATCATTGCGAATTTGATTTGCTTTTTGACCGTTAATAATAACATTTTCCAAAGCTAACCGTGTATTGTTCATTAAAGTAAAGAGTTTCTCTAACAGCTTTTTTTCGTTTTTGAAATTAGATTCGGAAAAAATTATTCCGGCGATATCAGAATTTTCATTGAAAATAGTAAAATGTATTTTGATGAAATCCTCAATTCCCGTTACGGAATTTTCACTATTCTTGAGAATATCGATTGCCGGTTGAATTTTATCGATAAAGACATCTATCACAGCATTCAAAATCTCATATTTACTTTTAAAGTGTCGATAAAGTGCCGGTTCGGAAACCCCGACTTCTTTAGCAATGTTTTTGATAGTAACATTTTGAATACCGTGTTCGGCAATTAGTATAATTGCGACCTTTACTATTTGTTTTTGTCTTTCGGTCATTTTCATTTTATCCCCCTTAGTTAATATTAACTAACAAGATATATTTTAGCCTCTTTTTGTCAATGTTTTTGAATAATTACTCTTTCTCTTTTGAATTTTAATTTAACATCACGATTTAGCTCTTAAACTACCGGAAATTATTCATCTGAAAAAACAAAAAACCTGATCCTTTTTTCAAAGAATCAGGTTCATAAATTAATAATCCGAAACTGATATTTGAGTTATTTTTTAGTTTTTTTCTTTAACTTCATAATATTTTCTTTCAAAGTTTGCGGACGTTTTCCCAATGAATTTACCGGCTTATTTTTCTCTAAATATTCTGCCAATTTCGAATTAGCAAATTTCTTATTAAAATCAATCTTTTTAAATTCTTCTTCAACCGAATTTTTCCAAATACTATTTTCTTTAGCTGAATTTTTTATAAATCCGGCATTACCGAAAATCTGTAAGATCATTTCCATTAAATTTGATTTTTTAGGATTTTTAAATTCTGTTATTACAAATTGATCGGAAATTCTGGTAGCATCTTGTTCAAGATAAGTTGATTGAGGAATTATCACATTAGCTTTGGAATTTTTAGGAAGATGCGTCGCAATTTGGATAACAAATGATTTGTCGTCAATTTTCGACCATTCACCATCGGTAAGGTTCTCTCCAAATAAAAGCATAAAATCAGCTGGTTTAAATTCTGCTTTTGGAATATTAAACACTCTCAAACCATTTCTATTAGAAAAATTAGAAGTTACAAAAACGCCTGAACCTAAAGTGAAAGACGCTTCTTTTGATGCTAATTTCCAAATCTTCCAAATAGCTTTATCAGAAATATTATCTTCATTATATATAAACAAGGTTTTGTCAGACAAATCCATTTCAGAGAAATTTTCAAGACTTTTTTCAATAGAATACTTATTAAAAAGTTTATCGGCAAATTTATTGAAATCGTTTTCACTTTGATTTATTAAAATCAATTTTTTACCCTTTCTTTGTTCCAACCTGCAAAGAGTTCGCCAAGTATGACTAATTTCACCGACAATTATCAAAGTTTCTGCATTCTGAATATCTTCATATTTTTTATGATATAGATTTTCATTAATCAGTTTTTCCGAAAAAGTCGATTTTGTCGATAATGTAAAAATATCGGCACCAAGATTTTTGGCAGTTTCCTTCGCCAGTAAAATTTCTTCATTGGAACAATCCGGTGAAACATAAATTACTTTAGATTTTGCTTCATCCGCCTTGATTTTCATCTGTAATGGTAAACTAAACCAATTAGTTTCATTCCACTGATTTTTTTCATAAACAAGCGGTTTTTTCAATTTTGTTTCTTCCTGAATTGTTTGCCAACCGTAACGTCCTTTAAAACAAATATTTCTATCGTTAAATCCCAGTTCATCTTCTTTCGGGGCATCAATTGTTAAAACGGAATCTGTTTGAGTATGAACTTGAATTTGACATCCGCAACCACAAATTCCGCAATTCTGAGTTGTACTCTCTTCCATTCTTGAATTCAATTTATAGGTAATATTATTAGATGTCAAAGCTCCAACAGGACAAACTTCTACACATTTTCCACAAGATTCGCAATCTGTAAATGTTAATGATTCGCCAAATTCCGGAGCAATAAGAGTTGCAAAACCCCGATTGATATAGCCCAAAACTCCGGCACCTTGAATTTCAGCACAAGTACGAACGCATATTCCGCAATCAATACATTTATTGGAATCACGTAAAATAAACGGATGAGAATCATCAATTAAATAATGATTTTTTTGCCCTATAAAAATATCTTGGTCAACATCATATTCCGTAGCATATTTTCGGAGAGAACATGTTTGATTAACCTGACAACCACATTCCAAACACCTTTTAGCTTCTTCTTGAATTTCATCATCTTTCAAACCTAACTCAACTTCTTCAAAGGTATTTTTAGCTTTCTCCATTTCCAAAATCGGCATTTTTATACGAGGAATTTTTTCATACTTTTCATATTCTTTTGGGGAAACATCTTTGACGGTTTTTGCTTTTACGGAATTAAACATTTTTGCAACATCGAGATTTTCACCTTTAATAAATCTATCAATATATTCGGCTGCCGCTCTTCCGTCAGCTGTTGCTTCAATCGCTGTTGAAGGTCCTAATCTGAAATCTCCTCCGGCAAAAATATTTTTTTCTCCGGTAAACATTGTTGCTGAATCAGCCATAGTTGTATTCTTTCTTGAGAGTGGAATTGTTATTTCTTTTCCTAAGAAATTTATATCTACTTTTTGAGAAATTGCAGGAATTACAGAATCGAAATCTTCAACAAAATATTCGCCGGTTGGTTGAGGACGTCTTCTGCCGGAAGCATCAGGTTCACCCAAAACCATTTTTTCAAATTTGATTTTATTTAGATGTTTTTCGCCGATAAATTCTACAGGATTTGTCAGGAATAGGAATTTTATACCCTCATTTTTTGCTTCTTCAATTTCATAATCTTCTGCCGGCATTTCCTTCAAAGTACGACGATAAACCAAAGTAACTTCTGCACCGAGACGAACAGAAGTTCTGGCACAATCAATAGCTGTGTTTCCGCCACCGATAATGGCAACTTTTTTACCAAGATCAAATTTTTCGCCGAGAGTTAGATTTTTAAGAAAATCAACACCAAGATAAATTCCATTCAAATGATCACCTTTGACTTTCATCTCCATTGGTTTTTGAGCTCCAACCGCAATATAAACCGCATCATAATTTTTACTCAAATCATCTAAAGTTATATCAGCACCGATTTTTTTATTTGTGTGAATTTTCATACCGGTTTCACACATAAAATCTATTTCAGTATCAAGAATATTTTTAGGAAGTCGATACTCGGGAATACCATATCGCAACCAACCTCCGGCTTTGGGAGAAGCTTCAAAAACATCAACCTCATAACCTTCAATAGAAAGATAATACCCACAAGTCAGACCGGAAGGACCGGCTCCGATAATTGCAACTTTCTTGTTATTTTTTTCTTTTAGCTCGGGAATATAATGCCAAACGTCATCTTTATCAAAATCAGCAGCATATCTCTTTAACTGACGAATTGCAATCGGTTCATCAACTATTTGGCGGCGACATTCACGTTCGCAAAAGGCAGGACAAATACGTCCTACAGAAAGTGGCATCGGCAAATTTTCTTTAATTACTCGAACCGCTTCGTGATATTTCCCATTGGCAATTAATGAAACATAAGTTTGAATATCAACCTTGTCCGGACAGGCAATTTTACAGGGAGCTTCGCAATCAGCATAATGATCGGAAAGAATCAAATCCAGTGCCATTTTTCTTGAACTTGTTACGCGGTTTGTATTTGTGTGAATTCTCATACCGTCAGAAACAGTTGTTCCGCAAGAAGTTGCAAGATTTCTTCTCCCTTCAATTTCAACCGAACAAACCCAACACGATCCGTAAGGTGAAAGATTTTTATCGTGACAAAGTGTAGGAATATTTATGCCATTTTCTTTGGCAACACTTAGAATTGTTTTACCGGCTTCAGTTTTAATTTCTTTATTATTTATATATATTGTAATCATTTTCACCTCTATTTCTTCTCAATTGCATTAAATTTGCAGGTATTAAAACAAGCTCCGCATTTAATACATTTGGATTGATCTATTTCAAAAACTTTCTTTATCTCTCCGGAAATTGCATCTACCGGACAAACTTTGGCACACATTCCACAACCGACACATCTATCAGGTTGAATTTCATAAGTTAACAAATTTGTACAAACTCCGGCCGGGCATTTCTTATCTTTAATGTGAGCAATATATTCATCTTCAAAATATTTTAAGGTTGTTAAAACAGGATTTGGTGCTGTTTGACCTAAACCACAAAGAGAAGAATCCTTAACTTTGACTGCCAATTCCTTCAAAGTATTAATATCTTCCATTTCTCCTTCGCCTTTAGAAATCTTATCCAAAATTTCTAACATTCTTTTTGAACCAATTCGGCAAAATGTGCATTTACCGCAAGACTCGCTTTGAACAAATGAAAGAAAGAATTTCGCAACATCGATCATACAGGTTGATTCGTCCATAACTACCATTCCACCTGAGCCCATAATTGCTCCGGTAGCTTGGATTGTATCATAATCTATTTTAGTATCCAACAATTCTTTCGGAATACAACCGCCTGAAGGTCCGCCAAGCTGAACCGCTTTAAAATCTTTCTCCGTTTTCATTCCGCCTCCGATGTCAAAAATAACTTCACGTAAAGTCATTCCTATCGGTACTTCAACCAAACCGCTTTTTTTAATTTTACCGGCGAGAGCAAAAACTTTTGTACCTTTACTTTTCTCAGTTCCGTACTTGGAAAATTCATTCGCCCCATTTTTAATAATCCAAGCTATGTTGGCAAAAGTTTCTACATTGTTTATGTTTGTCGGTTTACCCCAAATTCCTGATTGAGCAGGAAATGGAGGACGGATTCGAGGCATTCCTCTTTTCCCTTCTATAGAAGCAATTAAGGCTGTTTCTTCACCGCAGACAAAAGCTCCGGCACCTTCTTTTAGCTTCAAATGAAATGAAAAATCGGTACCTAAAATATTATCTCCCAAAAATCCTTTTGCCTCTGCAGCTTTAATAGCTATATTTATCCGTTTCACAGCGAGAGGATATTCTGCACGACAATAAACATATCCTTCATCAGCACCAATTGCATAAGCTCCAATTGCCATTCCTTCAAGAATTGAATGCGGATCTCCTTCCAAAACGCTTCGATCCATAAAAGCACCCGGATCTCCTTCATCAGCATTGCAAACAATATATTTTTTATCACTTTTTTCTTTATAGGCAAATTCCCATTTAAGACCTGTTGGAAATCCTGCTCCACCTCTTCCTCGTAATCCTGAAGCTTTAATTTCTGCAATAACTTCTTCTCTCGTCATATTCTTTAGAGCTTTTTCTAAAGATTTATAACCGGCATTTTCCATATAATCTTCAATTGACTCCGGATTAATTATCCCGCAATTCCGTAATACAATTCTGGTTTGAGTTGCGAGATTTTTATTTTCCGGTGCATCAAATTCATTAGTAAGAATTGCTTTTTCTTGGAGAGGATTTTCATCGACAAAAGAATCAATAATTTTAGGCACATCTATTTCTTCCAAATCTCCATAAATTACTTTATGATTTTTAGAAGAAATTTCAAAGATAGGTTCGCGAAAACACATTCCGATACAACCGGTTTCTTCAACACTTGCATCGATATTTTTTTCTTTTATATAGGATTCAATTTTTTTATATATTTTATCAGCTCCGGCAGCTCGTCCACAACTTGCCATTCCAACTTTAATTTTAATTTTTGACAATTTTCCTCCCGCTATTTATCATAATTATTAATTATTTTTTTTACAGAGTTAGGTGTTAATTTCCCATAAGTTGTATCATCAATCATAATTACCGGAGACAAAGAACAACATCCCAAACACGCTACTTCCATAATTGTAAATTCATTATCTGCCGTAGTTTCTTCCATCTCGGTCAAATTGAGTTTTTCTCGAACCGCTCTTAAAATATCTTTTGAATTCCCAACATGGCAAGCAGTTCCTTGGCAAACTCGAATAACGTGTTTTCCTTGTGGTTTTAATCTAAATAGGGAATAAAAAGTTGCAACGCCATAAATCTCCGATATTGAAATACCTGTTTTATTTGAGATTAATTTAATACTTTCTTTTGAAAGGTATCCTTCAATTTCCTGAATGCTTTGCATAATAGGAATCAAATTACCTTTTTGATTTTCATATTTTGTGAAAACTTCTTCAATTTCATTAGGAAATTTCATATTTTCTCCTCTTGATATTTTATAAAAATAATAAAAACAACTTTTTTTACTTATAAAAAATTAGTCATCTAAAATTTTAAGTTATATTTGGAAAGTATAAAAATTGTATTATCGGTTTTTGTTAAATTAGTTATTATCAATCTTAAAGCTGTTAAATATTTTTAAGTTTTATTCGCAAATAACATTAATTTTATATTTCCATAAAGTTTATTATTATAAAAAAAATGAGGCAAAAACCGCCTCATTTAATGGTAATTATTTTTTCTTCTAATTCTTTAATGTTAAATTCTAATTTCAACAATCCATTATTAAAAGAGACTTCGTAATGATCTAAATCCAAAGATAAATCACGAATATTTATAGTTCGCTGGAATTTTCCGGTTTCAATTTCCAAATTATAATAACATAATTCATTAACATTCGAAATTAATTGTCTTTTCCCCGATATTTTAATATAATCAGAAGTCAAAGCAATATTGATGTCTTTTTTATTAACTCCGGCAAGTTCAACAATGATATTAAATTTTTTATCAATTTCATAAGAGTCGTAATTTGGTTGCCAATAGGATTCCACATTTTTATTTGGAATAAAGGACGTCCCGGCAGTCAAAGAATTAACTTGTCCAAGTAAATCAATCATTTCTTTTTGAAGATCTTTTAAATCATCAAATATATCGTCTTTCATTTTATTCTCCAAAAAAATTATAATGTTTGTTTAATCTGAAAGCATCCAAGGATTCTTCATTAGCCAAATCAATTAGTTCTTTCAAAGTTAATTGATTTGAAAAATCTCGTAATCCCCAACTTATTCCTAATTTAGAAATTTCCTCCGATTCTGAGAAATTGGTATCCAATCTTGAAATTACGGATACTGCCTTAATTTTATTTGTCTCCGGAAATAAAATTACAAACGTATCATGGTAAATTCTTCCGATAATTTCAGTTTTACGAAGTTCCTTTTTTAAATTATTGCCGATTTCTATCAAAGCATCATCTTTTGATTTCATTCCATATTGACGTGTAAATTCCACAATTCGATTTAATTTTAGAACCGCCACAACAAAATCTTCTCCATAACGTAATGCTTGAGAAAAAATGTAATCTCCTTGCGATAATATACCTTTTAATGATTTCAAATTAGTTAAAGGATCGATTTCATTATAATTTTCGATCATTTTTTCCAATCCGTAAATTCTAACGACCAAACTTATTAATGAAGCAAGAATACTAAATCTAGCTCGTTCTTCTTTAGAAAAACCTCTATCTTTATTATCAATAAATAAAGTACCTAAAAAATCATCTCTAAATTTTAACGGGACTAAAATTAATTCTTTATAATCATGTTCCATTTTAAATTTTTTCGGGTCATTTAAAACCAATACATCATGTGAATCATTGAAAGGAAATTCATCTTTCGAAAAAATATTATTATTGCTAAAGGAATGACTAATGTTTCGAGAGATTTTAATTCGGCATAAATCCGGTTCAGAAAATTTAAGAACAACTCCAATTGATTGATATGATATTTCGGATTCAATTTCTCTTAAAATTTTTGACAAACTTTTTTCGAGATTGTTTTGATTTTGAATTTCTTTCATCAGCCGTTTGAAATCTCCTAATTTTTTCTGTTCCATAACTCCTCCAATTAATATCTATTACTTTGTTTCCAAGTTAAAATTGTTGTTTTTTTAGGTTTGAGAATAATTTTAAATGTATATAGATTTGAATCTTTTTTTACATATTTAACAGAATTATCCCAAATTTTTGAATTTCTTCCACTATTATGATAAATTGTAATTTCTTTTTTTTCATCGCTTCCATTAATTAATTTTACTTGATAATCTCTAATATGTTTTTTTCCAACAATTTTATCTTCTAAAATTGTTGTTTTAGCATCAACATCAAAATCGTCTCCAATTTTAAATTCCGCTTTAGAATTGATTGATAGATTATGACACCTATCTTCCCCAATTGTAATTAATTTCCCATCAATATCTTTTTTGTAAAAACTAACAATCCCGCCGGGAATAGAAACTCCTAGTCCGGCTTTAAGATTGTTTTTAAGAATAATGATTTTATTAACAGCCGAGTTATAAGTGTAATAGCGTAATTTTTGGTCAAACTTAACTTTTTCTTTTTTAATAATAGGAATAATTTGAACTTGATTATTGGACAAATTAACCGGATCTGTAATTTTATAAATATGGTAATTTTCAAAAGAGTGTTCTTGGTTCGGTTGCGGAGCCATTACCGTATCAGTATTATTCACTGTAGCCATTTTTAATGATCTGTTATATTTCATATTTTTTTGTCGATAACTACGGTTTACTTTCCCTGATATTAATTTAATCGCAGCATTTTCAAATGATTTTCCCGAGCGATTGTCTATTTTTGCAAAAGTAGCAAGTTCCAAAGTATTTTTGCCATCAATAATCGCCTGACTAAAAGCTGACCACTGAATTCCGGTGCAAGTATAAAAAATTTCATTAGCTAAATGCTGTGATTTTTTACTTTGAATTCTAAAAAACATATGCGGATTTATAGGAATATTTTGCGATAATTTCGGTAATGAATACGAAACAACATCAGCATAAGAAATCAAAGTAGTTGTGCCGTCAGATTCTGAAGTAATTGCCATAAAAGAATTATTATCTATATTTACTTTAGTTAAAACGCCGGCAATTTTATCATTTTTTTTCATAGAAATTTCAATATTTTTCCCAATGTAATTTGATAAAATATCATAAACCGATTTAGATGGATTTTCAAATTTTGCTAAATTTACCTTAAATCCTTTGCCTTTTAAAATAATGCTTGTTGCATCAATAGTTTCCGGAACGTTGTCCCAATAATAATTGTGAACACCTTTTTTCAAATTTAATTTCAACTCACTTTGAACTAAAGTTGTGTCATTATTATAAATTGAAATTATGTCATAAGCAAAAATATTTACTCCGGCAATCATTAGTAATATTGTGAAAAATCTCTTCATTATTTCCTCCAAGGATATCTTTAACAAATTCTCTACTATACCGGCTGTAGCGTCAACTTTTTTTTATCTTATGACAGAATTTAGTTTTAAATTTTCAATTTTGGTCTTCATTGGCGATTTCGATGAAATAAAATCAAAGGTAATTAAAAAAAATCGATTCAGTTAATTTACAACAAATTTAATCCAAATATGCAGTTGGAAATCCTTTGAAAAATGTAGTAACAATGAAAGATAAATCAAATCAATTGACATTTAAGGACATTATAAAGTTTTTGAATAAATAATACTACCCAAAATGTTAAAACATTACGGTAGTTTTTATTTAATCCCGGAGGATAAATGAACAAAGAATATATAAGAAATTTTTGCATAATAGCTCACATTGACCATGGTAAATCAACCTTAGCTGATAGAATGTTGGAAGAGACACACGTTATAAAATCTTCTTCAATCAACGAACAAATTCTTGATGATATGGATTTGGAAAAAGAGCGTGGAATAACAATTAAGTCCCATGCTATCAAAATGAAATATGAATTAAACGGACAGGAATATATCTTAAATTTGATAGATACTCCCGGACATGTTGACTTTTCATACGAAGTTTCTCGAAGTCTTGCTTCTTGCGAAGGTGCAATACTTTTGATTGATGCCGCTCAAGGAATTGAAGCTCAAACAATGAGTAACATGTATCTCGCTTTAGAAAATAATTTAGAAATCATTCCTGTAATTAATAAAATAGATTTAAAAAGTGCCGACATTGAAGGAACTTTGCAAGAAATAGAAGAATCTCTTGGTATTCCTGAAGAAGATGTCCTTAAAATAAGCGCGAAACAGGGAATTGGAATTGATGAATTACTTCAGGCAATAGTTGAACGGATTCCTCATCCAAAAGGCGAAATTATTGCTCCCACTCAAGCTTTAATTTTCGATTCATATTATGATGTATATCGTGGCGTTATTATCTTAGTAAGAATCTATAGAGGAAAATTATCTAAAGGCGAAAGAATTAGAATCATTTCAAATAATAAAGAATATCAAATAGAAGAAATTGGTTATCTTGGGATAAAACTAACGCCTGCCAAAGAACTCACTGCCGGCGAGGTTGGATATATAATTGCAAATATTAAGGAAGTTTCTGATGCCAGAGTCGGCGATACAATTACATCTTTAGCAAATCCATCATTAGAAGCTCTATCTGGTTTTGAAGAACCTAAACCCATGGTTTTCAGTGGTATTTTCCCAATTAATGGAGATGATTACGGTAATTTAGCAGATTCATTGGCAAAATTAAAATTAAATGATTCATCATTATTATATGAAAAAGAAAATTCTCTCGCATTAGGATTTGGTTTTAGATGCGGATTTTTAGGAATGCTCCATTTGGAAATAGTTAAAGAACGGCTAAATCGGGAATATAATATTCCTATCATTACTACAACTCCGAGCGTCAGATTTTTAATTGTTAAATCTAATAATGAAGTTCTGGAAATCAATAATCCGGCGGAAATGCCCGATCCCATTTATATTGATCATATCAAAGAACCTATTATGGATGTGGAAATTATTGTACCGTCTGAATTTATTGGAAACATTTTAAAAATCGCTTTAGATCGTAGAGGCATTCAAAAAGGAATTGATTATATAGATTCCAAACGAGTATCTATGAAATTTGATATGCCTTTAATAGAAATAATTTATGATTTTTATGATAAATTAAAATCGGTTAGTCGTGGTTATGCCTCACTTGATTATTCATTTAAAGAGTATAAAACATCAAAAATAGTTAAAGTAGATATCTTAATTAACAGTGAAAAAGTAGATGCAATGTCATTTATTTGTCATGAAGATAAAGCTCATTCTTGGGGAAAAAGTATTACCGATACACTTAAAGAAGTTATCCCTAAACATCTTTTCAAAGTGGCATTACAAGCAAGCATCGGTTCAAAAATAATTGCCAGAAGCACAATTACTGCCATGAGAAAAAATGTTACGGCAAAATGTTACGGTGGTGATATAACAAGAAAGCATAAATTGTTAGAAAAACAAAAAGCCGGCAAGAAACGAATGAAAGAAATCGGATCTGTCAGTATTCCTCAAGAAGCGTTTTTAGCAGTTTTAAAAGCTGAAAGATAATTTTAATAATTTTCTAAAAAAAAAGCATAACCGAAGTTATGCTTTTTTATATTTTTTATCTGCCTTGTTTACTTATTCTATCTCTTTTTCTTTCCATAGTTTTGAGAATTTTCTTTCTCATTCTGTAAGCAACAGGTGTAACTTCTAATAATTCATCGTCTTTGATATATTCTAAAGCCTGTTCCAAACTAAATTTCCTCGGTGGAGCTAATTTAATTGCATCATCAGAGCTTGAAGATCTCACATTGGTAAGGTTTTTACCTTTGCAAACATTGATAACCAAGTCATTTTCCCGAGAATGTTCTCCAATAACCATTCCTTGATAAACTTCAGTACCCGGAGCAATAAATAATGTCCCGCGAGGTTGGAAGCTATTTAAAGCGTAACCCGTTGCATTTCCGGCAGTCATAGAAATTAAAGCACCTCGATTGTTTTTAATGATTTCACCTTTATAAAATTCATATTCGTAAAAGCTATGATTAATGATTCCAGTTCCATGTGTTTCAGTTAAAAATTCATTTCTGAATCCAATTAATCCCCGCGTAGGAACTTTAAATTCAAGATGAGCATAACCATCATCACTTTGAGTCATATTAATCATTTCACCTTTTCTTCGTCCCATCATTTCAATAGCAGCACCCACAAATTCTTCATTAACATCAACAACCGCCAATTCGATAGGTTCTGTAATTCTATTATCCATTTCTCCAAAAATAACTTTTGGATTTGAAACCTGGAATTCGAAATTTTCTCTTCGCATATTTTCAATCAAAATTGATAATTGCAATTCTCCTCTTCCTTTAACTTCAAAAGCATCAGCACTTGAAGTTCTTAGAACTTGAAGACTTACGTTTGTTTGCAATTCTTTTTGAAGTCTGTCCCAAATATTTCTTGAAGTTAAATATTTACCTTCTTTTCCGGCAAACGGTGAATTATTCACTAAGAATGTCATAGAAATTGTAGGTTGATCAATATCAATAAGCGGTAAAGGAATCGGATTTTCTCTATCGGCCAAAGTCTCCCCAACATCAACTTTTTCTCCACCTGCAATTGAAATAATATCGCCGGCATAAGCTTCTTTAATTTCTTTCTTTTTCAAACCTTCGTAAGTAAAAAGCTTAGTTGCTCGATAAACCAATCTTTCTCCATCTCTTTTCAATAAAATCATTTCATCACCTTGATGAATTCTACCACTGTGAATTTTTCCCGTTCCGATTTTTCCAAGATAATTATCATATTCTATTGCAGAAATCAGGAATTGGAAAGGATGTTCCACATCAGATTCTGTATCCGGTACATATTTCAAAATAGTATCTAATAAAGGAACCAAATCATTATTGTCATCATCCGGTTGATATCTGGCAACACCATCTCTGGCTGAAGTATATACTATAGGAAAATCGAGTTGTTCGTCCGTAGCATTTAACTCTACGAAAAGATCAAAAACCATATCCACAACATCCAAAGGTCTGGCTTTCGGTCTATCGATTTTATTAATTACCACAACAGGATTGAGTCCTAATTCTAAAGATTTTTTTAAAACGTATTTTGTTTGAGGCATTGGACCTTCAAAAGCATCAACGAGTAATAATACGGAATCAACCATTTTCATAATTCTTTGAACTTCACCGCCAAAGTCAGCGTGACCCGGAGTATCCACAAAATTTATTTTATAATCTTTATAATGAAACGAAGCATTTTTAGAAAAGATAGTAATTCCTCGTTCTTTTTCTATATCATTTGAATCCATAATTCTTTCTTCAACTTTTTCATTAGCTCGAAAAACACCTGTTTGTTTTAGAACTGCATCGAGCAAAGTTGTTTTACCATGATCAACATGTGCAATTATTGCAATATTTTTAATTTTTCTCATTAAAAAATCTCCTTTTAAGTTGATGTCAAAAAAATTCACTTAGTTTTTTGGTCAATTTAATTAAATTGTAAAGAAATATTGTTGTGCTTTATTCAAGGTTCTATATTTCTATTTTATTATTTATGAATACGTTAAACATATTGGGAGTATTTGATTTTGAAAAACAATTTTTACCGAATTAATAATTTCTTAAAAAAAATCTAATGCCTGTAAAGCTTGGGCAAAATTTTCTCGACCGAAACCAATTACTAATATTTCCCCCGATAATCGCATTAACGGTATTTTATTTTGCTACACAATCGGCAGTTTATTTTAGCACATGATTAATGGTCAAAATCGAAATTTCACCAACATCAAATTTCAAATTTACAGAATTTGGTTGTCAATATGATATTTCACATCCAATTGATTCAACGACTTAATGTAAAGATTAATAACTTGGAGAAATACAAACTACGTGATCTTTTTGAATAGCCATCACAATCTGATCTTGAGATAAGATATTTCGTCTTAAATTCATATTTTACAAAAGATCTTTTATTTCCATTAATTCTTCTATTTTGAAATCGTAATTTAATATTAATTTCCCTTCTCAATTATACAGTAAACTGCGTGGCATTACACTCAAACTAGATTTTTCTCTTTCGGGCAGAAAAAAATATTCCTTCGCCAGTTACCGGAAGAATAACAATGAGAAAATTCGGTCAGATGATTCTTTTATAGCTCATTCAAAGAGATAACGTTACATCTGCCAAGCAATAAAACTAATTAAAAATAGATTGAAAGTAAATAAAAAAAGCTAAAAGATTATAACTTTTAGCTTTTAATATCTTAATCCAAAACAAACGGATAGTTTTGTCTCACTTCTTCAGTAGTTTTATATTTTCCCAAAAGTGTCATCAATTTGATTCTTGCTTTCGGTCCTTTCAGATCTCCTGATAGAATTGCACCCATTTTAGCTAAATGCTTTCCGCCACCGGTATATCCGTATTCCGGCAAAACGCGTCCTTTATAAGTTCGAGAAACAATTACAATAATAATATCCTGTTCAAGAGCATTTTCTAAAGCCGGAATAGTGTCCGGTGGTAAATTTCCGCGTCCGAAAGCTTCAATTACAATACCCCGAACTCCGTTATTTATGCAACAATTAATGAATTTTCCGTCCATTCCGGCACAAGCTTTGATAAGTTCAACGCGAGTATCCAGTTTATCGGTAATGATTTTTTCGTGATGAGCTTGACTTCTATAATAGATAACTCGGTCGGGATCAACAATTCCAAGAATACCATATTCCATTGAAACAAAGGCTTCTACCTTTCCTGTATCCATTTTAATAACATCTCTCGCACTGTGAATTTCATCATTCATAACAACCAGAACACCTTTATCGTATGATTCTTCATTGGACGCTACTCGAACCGCACCAACAATATTTCTCGGACCATCCAATCCAAGTTCGCTTCCACTTCTCATTGCAGCAGTAAGAATAACAGGTTTTTTAGTTTCTAAAACCAGATCCAGTAAATAGGCGGTTTCTTCTAAAGTATCCGTTCCGTGAGTAATAACGATACCATCGAATTTATCAATTTCCCGAGTAATAAGTTTTGCCATTTGCATCATTTTATTTGGAATCATATAAGGACTGGGAATGTTTGAAAATTCAATAACCGTAATATTTGCCACATCATTTAATTGGGGAAAACTTTTTAGGAATGGTACAAGATCACTTTCCGGCACAACTCCGAGATTTTGGTCGAACTTCATTGCTATTGTTCCACCGGTTGTAATTAATAAGATATTTTTTTTCATATTTTTACCTTTTTTTAAATCATAATTTTTTTTTGCATAATTAACTGTCAAGTTCAGAAATTTTTTGAAAAATTCGCTGTCATTTTCATCACAAAAAATTTATCTTTATTTTGTATCTTCGTATGATTTCCCGAAATATTAGAGACATTTCATTCAGCAATTACTTTGTATCAAAAATTTGTACGTATCTAAAAGTAAAAGAGTGGATAAAATCAAATTGGATAGCATATTTATTTTTCTGAAATTGCAAATATAAATACATAGAAAATACCGGTGAACCTTCAATTCTTTTACAGATAAGTTAAAATACCAAGAACGTAAAGACATTAACAATTATTTCTGATTATCAAAAAGGAAATAAAACTTGAAGATAAATATTTTTCGACGAGGGATAAGATTATTAATTTGATGAATTTGAAAATGGCGGAGAGTCAGGGATTCGAACCCTGGGTAAACTTGCGTTTACAACGGTTTTCGAGACCGTCCCGTTCAACCGCTCCGGCAACTCTCCATTATCTTTTTTTTTGAAAAAATCTCCTTAATAATTCGGCAGATTCTTCCGCTAAAACATTATTTGTTATTTTTGGATGGTGATTGAAATTTCTGTCTTTTAAAACATTATATATAGAACCAACACATCCGGCTTTTTTGTCATATGCTCCAAAAACAATTTCACCTAACCTAGACCAGACAATCATTCCTGAACACATCAAACATGGTTCCAAAGTTACGAATAGCTTATAATCGTAAAGAAAAATTTTACCTTGGGATAAAATTTCTTCAATAATTAATTTTTCCGCATGAGCTAAAGGATTGCTTAATTGTTTGGTACGATTATGATTTCTAAGAATTAATTTATCATTTTTAACTAAAACCGCACCAACAGGAACTTCGTCTTCTTCAAAAGCAATTATTGCTTCTTCAATGGCAATTTTCATCCAATATTCATAATCTTTCATATCACAAAAAAAGCCCCTTTCGGGGCTAACATTTATTTTCGTCCGATACCGTAATAAGTAAATCCATTCTTTCTAAGATATTCCGGATCATATTGATTTCTACCATCAAAAATAATCGGTTCTTTCAATAAATCTTTAATTTTATTGAAATCAGGATGTCTAAATTGATGCCATTCGGTAATTAACAACATAGCATTTGCATCTTTTAACGCTTCATAATTATCTTCAGCATAATTTAGTTTTTCAATTTCACCAAATCTTCTTTTTGATTCATTCATTGCTTCCGGATCATAAGCTACAATCTCTGCCCCGGCGTTTAATAATTCTCTAATGATAATTAAAGCGGGAGCTTCACGCATATCATCTGTTTGTGGTTTAAAAGAAAGTCCCCAAACAGCAAATTTTTTACCGGTTAAATCTTCGCCAAAATGAGCCTTAACTTTATTGGCTAAAAGATATTTTTGGTTGTTATTTACTTCTTCAACACTTTTTAATACTTTTGCTTCAGTACCAATTTTTTCAGCCATTTTAATTAAAGCTTTAACATCTTTTGGGAAACAGCTTCCACCGTAACCAATCCCCGGATAAATAAATTTATATCCAATTCTTGAATCAGAGCCAATTCCGTGTCTAACTTCGTTAACATCAGCACCCATAATTTCACATAATTTAGCAATTTCATTCATAAAAGAAATCTTTGTGGCAAGCATTGAGTTAGCTGCATATTTTGTCATTTCCGCAGATCTAACCGACATCAAGATTACACGGTCACGAGTTCTATTAAATGGTGAGTAGAGTTCACGCATAATCTCGCCAACTCTGACATTATCAACACCGATAACAACTCGATCAGGTTTTAAGAAATCATCAATAGCTGCCCCTTCTTTAAGAAATTCCGGATTAGAAACCACATCAAATTCGTAATTAACGCCCCGTTTATCTAATACTTTTTGAATTTCTTCTTTTACCAAATCGGCTGTTCCAATTGGTACGGTAGATTTATCAACGATAATTCTATATCCGTTCATATGTTCTGCAATTTCACGTGCCACAGTTAAAACATATTGTAAATCTGCCGAGCCATCTTCATCAGGTGGTGTACCAACCGCGATAAAACAAACGAGACTTTTCTCAACTGCATCCTTAATATCAGTGGTAAAAGCGAGTCTATCTTCTTTTACATTACGCTCAACCAATACGTCTAAGCCAGGTTCAAAAATAGGTATTTTGTTGTTATTTAACATTTCAATTTTAGATTTGTCATTATCAACACAAATTACATTATTCCCCATTTCCGCAAAACATGTCCCGGAAACCAATCCAACATAACCGGTTCCAACTACTGCTAATTTCATCTTTCCTCCGAAATTAATTTATTTTATTTTTTTTAGATATTTAAAATAATCACTTTCCGTTCCGATAATAAGTGTGCTTTTTTTATCCATTGTTTTCTTATAAGTTTCTAAAGATTTTATGAAAGTATAAAAATCAGGATCTCTATTATAAGCTTCAGCATATATTTTTGTTGCCGAAGCATCAGCTTTACCGATTATTTCTTGAGATTTTTTATAAGCTTGAGATTGAATTTGATCCAATTTCTTTTGCATTTTACCAACAATTTCTGCTGCTTGTCCTTGACCTTCCGAACGATATTTTGCAGCAATTTTCTTTCTTTCAGAAATCATTCTTTCATAGACTTTTTGACGAACTTCAGCCACATAGTTAACGCGTTTTATCTCAAAATCAACCAATTCCATTCCATACTGAGTCAAGGCAGGTCGTACTACTTTCGATATTGAATCTTGAATAGCTTTTCTTCCTAAAAAGAATTTTTGTAAATCTAAAGAATCAATTCTTGTATTATCGGAAGAGAAACTCATTTTTCTATTCGAACTTCTTACTACTTGAATCAGATAATTTTCAGAAAGTATATCGCGAGTTGTTCCATCAATAATATCGTCCAAACGAGAATGGGCAAAAATCTCATTTCTATTTGTTTGATAGAATTTGAGAGGATCGGTAATTCTCCATCGTGCAAAAGTATCAACCCAGATGTATTTTTTATCTAAAGTTGGAATTTGTTTAGGATCACCATCCCATTCCAAAATTCGTTTTTCAAAATAGTGGACTGTTTGAATAAAAGGCATCTTAAAGTGCAATCCTGCTTCTGTAACCGCATGACCGACCGGTTTACCAAATTGGGTTATAATCGCTTGATTAGTTTCACCTAAAATATAAAATCCATCTATTGCAATAAGAATCAATATTACGATTAGTACTATTTTAAATATTTTCATTATTTGCCTCCAGTATTAAGATTTAGGAGAGGTAATATGCCTTTAACTTTATCATCAACGATATAGACTTTATCTAATTTAGGTAAAATTTCTTGCATTGTTTCGAGATACATTCTACGTTTAGTAACTTTTTTAGCATTTCTATATTGTTTCCAAACTTGAACGAATTTCTGGACATCACCTTGAGCTGAATTCACGCGACTAATAGCATAACCTTGAGCTTGTTCAATAGTTTGTTTTGCTTTACCTTCCGCTTCGGGGATATTTTTATTATATTTTTCCCAAGCATTATTGATAATTCTTTCTTGTTCTTGTTTTGCAGAGTTAACGTCATTAAAAGCAGGTTGAACTGCTACAGGTGGATTAACATTTTGTAATTTAATTGTTACAATTTCGATACCCGTATTATATTTATCCAAAAGAGTTTGCAGATTTTTTTTTGCTTTGAAAGCAATTTCCTTTCTATCCAAAACTATTACTTCATCAACACTTCTATTTCCAACAATCATTCTCATTGTAGCTTCGGACAAATTTCGAATTGTTTCATTGACATTTCTAACTTTAAATAAAAATTTATAAGGATCTTTTACTTTGAATTGGACAATCCATTGAACATCAGCGATATTTAAATCACCGGTAAGCATTAGACTTTCTTTTGTATAAGAAGATTTTGAATATTGAGATTTTATCCCGGAAACAAGAGTTCTGAATCCAAATTCTTCTTTAAATATTGATTTTACTTTTACTTTGGTTAATTTATCGACTCCAAATGGAATTTTAAAATGCAATCCCGGTTCAGTAGTTTCGACATATTTTCCAAATCTTTGAATAACTCCGACTTCTTCAGGATCAACTGTATAAAGTCCGGTAAAAATGAGCACAATTATTCCTAAAATAAGAATAAATGTTGTAATTTTCTTTTTAGAAATTTTCGGGACTTTCATGTTTTTAAGGTCAACCTTAATATCTTCCATATTTTCTCCTTCCTAAAAACTATTTATAGCCTTCGGGATTATTTTTCTGCCAGTTCCATGCATCTTTACAAATATCTTCGATAGTTAGATTTGCTTTCCAACCCAGTTCTTTATTAGCTAAACTCGGATCAGCAAAAGATTCTCCAATATCACCACTTCGTCTTCCAACAATTTTGTATTTAATCTCCTTTCCGGATGCCTTTTCAAAAGCTTTTATCATTTGAAGAACGCTCACACCACGACCTGTTCCTAAATTATAAGCTTTATATCCGGAAATTTTATCTATCTTATCTAAAGCTTTAATATGTCCTAAAGCTAAATCTACAACGTGAATAAAATCGCGAACTCCGGTGCCATCAACAGTATCATAATCATTACCAAAAACAGATAAAACATCTCTTTTACCTACAGCTACTTGAGAAACAAACGGTAATAAATTATTAGGGATACCATTTGGATCCTCTCCGATTAAACCGGATTTATGAGCCCCAACCGGATTGAAATATCTCAATGAAATAATTTTCCAAGAATCGTCAGCATTAACAACATCCATAAGAATTTGTTCGATCATCAATTTTGTTGCTCCGTACGGATTAGTTGTATTTAATGGGAAATCCTCTTTTATCGGAACTATTTTTGATAAGCCATAAACAGTTGCTGATGATGAGAAAACAAGATTTTTAACTTCTGTCTCCTTCATTACTTTGATAAGATTAATTGTTCCGACAATATTATTCTCATAATACCACAATGGTTTTTCCACAGATTCACCGACAGCTTTAAGACCGGCAAAATGTATTACGGAATCCGGTTTTTCGATTAAAAATATTTTTTTAATTTCTTCATAATTAAGAAGATCTTCTTGGTAAAATTTTAAAGATTTGCCAGTTATTTTTTTTACTCTTTCCAAAGATATTTCATTACTATTCATAAGGTTATCAACAACAACAACTTCATAACCTGCATTTAATAATTCAACACAAGTATGACTGCCAATATAACCTGCTCCACCCGTAACTAAGATTTTCATACCATTTCCTTTATTCTACAATTTTAAACGTACCCGGTTTTATTTCAACAGCAATTGAGCGTTTTAAAAGATTTACACTTAGAATTATTTTGTTGGGTTCATTATCTGTAACTAATCCCTTCAAACCTTTAAGCGACCCTTCCGTTATTTCTACTCTTGTACCAATTTCTACATAATCATGAATTTCCACTTCTTCCGCTTTCGTTTTCCCTAAATATATCTGATTCAATTCATCAAGAAAACTATCTTCATCAATAACTTTTAAAAAAGTTAAAATATGACCGGAAATTTGAAGTAAGTTTTTCTCTCTAAAATTGCATTTTACAAAAATATAACCCGGAAATAACGGTTTAGTAAACTCGATTTTCCTATATTTATATTTTCTCAAACTTAAGATTAGAGGTAAAAAATAATTAATCTTTCGTTTTTTAGCATATTCGGCTAATTTTTTTTCTCGTTTTGGTTTTGTATATACAACTAACCAACGAGAACCTTCCTTAGCTTTTGTCAAGGTTCCGAAAATTTCATCTACAATAATTGGTTTATTTGTTGCCATAAAATTAAAATAGGCAGATTACTTTGATAATAATCCACCCTAAATTTATTATAATCTGATTAAATTCTCTGATTTTCTACCATCAAATGATAGACGAGTATCAAGAATCATTCGTGATTTTTTTAATATCATATCATAATCATAATTAGTATGATTTGTTACAACAATAACCATATCATAAAGATCAATTCTCTCCAAACTTACGGAAATATATTCTTCTTTTGTAAGATGATTGTAAAATTTGTCAACATACGGATCATTATAATCAAAATCTACTCCACGCTCTTTAAGAATTTCCATAATTTCAAAAACCGGTGATTCTCTTAAATCTTTAATATCTTTTTTATAAGCTGCCCCAAGAATAAGTATTTTTGATTTAGATAAAGCAATACCTTTTTTATTCAAAAGTCTATCAGCTTTTTCAACCACAAATTCCGGCATCGCATTATTTATCTCCCCTGAAAGTTCAATAAATCTTGTGTGATATTTATATTCTCGAGCTTTCCAAGTTAAATAGAAAGGATCAATTGGAATACAATGACCACCAACTCCAGGTCCCGGATAAAAAGCCATAAATCCGTAAGGTTTTGTTTTTGCAGCTTTAATAACTTCCCAAAAATCTATTCCCATTTTATCACAAAGAATTGTCATTTCATTAGCTAAAGCAATATTAATATTTCTGAATGTGTTTTCATAAATTTTTTCCATTTCTGCAATCTCAGGAGAAGAAACCATATGAACTTTTGCATCAAGAATTTGTTCGTAAAAAGCTTTGGAAACTTCATTACAATTTTCAGTCATTCCACCGACAACTTTAGGAGTGTTTGCAGTTTTATAAACTTCATTACCCGGATCAACTCGTTCCGGTGAAAAAGCAATATAGATATCTTCACCAACAGTAAATCCCTTTTCCGTAAAAGCCGGGGCAACAATTTCACGTGTAGTTCCGGGGTAAGTAGTAGATTCCAGAACAACCAATGTTTGTTTTTTAACATTAGCAACAATCGAATTTGTAGCAGCAACAACGAAAGAAGAATCAGGTTGTTGATATTTATCTAAAGGTGTTGGTACAGCAACCATAATTACATCAATATCATTAATATTTGCATAATCGGATGTTGCACTTAACATTTTATCATTAACCAATTTTGTTAACTCAGCGTCATCAACATCACCGATATAATTATCACCTGCATTAACGCAATCAACAGCTTTTTGGTTTACATCAAGACCTAAAACATTATAACCTTTTCTAGCAACAGCAACTGCCATTGGAAGTCCAACATATCCCAACCCCACAACAGCAACTTTGGCTGTTTTTTTTTCGATTTTTTCTAAGAGAGTCATTCACTCCTCCATTTATTTCATTTTTATTTTTTATTTTTTTATGATTGCGATGATTTAAAATTTAGAAAAAAAATGGCAAGTCTTTTTTTTCCGAGTAAAAAATAATTATCAATAAAATTTTTAATTTCTCTGTTTATGTTTCAAAGCAAGCTAAATTTAGGTGATTTCGTATGAAAATAAGAAATAAAACAGCTGTTTTGTTCATAAAAAAAGAAAAACTCCGAGGAGTTTTCCTAATATTTTATCATTTTTTTATAAATAAATTTAGTATCTATAGTGTGAAGGTTTAAATGGTCCTGCTTGAGGAACTCCAATATAGTCTGCTTGTTCTTTGCTGAGTTTAGTTAATTTCACCCCTAATTTTCCCAAATGAAGTCTGGCAACTTCCTCATCCAATTCTTTGGAAAGCATATATACAATATTTTCACGTTTATGTTCCCAAAGATCTAATTGTGCCAAAACCTGATTTGTAAATGAACAGCTCATAACAAATGAAGGATGTCCGGTAGCATTGCCCAAATTAACCAAACGACCTTCCGAAAGTAAAATTATCGAATGACCGTCAGGAAAATGTATTTGATCAACCTGCGGTTTAATATTTTCCTTAATTACACCCGGGGTTTCATATAACTTATTAACCTGAATTTCGTTATCAAAATGACCAATATTACAAACAATTGCTTGATTTTTAAGTTTCTGCATATGTTCAACCGTAACAACGTCTTTATTACCGGTAGCGGTAACAACAATATCAGCTTCATCTAATGAATCTTCCAAAGGTTTTACTTCATAACCTTCCATTGAAGCTTGAAGAGCACAGATAGGATCAATTTCATTAATGATAACTCGAGCTCCAAAACCTCTCATAGATTGAGCACAGCCTTTACCAACTTCACCATAACCACATACAACAACAGTTTTGCCGGCAATCATTATATCTGTAGCTCTTTTAATCCCGTCAGCTAAAGATTCTCGACATCCGTAAGTATTATCAAATTTGGATTTAGTAACAGAATCATTTACATTTATTGCCGGGAAAAGAAGAGTTTTATTTTCCATCATTTGATAAAGACGATGCACCCCGGTTGTAGTTTCTTCACTGGTTCCTTTCAGATTTTCCGCAATTTTATGCCATCTGTTAGGATATTTTTCCAAGTCTTGGATAATCATTTTATGCATAAAAAAGATATCATTACTTGATTTTTCAGGTTCAGGCAATTTACCGGTTTCAGCAAAAATATTTTCCAAACGATATCCTTCATGGACAAATAATGTAGCGTCACCACCATCATCAACAATCATATCAGGACCTTCTTCTCCGTGCAGAAGAGCTTGCTTTGTACACCACCAATATTCTTCCAAAGATTCGCCCTTCCAAGCAAAAACAGGAACACCGGCTTTAGCAATAGCTGCCGCTGCGTGATCTTGAGTTGAAAAAATATTACAACTTGCCCATCTAACATCTGCACCTAATTCTACAAGAGTTTCAATCAAAACAGCTGTTTGGATTGTCATATGAAGTGAACCGGTTATTTTAGCACCTTTCAATGGTTTTGAATCTCCATATTTTTCGCGAAGAGCAATCAAACCTGGCATTTCTATTTCAGATATTTCAATTTCCTTTCTACCAAAAGCAGCTAGATTAATGTCTTTTATCTTATAATCCATATTATCCTCCAAAATTATCTTCTGTTATTATGATAGTTTCTATTATTATCACGATGTGGTCTATCGTTTTGCGGTCTTTCTGCTCTTACATATTTATAACCTTCAGGTAACTTTGGATTACCTTCAACACCAACCATTGATAATTGATATTTACCCTCTTTCATCCCTGTAAATCTGACATTAACTTTATCTCCAACTTTTACTAAATCTTGTGGATGACTAACTCTTGCATCAACTAATTTTGAAACGTGAACAAGTCCCTTTTTCTGTCCCATAAAATTAACAAAAGCTCCATAAGATTCAACACGAGTAACGATTCCTTCATAAATTTTATTTACTTCCGGATCATAAGCGATATTTTTAATTGTATCCATAGCAACTTTAATTGCCTTTCCTTCTGTGGAAGCAACTTTAATCAAACCGGAATCGTCAATATCAATTGAAACACCGGTATCTTCGATGATTTGTTTAACATTTTTTCCACCAGGTCCAATTACAGCGGCAATTTTAGAAGGATCAATTTGCATTGTCTCAATATGCGGTGCAAAATTGGATAATTCTTTACGAGGTTCTTCAATAACTTCTTTCATATGTTTGAGAATATATAATCTTGCATCTTTTGCTTTTGAAAGAGCTTCAATCATAATTGCCCGCGTAATTCCTTCAATTTTAATATCCATTTGAACAGCAGTTATACCGTCAACAGTACCTGTTACTTTGAAATCCATATCACCAAGATGATCTTCCATACCTTGAATATCTGTTAAAATTTGGAAATCATCTCCGTCCATAATCAAGCCATTCGCAATACCTGCAACCGGTTTTTTAATTGGAACTCCGGCAGCCATTAAAGCTAAAGAACCGCTACAAACCGTTGCCATTGAAGAAGAACCGTTAGACTCGGTAATATCAGAAACAACTCGAATTGTATATGGAAAGACATCATTATCAGGAATCATCGGTTTCAAAGCTCTTTCAGCTAATGAACCGTGACCAAGTTCTCTACGACCGGGAGCTCTCATAAATCCGGCTTCACCAACACTATAAGGAGGAAAATTGTAATGAAGGAAGAATTTTTTTCTATATTCCTCATCCAAACCATCCATAATTTTTTCATCAGAACCGGTTCCGATTGTAACCGTTCCGATAGATTGTGTTTCACCACGGGTAAATAGTGCAGAGCCATGAACTCTTGGAAGCAAATCAATTTCCATACTTAAAGGTCTGATTTCATCAAACCCTCGACCATCAACTCTGATTTTGTCTTTTAAAATTGTTTCTCTAAAAAGTAAGCTTTCTAATTTTTCAAAAGATTTATGATAGTATTTTGCTTTTTCTTCAATTTCTTCCTCAGATAAATCTTCTTCAATCATTTTTTTGATTTTTTCATTAATTTCTTCAACTGCTTCATTACGAACAAGTTTTTCCTTTATCATGATAGCTTTCTTCAAATCGGCAGAAAAAGCATTAGAAATTTTATTGAAAATATCTTCAGGAATTTCATCAACAACAAAGTTCATTTTTTCTTTACCAATTTCTTTTACTAATTCTTCTTGAAGAGAAATTACTTTTTTAATTTCATCATGACCGGCATAAACAGCATCAGCTATTTGTTCTTCAGAAATTTCATTTGCACCGGATTCAATCATTACGATCGAGTTCATACTTCCGCCGACAGTTAATTCCAAATCTGATTTTAATAAATCTGTTTTAGTTGGATTAACAACGATTTCCCCGTCAATAATTCCAACCAAAGCTCCTGCAATAGGACCGTGGAAAGGAATATCGGAAATACTTAGAGCAGCTGATGCTCCAATAAGTCCTAAAGTTCCCAAATCGGATTCTCCGTCATAAGAAAGTGTTGTTACTACAACATGAACGGCATTTAAAAAACCTTCCGGGAAAAGCGGACGAATTGTTCTATCAACAACTCGGCTCATTAGGGTAGCATTAGTAGATGGTTTTGATTCGCGTTTGATAAATCCACCGGGAATTTTACCTGAAGCGTACATTTTTTCAATAAAATCTACAGTTAATGGAAAGAATCCCTGTCCTTCATTTGCTTTAGGAGCAGCAGTAGCTGTTACCAATAAAATAGTGTCTCCGTATTTTAAAATGATTGCCCCGTTCGCTTGTTTGGCGATTTTTCCTGTTTCTAAAATTAATTCTTTGCCTGAAAAAAGCATTGATTTTTTTACAATATTAAAATTGTGTTGTTGCATAATATCTCCTTTTTTTTCATCGGTATAAGTGCAAGCAATAGGCTTAATCGTTAAATTAAGCTTATTGCTCATAACCTTACCGATTTTTTTTTAGTTATAAATTATAGTATAAATTGTCAAGTATCTTAAAAAAATACTTGGATCCCCCGAATTTTTCAAAATAGTTCAACTGTCAAAACCTTACAAATATGTGCAAAAATCCACTAACAAAAC
>Ga0256842_1000617_pt1 | contig 31277 bp, 23 predicted proteins | sample 4559240metaG_FD_185973 | JGI IMG/M metagenome (GOLD analysis project Ga0256842, IMG submission 185973) | Hydrothermal vent microbial communities from Guaymas Basin, Mexico - 4559-240 | ecosystem: Environmental > Aquatic > Marine > Hydrothermal vents | place: Mexico: Guaymas Basin | collected... | reverse complement strand
AGACTTTAAGTAACTAAATTTTAACAACTAAACAATATTTAGTTGATTTATTTGAATATATTGAAGTCTATTAAGATAATCATTTATTTATCAAGGAGATTTTATGGTGATAATATTTTTTTTAAAAACAAATTATTCAAGGCAATGAGAAAAGCGGCAGAAATTCTTTCTACTAACAAAGGTGATACCATTAATATTAAAATCGCAGCAGGTGAATATTTTGGTAAAACAAAATCAGGTACATGGGGATTCCCGGAAATAAAAAGCCCAAAAGGAACTTTAAGAATCTTGGGTGGATATGATAACAACTTTAAAAAAAGAGCACCCTTTGATACACCAACTATTTTAGTTGGAGCATCTTATATTCTTACTTTTGAAGGTAGAAAACCTGCATTGAAGGAATTATATATTTCTGGGCTTGTTATGGATGTTTATAGAGGAAATAAATACGATGCAAAGAGTAACTGCTTATTAAAAGGAACTTCCACTACCCTACCAATTTTACATTTTTCTTATTGGGAATTAAAAAAACTAGTTATTGCAGATAATACATTCTTAAATAGTGCTCAACAAGCATCTGCACCTCTAATTAGGCCTGTAGATAAAGATGTTACTGTTGAAGTTAGAAACAATTTTATGGTAAATAATGTCTATGCTTGGAAAGCAGATGCAGCAAATTATAGATATAAATTAAACAAATATATCTTCAAAAATAATTCATTCATTTTAAATTGGCCTTATAATCCAGATCCAACAACAGGAACAGCAGGAACTCTTGAAGTTAGTTCAAAATCAAGATTAAATAATGTTATTATTACTGATAATATTTTTGCATATAATGTAGGAGGAGCGATAAACCCATTATGGCAAGAAAGTAGAATGCCTAAAATGACCATTAAAAATAATTTATTTTATAATAATGGTACTTTGTTTAGTGTTAAATCTGCAGATACAGCGGCTGTTATTATAAAGGCAGGACAAAGTTATACAACTGTAGAACAGTTTTAGTTTAACCCTAAAACTGAAAACTCAACTAAATTAAAATTTATTTTCGTTTTAAATTTCTGATATATAAAATTTTATTTAATAAAAACTTTATCAATAGCCTTTTTTAACATATCTATAGTATACGGTTTTTCAAGTGCTCCAACAAATCCATATTCTTGATAATTAGCCATTATAGGGTCATTAGAGTATCCACTAGATACAATACAATAAACATCTGAGTTTATTTCTAGAATTTTTTTTAGCATTTCTTTTCCACCTAAACCACCTGGAACAGTTAAATCACTAATTATTAGGTCAAATTTTTTATTATTAGTAATAGATTTAGAATATTCGTCAATTGCCTCTTCACCTTTTGAAGTAGTGGTAACCTTATGTCCCAAAAAGTCAAGCATTTTGGTTAATAATTCTCGAATTATATATTCATCATCCATAATCAAAATATTTAATTTACTAATGTTTTTACTATTATTTTTTTTAATTATTTCATTTAATTTATTAGTCACAAGCGGAGGATTTTTAATAACGGGTAAATATATTGTAAATTTTGTATATTTTCCTATTTCAGAATCAACAATAATAGTGCCTTTGTGTTTATTAATAATGCCATATGATGTTGCAAGACCTAAACCATTGCCTTGCCCTTTTGTTGTAAAATAAGGATCAAAAATAGATTGTAAATTCTCTTTAGATATTCCAATTCCCGTATCCTTTATTGATATTTCTAAATATTCTCCAGTATTTAAATTTATGGCGTTATTGGCATGCAAAGAAGTATTAGAAAGAGAAACATATAACATCCCCCCATTAGGCATAGCTTGAATTGCATTAATTACAATATTAGAAATAACCTGTTCAACTTGCCCCTTATCTGCTTTAATTACTTTAATATCTTTATCTATTTTAAATACAGGCTTTACATTACTACCAGCTAAATGAAATAAAACAATTTCTTTTATAAAACTATCCATGCTTACTGTACTTAATATAGGTTCTCCACCTTTAGAAAATATAAGTAGTTGTTTTGTTAATGATTTTGCTCTTTCAATAGATAATTCTGCAGATTCAAGTAAGTCTAAAGCAGGATGATTCTCCTCTATGGTGTATTTCATCAATGATAAATTACCAAACAAGCCATTAAGTAAATTATTAAAATCATGAGCAATTCCACCAGCAAGAAGACCTATACTTTTAAGTTTTTGATTTTTCATTTCTTCTTCTTCTTTATTTTTTTGCTTCGTTATATCATTCATTATTGTGTAGATATACATAATATTTTTATTAACATCTAGTTTGGGAACTAAATGTACAAAATATATTAATTCCTTACCCCAAAGAGACTGATATTTTATTTCAAAACTCATAGTTTCTTTATTTTTAATACAAGTTTTAAATAACTCAGAATATCCATTATCTATAAGAGGTTGGAATTTAAGAAGATTTATTTTTTTAGTTGCCTCTAATGATGGAGAAGCTAATAATTCTAAAAGCGTTTTATTTGCATCTAAAATATTTCCATTAATATCTGCAATATAAATACCTAGAGAAGTATTTTCAAATATAATTTTAAAAGCTTCTTCATTACTTTTTAAAGCAGATTCTATATTTTTTTGTTTCATAATAACCTCAAACTGTTATTATTATATTATTAAAATAGTTTATTGTATTAGCTTTATCTTTATTTATTTGAGCTACTAATTCTTCTGTTGAATTAAATTTAACTTCTGTTCTTAATTTTTTAAGAAAACATATTTTTATCTTTTTAAAATATATATCTTTATTAAAGTCCAGAATATGAGTCTCTACTCTTCTAGCATCTTCATTAAATGTTGGATTATTACCAATATTTGTAATTGATTTATAAATATTAGTATCTCCATCTATTTTAGTGAAGGTAATATATACTCCATCATTGGGATATATTTGATTAGAAGCATAAGATTTAAAGTTTACAGTAGGAAATCCAAGTTTTTTACCTCTAGAGGCCCCAGTTTCAACAAAACCTTTTATAAAAAACTTAGTATACAAATATTTATTAACTAATTCTATTTCTCCATTTAAAAGGAGCTTCCTTATATATGATGATGTTATCCTTAAATTATTTTCCTCAATTTGAGGAACAATAATTAAATTAAAATCAAAACTATTACTTATTTTACTTAAAAATTCAACATTACCAGCTCTATTCTTTCCAAAATTATAATCATCTCCAACAATTAAATACTTCATATTTAACTTTTCTTTTAGAGTTCTTACAAAATCAATTGGCCTTGCATTTTTTATTATATTTGAAAAATCTTGTAAAAAAATAGTATCTGGATTAAATTTTTTCAATATATTAATTTTATCTGCATAATCAGCAATAATTAATTTTAAATTCTTAGTAGGATTTACAAATAAAACAGGATGTGGCTTAAAAGTAATTATAACTTTGTTTAAATCAGGATAATTTTTAAATTTATTCAATATAGATTGATGCCCAATATGTACTCCGTCAAAATTACCAATAGCAATAACACTCTCCCTATCACTAATCTTCTTTTCTTTTAATATATCAGAATAAAAATCCATTAATCTCCTTTACCCTTTTAATAATAAGTCACTTGAATAACAATTACTTACTTCTTCACATATCTACTCTTTATCATCTTTCAAAACAGAATAAAATTCTTTTAATCTTTCATTTACCTTATAAAAAAGACTATCAACCTCTTCAATACTACCTGCATTTACTCCCGTTAGAATTTCAATACCCTCTTCTATTGTATCAATTGCATAAATACTAAAATCACCTCTTTCAGAAGCATCTATTATTTCTTGTTTTAAAATTAAGTTTCTTACATTAGATTTAGGTATTATAACTCCATTATGATTAAAGCCTCTATATTTACAAATAGAATAAAAGCCCTCTATTTTCTCATTAACTCCACCTATAGGTTGTATTTCACCATTTTGATTAACTGAACCAGTTACTGCAAAGTTTTGTTTTATTGGAATACCGGACAAACTACTCAAAATTGCATATAATTCAGTCGAAGAGGCACTATCTCCATCAATATGATAATATTGCTGCTCAAATGTAATAGAAGCCTCAAATGACAATGGCTTTGTTTGTCCAAAAATATTTCCTAGGTAACCAGAAAGAGTCATTACCCCTTTATCATGAATTTTACCACTCATTCTAACTTCTCTTTCAATATTTACAATTCCTAAATCACCAACAAAAGTTTTTGCCGTAATTCTTACGGGAAGTCCAAAACTATATTCTCCAGTTGTCAAAACAGTCAAACCATTTATTTCTCCAACTAAGGAATCATCTGTTTTAATATAAATAATATTTTCCTTAATCCATCTTTGAAACTCTTCATTTTCTTTTTTAAGCCTAAAATCTATTTTCCTTATTGTCTCTTCAATACATTCACTAGAAATAACTTTTTTATTTTTTTGTCTTGCAATATAATCAGCTTCTACTAATAAATCTACGATTTTACTAAAATTAGTAGATAACATAAATTGGTCTTCTATAAGCCATGAAGAATGCTCTATTACTTTACTAACAGCTTTTCTATCTAAGTGTAATAAACCATCTTCAGTGCATTTAGAACCAATAAAAGAAGCATATTTAGCTTCATTTTCTTCATTTCTTGGTATTTCTGAGTTAAAATCAGCTGTAATTTTAAATAATCTATCAAAATTATCATCATAAGTCATAAAATATTCATGTAAATCAGGCGTACCAACTAATATTACCTTCATATTTACAGGAATAGGCTGTGGTTCAATTCTAACAGCAATCCTTGAAGAATGTATAAATGTATCATCACCAATTTGTATTTCTTGATTTCTAATTACTCGCTTTAGCATTTCCCATAATCTAGGGTTTTTATATAAATCCATAGCTTCTAAAACTAAATATCCACCATTTGCTTGATGTATTTTACCTGGCTTAATATGGATAAATGAAGTTATGGGACCTTTATTGGGATCATCAACATACTCTATCATTCCAAAAATCGATGTTATTGTTGGGTTATTATCTATAATTACCGGAGCACCCTTTAATTTTTCATTATTAATAAATAAATTAACTTTATACCTTTGAGTTAAATCATCAAGAGTTGCTCCTCTTTTATACTGATTTAAAAACTCATCTTCAATTAGCAAAGCAGCAAAGGTATGGGCATTTTCATTGATATCTTCTTTAATTTCTTTTAAATGATTTTTTAAATCCTGATTAAACTTATATGTTTTTTGCAAATTGTAAAATCCTACATTTTCTAAAGCATCTAAAATAACTTTATTTAAGTGCTTTTCAAACTTCTTTTTAATTTTTTTATCTAGATCATTGGATTTTTTATATGCTTTATCTGTTAAAACTTGAACTTTTCTTTGATTTTTTTCTATTTTTTCTCTTTCCTTTGAGGAAAGTTTTAATATAGCTTCAGAAGTTAAAAGATCTCCATTTTCATTAAATGGCGTAGCCGTATAACCACCATCATCACCCTTTCCTAAAACAAAGCCATATTCCATCATTTTTTGTGAAAGATTTTGTTCAATCTCAATTTCTTTGTTATCATATTCCTTCAAGATTGCCTTTCTTTCATTTTTAAATTCTTTAGATTCATAAGTTTTAGGGACTTGTGGAATAAATTCATCAATTACTTTATTTAGTGCTTTAGTAAATTTTTTAGCCTTTCCTTTTTCTACTTCTACCGCAATAGGAACAGATGTATTATCAAAATTATGTAAATAAATCCAATCATTAGGTGGAGTTTCTTCAACTGCTCTAGCTTCAAGAATTGCTTTTATTACAGACGATTTACCACAACCTGAATTACCAGATAAAAACAAGTTAAATCCTTTCTTTTTTATATTTAATGCCGTTGTTATAGCCTCAATAGCTCTATCTTGTCCTATTGGAGTTATTTCAGAACTTAAGGTTTTTGTTGTTTTAAAGTTGAATTTTTTATAATCACAGTAATTATTTAAATTTTCTTTTTTTACAATATTTCTATTCACTAATATCTCCATTAATAATAAAAAGATTAATTTAACATATTATTTATATTTTTTCTATTTTTATTTTATTTATTACTGACTAACTTATAAATACCAAGCCAATTACCCAATTTCTTATCTTCAAAAGATTTTACTAGCTTAAACTCTTTTGGCGTTTTATCTTTCATAATAGTAAAATAATCATCTTTTTTATCTTTTGTATAGTAGTCATAGTATTTATTGATAATAAAATAATCTATATTTAGTTTTCTCATTTTATATATCAGATACTCCTTCCAGTTTTCTCTTCTTGATTCAAAAAAATATCCCGTAGTCCCCGAAAATAAAACAATGTTTCTAGAATTAAGAGAAAGAATTTTAAGTTTTCGGTTTAGGTTTTCCTGCTTACTTATTAAAAAAGAGTAAAGTTTATTAACTGTTTTGTGTGAAAACCTGATTTTACTACTTTTATCATTATTTCTAACATATCTTGAAGAATAAACAGATGAAAATAATATTAAAGATGTAAAGAAGAATATATATATATTCTTAAACTTCTCTGAAGTTTCAAGATAAATAATAAAAGCCAAAAATGAAAACAAAGTCAAAAAAAGTACTAAAATACCATGCCTGTGTCCAAAAAGCCACTTTAAGGTAATTGTCATCTCCATAGATAATAATGAAAGCAAATAAAATCCACCTGTTATTATTATTATTTTAAATTTTATATTATAATATTTAAATTTTATCAATGTTGCAGGCAGTAAAAAAATCAGTATACCCGAATTAGGAACCCCACTTGTATAATCAAAGGCAAAAAATGCTTTTAAGCCATGTAGTATTCTAAGATAAATTGGATTAGATTTCACATGTGGCAAGGGAGTATATTTTGATAAATCATAATTATTTTGAAATATGAAAAATGAAGATAAATCAAAATATTCTGCCTTTATAAGATAAAAATAATAAAAATATGAAGTTAATAGTAATAAAGAAGTTATCCATGTAATAAAAAATGATTTCTTACTAATCTGTTTAGTTATTAAAAAATAAACAGAAAACAAAAATACAACAAAAATAGAAATCACTGACTGAGATCTGGTAAGAAATGACAAAAATAGTAAAACACCCAAAAGAAATGACATAAAGCTATTATATTTCTTATTAGCATAATCTAGTACATTGAAAAATATCAAAAGAGATAACAAAATTAAAAAAATTGCTAATGATTCAGTATAGGGTTTTATTGAATAATAATAGTATGTTGCCATACAGTTAAATGCTATAGTAAAAATAAAAGCATATATATATTTTTTACTGCTCTCCTTTTTTAAGATGTTTAATATTAAAAAATATAATACATAAATTGAAAAAATGGAGAAAATTAAATTAATAAACTCTAATCTTATAACAAATTTTACAGAATGAGGAAATAAATGAGCCAAAGAGCCACCAACAAGTGGCCAAAACGGATAAACTTGTGTTGGTCTTGGCAATACTTTATAGAACTGATCAAAAGAAGATATAGAAGTTAATAAACCATCTCCATTATATATATGCAATGCAATATCAGAATAAAATGCTCCATCATAAGAGGCATAACCTGACTCCGGAATCTTATCTAATTTAGAAAAAAATAAGAAAACAGAAAATATTATTAAAGCGATAAAAAAAAGTTTTTTAAGCAGTTCTTGAGACAAGATAAACACCAATTAATATTAAGACTAGTCCTATCCATTGTGCAATAATAACATTTTCTTTGAATATTATTACAGCAGCAAGAATACCAATAACATAAGAAATACTTTGTAACGGATATGCAACAGAAAGATTTAAATTTGATAAAACAACAAACCAAAGCAAAGTTGCTATTCCAAATAAAAATAATCCGCCCCAAATAAGGGGGTCTTTTATTAATCTAATTATTCCTTCTGAATTAATAACCAAGGGATTTTTATTAAGCGATAACTTCCATAGTATCTGTCCTATTACTAAAAATAAAACATTAGCTATTAAAAAGAAATATGATTTATTCATCTTCTGCCTTTTTAGATATTTTATTCACATTAAAATCAATAAGAGCAATTTCTTGTGTTAATTTTATTTGTTTTTTCTGAATAGAGTATAACCTTGTTGTAAGTCTTATATTTTGAATTATTAAGAATAGAATTATTAATCCTAAAAAGGCAATTGGAGCATATTTAACACCAGTTAAATTAAGTAAAAAATTTATACTTCCAGGAACACTTACAAATATTAAACCCAAAAATGATGAAGTCAGCCAAATAATAGCATCTATTTCAGAAATTTCTTTTTTTAAAGCTTTTCTAAGAATATATAGAAAAATAATTAATGCTGTGATTATCAAAAAAACATAAGCTCTTTGGGTCAAACATTCTCCCTAAAAAAAGCAAGTAATATAGCCATAGTAACTTTAAACATATATTTAACTGATTTTAATGGACTAATAGAAGATACCCCAAATTCTCTTTCATTCATTTTAACAAAAACTTCAGAAATGTTTAGTTTTTTCTTTTTTGCAATAATAATAACTTCAGGTTCAGGAAAGTCAAAGGGATAATTTTTACTAAATACTGCAATAGCCTTTTTATTAAAGGCTCTAAAACCAGATGTAGGGTCAGTTATCTTCTTTCTTATTAAAAAAGTTATCAACATAGCAAAGAAATTTATTCCTAATCTTCTAAGAAAAGAAGATCTAAAATTTGTTTTATCATTAAACATAAACCTAGAACCAATAGCAATATCACTAGCATCATCTTCTAATCTATTTAATAGCTTATCAAATTCATTTGCTCTGTGTTGCCCATCTCCATCAAATTGAAATGCAACATCATAATTATTTTTGTAAGCAAATTTTAATCCAAGCTGAACGGCTCCTCCTATACCTAAGTTAATAGGAGATGTAATAAGTTTAACAGAACTCATACTCTCAACTATTTTTGCGGTATTATCAGTAGATGAATCATTCACAACCAAAATATCTATATTAGGATGATGTTTTATTAAATCAGTACAAGTTTTTTTTATGCTAAGTTCTTCATTATATGTAGGAATAATTGCAATAATTTTTTTATTTTTAACTATAGAATAATTAACAATATTATCATATTTGATTTCAAATCTTTTTTTACTTGTTATTGAGATAATATTACTATACTTATTTCTACTCATTTCATTACCAACAAATTTAATTAACAAATTAGGCATAAGCACCCAATCAATAATCCAAGCAAAATAGTTTCCCAAATAATCGTCTACAACAAAAAGCTGTAATATCAATGACTTTCATTAAATTACTAAATTTAACGAAATAAATGTCACGATTAAAACCAATAATTCTTAGTAAAATTGCCATAAATAGCTTATACTAAGGAGGATTAATGCTCTCTAAAGGAAAATACTCATATTAGAGGTAAATGTCAAGGATTAAGTTATTATTGTACTCTACTGATAACTTTTACCAACTTGTTTTTACAACGGTTCCTATTTTCTTATCTCTTCTTATAGTTATTGAAACATCAACTTCTCTTTTAAAATCTTCTACATGTGAAATCACACCAACAATTCTTTTTTCATATCTTAAAGAATTAAGTGTATCAAATACAAGCCTCAAGCTATCCTTATCTAAACTACCAAAACCTTCATCAATAAAGAAAAAGTTTTCAGATTGATTATTTAAAGTATTAATACTTTCTGCTAAAGCTAATGCAATACAAAAAGATGCTTGAAAAGTTTGCCCACCAGAAAGAGTTTTTAATAATCTAACTCTCCCTGCATTTAAAAAATCTTTTACAATAAAGTTACCATCTTTGTTAATGCCTAAACTTAGTTGATGTTTAGTTAATTTTGAAAATCTTTTATTTGCATTAGCAATTAATGCTCTAAGATAGAAATTTGCCACAAATTCAACAAATTTTTGCCCTTTAAATAATTTCTCTAATACGACTAAATTATCAAACCTTTTTACAATTTTATTTCTACTTTTAATATTATTTTCAAATTTTGCTAAATTATTTATATTATTTTTAATCTCAGTATCTAAATTAGCAGCATCATTAATTAATTTTTCCAATTTTTCTCTATTTTTAGCAATTATTATATTATTTTCTAAAAACTCATCTTCAGAATATGGATTTTGAGATTTTTTCTCTAGTAACTCATACAATTTAAACTTAAATATACTATATTTTTTTTCTGCTTCGCTTACTTCTAATTTTTTTTGTTTTAAGTTAAATTTTTCTTTTAAAATTGGAGCAACTAAAGCCTCATCTAAATTTGTTTCTTGATAAACATTTTTCAATTTATCATCATTTTCAGCTAATTCAATTTTTAAGTCATACACATCAGAAGCTAATTCAGGTATTCTTGAACTAATTGTATTTACTTCAGATTTCAAGCTATCTAACTGTTTTATAAGCTTTGATAATTCGTTATTATAAGAGTTAATTTCATTAGTATATTTTGAAATATATTCATCTATTTCTTCATTTTTAGAGCTTAAATAATCTTTATTATTTAATTTTTTTAATTTATTTATAAGTTCATTTTTATCTTCTGTTTTTAAGGTAAATTCAGTTAAAACTCTACTTAAATCAATTTCATTTTTTTGAATTCTACTATTTATTTTTTCTTTGATTTTATTATTTTTTTTAATTTTCAATTCAATTTCAACAATTTTATTTTCAATTATAAGTTTTTCTTTTTTTAAATCCTCTATGTTTTCTAATTTTTTATATTTCTCACTCCATTTGAACTTGCTTTCTAAATCAGATATTTCTAAATTTAACATATTAATATCTTTTTCATTGTCAACAATTTTTGCACTATTATCATCTATTTTTAAATTAATTAACTCTATATCATTTTTGAATTTCTGATTATTTTTTATATCTTTTTCTAAAGTATTTAGTTCATTTTCTGTTACTTTTAATTCATCATTAACATCATCAATTTCTAATATATTAGGATGTTGAAATGAACCGCACAAAGGACAAGGCTCTCCGTCTTTTATCTCTTTAGTAAAACTAGAAAGCTTATGATTAAGATTTAATTTAGCGATTTTACCTATTAATTCTTCCTTTTTAATTAATAATAAATTTTCATCTTTTATCTGCTCAAGTATTTTAATTTTGTCATCTTTAAGTTCATTGACTTTATTTGTAAATTTTATAAATTCATCATTTAATTTTTTAAGTTCATTCACTAAATAATTATTTTTCAAATACCATTCTTTTAACTCATCAATAAAGTCAAAATCTTTGATTTTATTTTTTAAATTATCTTTATCAATCTCTAGGACTTTTAATGTTTTATCTATTTCATATTTTTCCGTTGTTAAATTTTTTATTTCATTTTCTAATTTACCTTTTGTGAGAGAAATCTCTTCAATTTTTTTAACTAATTTATTTATTTTTAAAATATTCTTAAAGTCCTCAATAAAAATATTTTTTTTAGTTATTTCTTCTTCTTTTAATTTCAAATTGTCAAAATTTTCATTAATTTCAACTAATTCCTGCTCTTTTAATATCTTTTTTTCTTTTAACTCATTTAAATAATCATTTTTTTCAGATAATTTATTTGAAATTCTACTATTTTTAACAATCAAAGGTTTTATCCTTTCAAAAATAACAATCTTTTCTTTTATAGAAGACAAATTATCATTAATAATTTTATATTTATTGTAAAAATCCAAAGTTTTAACATAATCATCAAAAATATCCTTAGCTTTTGATATTTTCATTCTCTTTTTATCTAAAACTTCAAATTCTTTTTTTAAATTTTTAATACTTTCTTTATATTTAACTAAAAGCTCTTTGTTTTCATTTAATTCATCTTTATTTATTTGAGGAATATCAGATAACAAAGTTTCAATTGCAATTTTTTTATCCTTAGCTTCTTCTTTTAATTTTTTAATATTACCTGATAAATCATATCTGTTTAATTTAAAAATTTCAGAAAGCATTTTAGTTCTATCACTTGGCCCTTGAGAAATAAATTCCTGAAATCTTCCTTGTGGAATAACAACAGCTTGTTTAAAATTTCTATATGAAATATTTAAAATCTCTTCTCCTTTTTTATCAATGGGAATCCATTCATTATTTTCTAAAACAGAAATTATTTTTTTAGGAGAATTAACTCTATCATGATTTCTACCATTTCTTTTTGATGAGTATCTGAATTTATAATGTTTATCTTTAATTTTACACTCAAAATCAATTAACAATATATTACTATCTAAATTCATTAAATTATAATTTTTATCATCTCTACCACCAAGTCTTTCAACCTCTCCATAAATAGCCAAAGTTATGGCATCAATAATACTCGATTTACCACTTCCAACTTTTCCAAATATTCCAAATAACCAAGATGAAGTTAATGTTTCAAAATCAATTATTTGCTTTTCCTTATAAGAGTATAAACCTTCTATTTCTAATTTTATTGGTAACATTTTCCCTCTTTAAACATCTCAACATGTTCAATTCCATCTTCTAAATATACATCACTAACTGTTTTAAATCCTAAATTATTGTAAAATACCTCTAAATATTTTTGCCCTGAAATCCTTATTCCTTGATTTTTATATTTATTTTCTATAAATTTAATACCATTAAACATTAATTCTTTACCTAATTTCATTTTTCTATAAGATTTAACAGTAACAACTCTTCCAATAGATGGTTCTTTATAGCTAACACTAGGTGGTAAAATTCTTAAATAAGCTATCATTTTATTTGTATTTATATCAATACCCATTAAATGAAATGAAACTTTGTCTTTATCGTCTAAATCTTGATAAAAACATTCTTGTTCAATGATAAAAATATCTACTCTAATTTTCAAAATTTCATAAAGTTCATCAAGGTTTAACTCATTATATTTTTTGATTGCCCATTTTATTTTATTGGTTTTACTAAAATTACTCATGTTAGTTCTCCTATTTTCTCTTTTTCAAGACTTTTAAGGCTTGAAAAACCGTGTAAAACTGCATTAGCAGGTTGAAACGGCAAAAAATCTACTCAATACTCCTAATTTCTTTTAGTAAATTCATAATATCCTCTGATGGATCTAAATTATTATTTTTATATTTAAAAAATTTTTTAAACAAAGATTCAAAATCTTCACTCAATGAAAAATTCTCAAAATCATCATCTTTATTGTTCTTTGAAATAACTTCGGGAATAATAGAAACAATTTTATCATGGGTATCATACAACATTTTCTGAATATCCATATCTATATATGAGTCAGTAACTATAATTAATTCAACATAAGAATCTAAATTATTTTTAAGCCACTCTATAGCACTGTCAATATTTTTAAACCTAGCTCTTTTTAATTTTCTACCTGATTTTAGTTCAATTTTTTTAATCTCTGGTATTGAATTTGGGAAAATTTCAGACACAATAACATATTTATCCTGCATTGCTTCACTAAAACTATACTCTAAAATAGCTCCACTATAAATAATAGGAAAATCACTTTCAGACTTTAATAAATTAAACTTATGTAAATGCCCTAATGCAGTATATTGAATAGACTTAGGTATAGAATTAGTAAATAACTTTCTTAACCCCCCAATATGTAATATACTTCTTTCATCTAAGGGTTCAATATCATCAACTTCTCCTTTTCCTGCCATGTATAAATGTGCAGTTAAAAGATTTATACCTTTTTTATCACAATATTTATCACTTAATTCAAACCATTTTTCTTCTAAAAGCCCCAAAACTTCCTTTTCACCGTGTTTTGCTGATAAAAGTTTTTTTAATCTTAGTTCATTAACATAAGGAGTTGTGATTATTCTTAATGGATAATCATATTTATCAAATTTAAACTCTAAAAAACCCATATCTGAATTTATTAGCTCAATTCCTGAATCAAGTTTAAGTGGTTTAATTATTTTACTTAAGTCACCTATCATAAAGATACCATTCATTTTTGCAATTGGATTTGGTGCATTGATTCCATCGGAACTATCATGATTCCCAGCGATAATTATAATTATTCTCTTTCCATTATTACTTAATTTTTTAACAGTTCTATAAAAAAGCTCCTCCGCTTCATTTGATGGATTTGCGGTATCATAAATATCACCTGCAATAATAATAACATCAATATCTTGATTATTTGTAATATCAACTATTTCATTAAGAACTAATTTTTGCTCTTCAAGCCTTGAAATATTTTCTAATTTCTTACCTAAATGCCAATCTGAACTATGCAATACTTTCATAAACAACCTAAAAAATATTGTTATTTATAGCATAATCTAAGTTATGATTACAGTTTTAATTAAATTTCAGTAAATTTCTTTCATGAATATTTTAACACTTTCAAACTTATTGATTTCCACAGCTTCTTGGGGAATAGTTTTGTAAATAGTTCCCTTTCCTTTTATTTCAAAATCCAAATTATTCTTCTCAAGTATAGATAAAGCATTTCTAATATTTAAACCTATCAAATTTGGCATTTTTATCTTATCTGTTTCCATTTTTTTTATTTTAGATTTATTTATACCCAATCTCTTTTCTATGTCTCTAACGCTTTCTAATAATTTAATATTTTTATCTAAATCAGGTAAATTTAGGTTTAAATCATCTAATTCAAGACTTTTAGGTGCTTTATGCTCATATTTCAATATTCTTGTTGCAATATTTTTAAACACAGGAGCCGCAACAACTCCTCCATAACTAGAAATTGTTGGCTCATCCATAATTACAAGTATAACATATTCTGGTTTTTTTATAGGAAAGAATCCAATAAAAGATGCTATTCTTTTATCAGAATAACCTCTTTTAGTAGGATCAATTTTTTGTGCCGTTCCTGTTTTACCACCTACTTCAATTCCATAAATAGCAGCTCTTGGAGCTGTCCCCTCATTTGAAACAACAGCTTTTAACATATTTTTTAATTGTTTTGAAACATCAGCAGAAATAATTTTCTTAAGGATTCTAGGTTTATTTTCTTTAATAATATTCCCATCTTCATCTAGTATTTTCTTTATAAAAATAGGTTTCATTAAATTTCCACCATTAATAATTGCAGAAAACGCACTAATTAATTGTAAAGGTGTAACTCCAATTCCTTGACCAAATGAAATATTTGCAACTTCAACCTTTCTCCACCTTTTTAATTTTTTGACTAAGCCTCTTTCTTGCCCTGGAACATTAAGTTTATACCTTTGGCCAAAATGTAAATCATGAATAAAGTTGTAAAACTCCTTACTGTCAACTTTTTCTATAATTTTAGCAACTCCAATATTCGAAGACTTAACTAAAATATCTTTTACCGTTAACATGTCATGAGGATGAGAATCATGAATAATAAATCTCCCTAATTTCATGCTTCCATGTTCACAGTCAAACAGAGTACTAGGAGTAACAACTCCTTTTTTAAGAGCCAAGGCAATAGAAAATGTTTTAAAAGTAGAACCAGGTTCATAAACCATAGATAAATATTGAGGTTTCCAAAGTTTTGATGGGTATTCTTTATACTTATTAGGATTAAATGTTGGATATTGAGCAGCCGCAACAATTTCTCCCGTATTTGGATTCATTACAATGGCAACCCCTCTTTTTACCCCAAATTCTTCAACTCCTTTTTGTAATTCTTCTTCAACAAAATATTGAATAAAAGAGTTAACTGTTAGAGTTACTTCATTGTAAACACCCATAATATCGCTAAAATCTTTATTCTTAAATTCAATAATTTTATGTTTAGCATTTTTTAAAACACCTCTTTTTTCACCTTTAAATTTTAATTTAAGATCTAAGGCCTTTTCTACACCATAAAGACCTTTTGAATCAGCACCAACAAACCCAATTAACTGTGCAGCTAATCGTTGCTGTGGATACACTCTTTTAGACTCAGTTTCAAAACCAAATCCAGTTATTTTATTATTTTTCAATATTTTATCTAGTTTTTTAGCATCTTCCTCTGACATCATTCTTTTAAAATAAAGAAACCTTCTATTTTTAGAAAATAATTTTCTAAAAACAGCAGAATAATCAAGTTTAAAAAAACTCGCTAATATTTTAACAGCTTTATCTTTATGATTAATTGCCCTAGGCCTAGCATACAATGTTTTTGCAGGAATAGAAATAGCTAATTTTTTTCCATTCACATCATATATTGTTCCTCGTTTAATATTTATTTTTATATTAGAATTATGAAACCTATTAGCATCTCTTATGTATTCTTCAGACTCAATAAAATAAACAGAAAAAATTTTATATGAAACATAAATAAATATAAGCAAAACACCTAAAAGAACAAAAGTAAGCCTAAGTCTTATACTTCTCCACAATAAAGGATCTATTTTTTTACTCATCTTTAACCCTTATTACACTAGATGATTCAGGTGTTTTCATTTCGAAGTCTTTAACTGCTTTTTCCTCAAGTACTTTATTTCTTGTTAGTTTATTATATTCAATTTCTAATTTTGAGATATCGCCTTTCAAATCAATGTAATTATTTGTATTTAAAGACAATTCTTCATTCAATTTTGATTTTTTTATATTTAAGTTTAAATATAAAAAAAAGAGTAATGTTAAAATCAGTAATGAAAATACTGATTTTATAAAATATTTCTTATCTAGCTCCATTAAATTCTCTCAAAAACCCTCAATTTTGCACTTCTTGATTTTGGATTTAATTTTAATTCATCTTCTGACGGCGTAAGAGGTTTTCTTGTTATAATATTTCCTAAAGAAACTTTATCACAAGAGCAAACTGGCAAATCTTTAGGACAAATACAATCCTTTTTATATTCTATAAATCTCCATTTTACAATTCTATCTTCTAGTGAATGAAATGAAATAACTACAAGTCTTCCACCTTTTTTTAAACGATTTACAGCTAAGTCTAAAAAGTCTTCAATCTTTTTTAACTCTTGATTTACTTCAATTCTTATAGCCTGAAATGTTTGAGTTGCTGGATTTATATTTTTTTTATTTGATTTTTTAACTTGTTTAACTGCATCTACTAATTGAAAAGTCGTATCAATTGGCCTATTTCTAACAATCGAATTTGCAATTCTACTTGCAAATTTTTCTTCACCATATTTCTTTATAATTATAAATAATTCTTCACTAGAATAGTTGTTAACAACATAATGAGCATCTAATTCTTGAGTTTGATCCATTCTCATATCAAGATAATAATCGTGTAAAAAGCTAAATCCTCTATCTTCTCCTAAAATCTGCATATTTGATACACCGAAATCAGCTAAAATGCCATCAAAAAAAATATCTTTGTACTTATCATTATTTAAAAACTCTACAAAATCACTCTTTACAAAAATTAATTTATTATCCTCAATAGGTTTAACATTTAAATCTTTATCTGTTGCATATAAAGTTATAATATCTCTTTTTAATATCTCTTTTGTATGACCACCGCCGCCATAAGTTGCATCATAATATATTCCATCATTTTTTATATTAAGATAATCAATCGCTTCTTTTTTTAAAACTGAGACATGCTCCATTTAAACCTTTCAAAATTGTAGTGCTGCATAGTTAGCAAATTTTAAAAATCTATCAATTTTCTTATTATTTACATATTTACACTCTTGCTTTTTTCTTTTTGGAAAAGAAATGGAAGTAGATACATTAAACATACAATAAATTCCTCTTTTTTCTAAAAGATCATTAATCTCACCATAATGTTTTGAAAATGATATCTTTTTTAAACCAGAATTCATCATCCACCCCATAAAAGAAGGTATGAATTTACTTAATGACTCAATATTCAAATTACTAAAATTAAAAACAACTTTTTTATTTTTATAGCTTAAAAGATTATCTTTAATCATATTAATTGAAGTATTCTCAATACCATTAAAAAATAAGATATCAACCTTATCACTAGAATCAAATATTACAAAAGAATTGCTGTTCGAATGATTAGATGACGACAAACTTACTTCTTCTTGATAATCTTTCATAATATAATCTAATTCTTTTGATAAATACATAAGCACCCCGTTAACATTTATATCTGAGAGTAAATCAATAAAATTTTTAAAAAAATTTTTAGGAATTTCATCAACAGATCTTAAATCTATTTTAATAAAATCAGTTGTCTTTACAATATCTTTACCCAATATTTTTAATAAATTAAACCCTTTTAGTTTATTAAAAACCAAAGTATTTTCTTTTAGGTAAAATTGTTCCGATGACAACATCATTCCTCCTAAGGATTAAATTAATAATATAAGAAAGAATTTCACTTGTCAAATAAATATTATGTTTTTATTAAGTAGAAACTTAACTTATTAAGTTAAGTTAAAAGCACAATAGATTGTAATTACTCACATAACACTCTATTGAGTAGACTCAACTTCTATTTTTATTCTTATTTCTTTTAGATTTATTTTTTTATCTAGGTAAAAAACAACCATAAAAGGAACAGTATTATTGGATAAAACTCCCCAATTACTTCCATTTTTACCTGATTGCAAATACTCTGCATCAAGAGTCTCTTCATTTTTAGCTTTTAATATCTCTCTCTTTGTAAATAAATTACCAGCATAAACTCTCTTTTCAAGAATTGTTCTTTTATTTAATATGTTATTAACTTTAACTCTAACAGTCGTTAAGCTTTTCCTTTTAGTATCTATATTTTTTATTTCACCGGAAACAACAAAAACATATTTTTTGCTCCTTCTCTTCTTAGAAAACTTAAATAACTTCGTTTTGATTTTTTTTGCATCAATAAAAAACTGATCTCTAAGTGATTTATGAATAATCTTCTTATCTTTTTCCTTATTAACCAGCATTGAATTACCCATTGCAACTTTAATCATATTAGGAAAATTATTGAAGTCTAGGTTCCAATTATTTTTATATAAAACAAAGGTAAATAAAATCGAAACAATAAATATAAGTAAAAACAAAAACTTAAAAACTCCACCACCAGCACTAACTTTTTTGGTTTTAAATTCTTTAGAAATATCTTCAAACCTGTCTTTTGTTTTAGAGTCAATTGATTTTGATATATTTTTATTATTTAAATTTGTATTTGATAAAGGCAACTCATTAGCTTCCTTATTCTTTTGATATTCATTAAATTTATCAACAGAGATTTGCTGTGTTGTTTCAAAGGATATAGCAGTACTATTTTTATTACCTGAAGGTTTATAAATATTTTGCTGGCTGGTTTTATCACTAAAATCCATTTGAAAATTTGATTTAAACTTAGCCTCCTGATTTGAATCAACCTCCCGATTATTAGAACTATTAGAACCACTTGTATTTAATATCAAAGTTTTTTTTACATCTTCAAAAGAAAATTCATCTTTATTACCCGAAAACAAATTATCCTCAAAAATATCATTATTTTCACTAGAAATTGAACTAGTTATACTCTTACTAGAAGATGTTGAAAATAAATTACTTGTATCTTCATCAGCAATATTTTTAACCTTAGCTTCAATTATATTATCACATTTTTTACATTTAAGCCTAATCCTATCTCTTCCAACTAATTTTTCATCGCTAATCCTATACTTAGCATTACATTTATTACAAATTACCTGCAATTTATACTCCTATTTTTGTAAATCTACTCAAACATTTCATATACTTCATCATCAAAAGATGCTTTTCTTGCCTTCTCTTCAGCCCATTTTTTTAATTCTTTAATACTATCTTCATATGTATAGTAAAAAGGTATTGTTTCTTCTATTATATCATAAAAATCTTCATCTGAAGGTTTTTTATTTAAGTAAAACCCTCTATATAAAACAGAAACAACAACTTGTTCTATTTCTGAGCCAGAAAAAAAATCGCTTTTTTGTGTAAATCCATCTATATCAAATTCATTATAATCTAAATTCCTTTTTTTTATATGAATCTTAAATATTTCTTTTCTTTCCTTTTCTTTCGGTAAATCTAAAAAGAATATTTCATCGAATCTACCTTTTCTAAGTAATTCAGGAGGTATGTCATCAATTTTATTAGCCGTAGCAACAACAAATACTTTACTTTTCTTTTCTTGCAACCAAGTTAAAAAAGTTCCTAAAATTCTTTTTAATTCAATTACTCCAGAAGATGATGATGCAGAAAACAACTTATCTATTTCATCTAACCATAATATTATTGGAGATAATTTCTCAGCCATCAGTAAATTCTCTTTAAATGTAACTTCTGGTGTTTTACCTGTTGTAAACAATAAAGAAAAATCCATTTTTAACAAAGGCATTTTCCACATACTTGAAATAGACTTTGCAGTTAAAGATTTACCACATCCTTGTATCCCTACTAACAGAAGTCCTTTAGGAAAAGGAATTCCAAGATTTTCAGCTTTTAAGGAAAGAGAACTTTCTCTTTCTTTAAGCCAAGCCTTTAATGCATTCTGCCCCCCTAAATCTGATATTTTTTCTACCTCTTCTATAAATTCCATTGATAAATTTAGTTTAAAGTAATTCTTCTTTTCCTCTAATAATGTTTTGAAAAAATCTTTTTTATTTTCCCTAAATTGAAATATTGAATAATTTAATATTTCAATTAACTTGGTAATAGGAATACCTGTCAAATAATTAGTTATCTGCTCTATCATTTCTTTATTTATTGAAATTTTTTTCTCTTTAAAATACCTTCCAATTATAATAATTAATTCTTCTTTCTTGGGTAAACTTATATTAAAATCTTTAACATAAATATTTCCAATATTTTTGTTAGAAAGTACAATATATACCAGTTTACGAGAAGAAACGACTTCATACAACTCTTTGTATTTACCTATAAAAACATCATTTACATCAATTACAACAGAGTTAACTTCAAGGTTCTCTAGAAGTTTTAAATTAATATCTTGCTTCTGCCCCATATATTTAATGTAAGATATAGCATTTTCGTTTAAGCCACTAATTTCACTGGCTTTTATAGATCTAATAAAACCAACATAATTATCAATAATAGTAAATTCATTATTAACCAAATTATTTTTAAAAATAGTTGTAACTATTTTTTTATAATCATAAATAATATCTTCTGACACAAAGTTATATATGCCTTTATTCTTTGTTATAAATTTCAAATTACTTAATAAACTCATTAAAATATTACCCTTAAAACCTCATGATAAGAAGTTACTCCTTCTGCCAATTTTTTAATAGCATTATCTCTCAATGTTTTCATTCCATCCATTTGGGCAACCCGTCCAATTTCTCCCATATCTTCATCAACTATCAGTCTTTTTATTTTAGAAGAAATTTCAAATAATTCATATATAGCTACCCTTCCTGAAAACCCAGTTCCTCGGCATGCCGGACAACCTTCACCAATATATGTTCTAACTGATTTTTTAGTGGTTGGTAATTTAATGCCCAGAACCTTAGCTTCCTCTTTTGTTATGTGAGTTTTAATTTTACACTCTGTACATATTTTTCTTACAAGCCTTTGTGCAATAACCCCGATAAGAGTAGTTGCAATTAAAAATTTATCTATTCCTAGATCTAGTAATCTGTCAATGGCCGAAATACTATCATTTGTATGTAGTGAAGCAAATACCAAATGACCTGTTAAAGCAGCCTGAACTGCATTTTCAGCAGTTTCTCTGTCTCTAATCTCTCCAACCATAATAATATCAGGGTCTTGTCTTAGTATAGTTTTTAGTGCATTTGCAAAAGTCAGATTAACTTTTGGAGTAGGATTTACAGCAATTTGATTAAATGCCTCATATACCATTTCAACGGGGTCCTCAATTGTCACAATATTAACACTATCATCAACTCTTGTTCTTAAAGATGAATAAAGAGTAGTTGTTTTACCACTACCTGTTGGTCCCGTAATTAAAATAAGTCCATTAGGAGCATTTACAAATTTTTTATATTTATTATATTCAAAATCATTAAACCCTAAATCCTTTAAATCTTTGAACAACATCTCTGGATCAAAAATCCTTAGAACCAACTTTTCCCCAAAAGCAACGGGTACAGTTGAAATTCTAAGTTCAACCTCTTTACCATTTTTATCTATTTTGATTCTGCCATCTTGTGGTTTTCTTCTTTCAGAAATATCAAGTCTTGACATATTTTTTAACCTACTAGTAAAAGCAGGATGTAGAGATGCAGGAAATTTTTGTATAGTATGTAAAATCCCATCAATTCTAAAACGAACTAAAGTAAAGTCTCTTTTAGGCTCAATATGAATATCGGATGCCTTCATTGTTATTGCATGATTAAGTAGGTAATCTACAGCGTTAATCATGTGCTTATCATTTGCATCAATCTCAGAAATTGTTTTTAACTTAAATAATTGCTCTAAGTTACCAAGTTTTTGAATATCAATATTGGAAAAATCCTTTTCTGCTTTTTTCACAGAAACATTAAATCCGAATATTTCATTAATAATACTTAAGATATCTGTTTTAGAGGCAAGATGAACAACAATATTTTTTTTACTCTGTATCTTTAACTGTTCAAATAAAGGAGTATTGAAAGGGTTATCGGTTGCAATATGTAAAGAATTTCCCTCCTCAAACAGTGGGGCAATAATATTTATTCTTGCAAAATTACGACTAACATACTTAATAGCCAATTCAGTATCAACCTTCAGTGAATTTATTTTTATATATTCTAGTTTTTCCTCTTTAGCTAAAAGTTTCATTATGTCATCTTCTACCATATCATATCTACCACCAAGAGTTATCTTGTTGTACCATAACAAAACCTCTACAGGAGAAACAGTATATTTTGCAATTTTCCTCTCCATTGAAGTTGGAAATTTATTTGCTACTATTCTACTTTTAATTTTTCTAGCTGAAAACTTTATATTTTCAAGAATAGAGTCATCATCAATAATATGATATTTTTTTATAACATTAAGTAAATAAAGTATATTAAAATCAGTTTTTTTTGCCACAACACCCCAAAACGATGAAGTATTATAACATAAATAAATTTAAAAATTAAGTTTTTATTCTTTTATGAACCCCATTGTTATCCAATTAAACTTTCTTTTCATGGCATCTTTATTTTCTTCTTGAAATAAAAGCCTGAATCCTACTAATTTAAACATTTCTAAATACAAGCTTGATGAGTAGTTATTATACAGTCTGCCATATCGATCTCTCAATGTATCAAGATTTACATCATCCCTAATAGATGGAATAGAAATTAATAATTTTCCCCCTTTTTTTATAACTCTAGCTATATTTTTTATTGCAATAGGCATTTCATCTTCGCTTATATGCATTAAAACAGCAGAACATAGAATTGCATCATAAGATTTATCTTCAATGGTTTTTAAATATGGCAATGAGTCCAACCAAACTCTTATTGCTAATTTAGGATAATACTTTGTTGCTACATTGAGCATGCTAATACTTGCCTCTATCCCATTTGCCCTAATATTCTCATTATTTAATGTAGATAAGTCTCTTCCACTCCCAAAACCAATTTCTAACACCTTGCTTTCTGGCTCAAAAAATGACTTAAAATACATTGAAACACCACGACCAACTGTTTTGTATACCTTGTGAAGATTTTCTGCATTTATATTGTAAAAATGTATCGTTTTTTTATCGGGCATTATTCTCCAAATAAAATTTAAAGTAAATATATTACTTAAAAGTAATTATGTCAAATTTTTATTGAATAAAAGTCCATAATCATCAGTCTAAGTTACATATTATTTTAGGAGATAAAAATGAGGTATTGACAAGATTATATATATTGTGCTAGTAAGTCCTTTATGTATGATTTTTTGAGTGGAATAGTGGAAAATTTAAAAAAGATAAACATAAAAAAATATAAAACATCGATATTTTATATTTTTTTAATATGGTTTTCTTTTACTATAATGGATTTCATATATCATATTCTTAACAAAAACTATGAATTTAATATGAATTATTATCTACTTATTACAATTATTCTTACTGCAACACTACCTAAATATAAAAATAGGATTATTATATACTCTATAATCCTTCTCTTTTCTTTTGTACAATTAGTTCATTTTGAATATTACGGCAACCTATTTAGAGCAATAGAGTTTTATGCAATTTTTACAAATATGAATGATATAAGAGAATCTTTTTTAAGTTCATTAAATATATTAATAATTCCTTCTATACTCATACTTATATCCTTTACTTTACTTTATTTAATTAATAAAAAGTTTAATGCTATTATTTATACATTCAAATATTCATCTAAATTATTGTTATTATTATTATTTGTTTTCATAATAAATGATATAAGAATTGTATATAGAACATCAAATAAACTCTACAGCAGATCAAGTAAAATGATTTATCCCCTTGCAGGCAATAGTTCCTCATTTAATTTATTCAAAAGTATAAATTATTTTATAATAGGAATAGTTCCTAAAAAATTATTAGGACATAATTCTCATTTTAAAGTGTTGAAAAAGCCTAAAAAGATTAAAAAGAATCCAAATATCAATATTATTCTTATAATAGGAGAAACACTAAGAGCTAAAAATGTATCCTTTCTTGATTATAAAAAAGAAGAAACTACTCCTCTTTTAAAGAAATTATTTAAAGAACAAGCTAATAAAACATTTTATAACTGGGTTTATTCTGGTGGGACAATGACTAAAACATCAGTAGCCGTTTTAATTAATAGATTGAAATATCCAGGAGTAACACAACAAATTGCAGAACAAGAAAACTGTATATTTAACCTTGCAAAATCAAATAATTTTGATACATATTTTATAACAGCACAAGAAAAACAGTATATGACAATTATTCATACTTTAATATGTAGTAAGTACCTAAAAGAAGATTTAACAAGAGATGAATTTAAAGATAAATTAGGAAAAACAACAGGTATGGATGAGGATTTACTGAAATTTATAAAGAAAATAGACTTGGAAAATAACAATAATTTAGTTACCTTAGAGATGCAAGGCTCCCATTCTCCATATGAGATAAGGTCACCCAAAAGTTTTAAGAAATTTAAAAGTGAATATAATAACTCAATACTTTACAGTGATTATGTATTATCATCAATAATAAAGTACATATTAAGAAATGTAAAAAAAGAAACATATTTTTTCTATGTTTCAGATCATGGAGAATTATTGAATGAAAAAGGGCATAAAGGACATGGCTGGTTTGAACCTGAAGTTTATAAAGTTCCATTTATATTTGCCTCAAACCGACCTATTTCAAAAGAAATGAAAATTCAATTAAAAAATATAAAATCTCACTATGATATTTCATCAACAATTACTCACTTATTAGGTTATGATGCAAAAATTGACTCAATGGAAAAGAAAACAATTTATATAAACGGAAGTGACCTAGATGCACTTGGTGGTTTTATAAAAATTGAAATAGAAGGGGGCGAGAAAATATCCCTGAAAAAAAACAACTAGAAACTTCCCAATGCTTCAATTGCATCTTCATCTCCTTGGTCAGCGGCAGCTTCAAGCCAATATTTTGCATCTTCATCACTTTGCTTAACAACTTTTCCTTCTTTATAGAAAACGCCAACATAAAACTGAGAACCCGCATCTCCTTTTTGAGCAGCATAAGAAAAATAATCAAATGCCTTTTTATCATCTTGTTTAACAACTTCTCCATCTAGATATAAAACACCTAAATCAAACATTGCATCAATATTACCCTGCTCTGCACTTTTTTGTAAGTAATACAATCCCTTTTCTTCATCATTCTCTTCAAAATACATTCCACCTAAATAAAAAGAAGCAACTCTATTATTATCTATTTCAAAACTTTTAAGTAAATACTCTTTAGATTTTTTAAAATTTTCATTATCATATTCTATCAACGCGATTCCAAGATAACCATCGCTATCATTTAATTGAATAGCTTCTTCAAACATTTTTCTTGCATTTTTCACATCATCAACTTCAATATAAAGTTCTGCCATAGCAAGTATTGCTTCTGTTAACCCAGCTTTTCTTGCTTTATCAAAATAAGTTAAAGCTTTGCTTACTTCAGTTTTCATATTGATTTCTTCACCTTCAAGAGCAAGCTGATAGTAATAAAATCCCATTTCGAAATCAGCTAAAGGATTTCCATTTTTAGAAGAAACATCAAACCAAGTTATCATTTCTGAAACATTTTGTTCAAAAATAATAGATGCACTCATCAACAATGCAACCACAAATGCTAAATCGGCATCATTCTTTGCCAATTCTTTTAAGTTTTTACCGTTTAGTAAATTTTCATATTTATGATGTTTTTCATGATTATGATCAACTTCATGATAATAGTATGTCAAATATCCAGCAACAGCTAGATTATCATTCGCATTATTTTCCATTTCATCTAAAATAGCCATTTTATCTTCTTCTGAGGCTTTGTTAGAAAGTAATTTTAATACATTTTCTCTAAAATTCATTATTTTCTCCAAAAATTTTATTATATATAATTTTTTTTATAAATCAAAGATTAATTTTCACAACTTGAGCTTCTTATAATTTCTATATTATTATCAACTCCTTGTTTATTTTCATATTGAAGAATAATTTCATTATCATCAGTATAAAGAATAGACATATTAAAGCTACTTAGGCCCACACCTAATGAGCTTATCAAATCTCTAGTATCTTTAAGTTCTAAGTCTGAATTCAATCTTTGATAAACCTTTTTATGATTAATTAATCCTAAACTACCCGCATTAGTTATGAAAAGTTTGCTATAAGCTAATAATAAATTATTATTTTTATAATTAATTGAACTATTCACTATTTTATTTTCATCATCTGTTCCTAAAATACTATATTTTTTATCTAATCTAATGTCATATTCTGTGTGAGAATCAGGATTAACTAATCCATAAGTATATTTTTTTATATTAAAACTTAAATTATTTACATAAGAAACATAAAAAGAATCACCATCTGATGTAATACTACCAGTATTTTCAAAATCATTACAATCAGTATTAGTAAAAGAGTCAACTACTTTAGTTACAGGATTAGTATAGTTATCCTTTAAAGAATAGACATTTAAATTTGATTGTCCATGCCCTGTGACATCACAATATGCTATAGCAATATAAGAATTTGCTGTTGTAATTTTAGGAGCGATAAAATCATCTCCACTTGAATTAATGACAGTATAAACTGTATTTAATTGAGAATTGACTTCATCATAAGACCTAAAATAGATAACAGAAACATCTCCTCCTCCAATTTTCAGCATATTTCTACTCCATACCATAAAAATATTATTTGCTACATAATTTTTTTTAGCAATACTTGCAGAAGTACCTATTGGAGTAATTTCTAAAGAATTACCTAGATTTAAATTATTATCTTTAATCAAAAGTTTAACTTTTTTAGAACCATCATTTTTATAGTTATCTCTATAAAGAATATAATTATAACTATCTGTCATTACAACCTTAGGCTTAATTGAAAACTCACCGCCCCCGGTTGACGCAAGGAAAACTTCATCTTTTATTACAGAGCCATCTTTATCTATTATTTTAGCAACAATAGAACTAGCAAATTCATTAGACTTCGTATAAGAAATTAAAATTTTACCATCTTTATAAAAACTATCACTATCTCCTATAATATATTCACCATTTGAGCTTAAAATAACTTTATTTATTTTACCTTCTTCTAATGAATATAAGGCACATCCCGTTTCACAACCATTTAAGCCATTTTTATCAAAATCATTCCAGCCATCTTCACAAATGGGATTACAAGTACCAGTAGTTGCACATGAATTTGTACCATGAATTGCCTCACATTTCTGATTACATGCTCCACAATGGTCATCTTTTGTATAAACTCCATTAGTTTTAAAATCTTCATCAACACCATCATTACAGTCATTATCAAGGTTATCACAAATTTCTACCCCTACTGTCGTATCATTTGTTGTACATTCTCCCCAAGAACCTGAAACACAATCTTGTGTACCATCACATGAAGTACCAGCAACAATACAGGTATTGCTTTCATTTTCGTTACAAGAACAATCTAAGCCTTCATCTGTCTTTCCGTCACAGTTATTATCCTTAGTATCACAAATTTCAACACCATTGTTCGTTACACTACAGGAATACTCACAGCCATTATTATCATCATTATCGATATCCCAAAAACCTTCTTTACAATCTCCCATTGCACAATGAATTTTCCCATCACTATTGGCTTCACAAACACCAGTTGCATTATCATAGTTGCACATAGTTGCTTTACAAGTAACACAAGAATTACTTTCCAATTCACAAATTCTGTCATCTGCACAATCACTATCATCAGAACAACCAACTTTTGCAGTTTCTGAACATGAAATCAATATAAAAAAAGACAAAAGTAATAAAAAATATTTCATAATATCTCCATAAATAATATTTACCTACTTTATATATCTAAAATCAAAAAAAGTCAATATTTATTAAACTCCATTTGTTGATATCATTGAAAAATCACAGTTTTATTAATTTAATGTATTATGTATAATAAAAAAGAAACAGCTTGCTGGTTACTTTTTTGCATGGAAAAGACTGTAAGGCTTTGAAATGTTACTCTTCTTCCTCTTCTCCATTACGAGGAATATCAGATAATTCACCCCTAAACTCTTCATAATGAGAAAACTCCATTTTAAACCTTGTATTACCACTAGTAAGTTGATTTAAAATAGGCTCATATTCCATAACTTCTACTTGTGGAACTTTAGCTTTAATAATTTGCCCACCATCAGTAGCTTCACTTCCCTCTACTCTACCTCTTCTTGATGATAAATCACCATAAATTGTACCAACTAAATCATCTTCAACAAAAATTTCTAAGTACATATAAGGCTCTAAAACAATAGGCTTAGCTTCAGGCATTGCTTTTTTATATGCCATAGATGCAGCAACTTGAAATGCTCTATCTGATGAATCAACTGCATGATAAGAACCATAAAAAACTTCAGCTTCAAAATCAATAGTAGGATAACCTTTTAATACACCAGTTTTCTTTGCCTCAATTAATCCTTTTTCAACGGAAGGAATAAAGTTTCTTGGTATTACACCTCCAACAATCTTATCAACAAATTTAAAACCTTCACCCATAGGTAATGGCCTTACTCTAATATGGCAATCACCATACTGACCTTTACCACCAGATTGTTTTTTATATTTACCCTGAGCTTCAGCCTTACCTTTTATTGTTTCCCTATATTGAACTTTAGGAACTTCTAATTTAAGACCAACATGATACTTATTTTTAGCTTCTTCAACAAGAGTTTTTAATTGCATTCTTCCTTGGCCAGCAAGTAATAATTGATGCATTTCTGAATCTTGAATTAATTCTATTGTTGGATCTTCTGCCATTAACTTATGCATAACAGAGCCCATTTTATCTTCATCTTTTTTACTTTCTGCAGTTATTGCATACTGAATAACAGGACTAGGCTTAGCAATTGTTTCAAATATAAATGGATTTTTACTACTTGCACATAAAGTATCATTAGTATTACTATTTTTTAATTTCGCAACAGCAACAATATCACCAGTAACAGCAATATCGGTATCAACTAAATCTTTGCCTTTCATAAAATATAATTTGCTTATCTTTTCATCTGTATCTGTTTTAGGATTATAAACTTCCATTCCATTTTCTAAATGCCCAGAAGTAACTCTCATAAGAGACAAATTACCTAAAAATGGATCTACCATTGTTTTAAAAATTAAAGCAGAAAATTGATCAGATTGTAAAGAATCAAACTTTGTTACCTCTTCAGCATTTCCTTTATTTATCATATAATTATTTCTTAAGGATGATACTGGTAAAAACTCAGAAACTAAATCAAGCATTCTTTCTATACCAAGAACATACTCTCCCGTAGCAATAACAACTGGAAAAAACTTCGTACTTGCAAATCCTTCCATTAAAGCAGCTTTTGTCTCTTCTGGAGTTAAATCCATTTCTTCCATAAATTTTTCAGTTAAATCATCGTTAATCATTGCTACTTCTTCTAGCATTTCCATTCTTGCATCTTCAACTTGTTCAGCATAATCAGCAGGAACATCTTTAATTTCAACTTTACCACTTTTATCCATAGGATATTCATAAAGTTTTCCATTTACTAAATCAATAAAACCTTTAAAATTTCCTTTTTCACCATAAGGGATTTGTAAGATTATTGGCTTTTTACCAAATTTTTTACTTATATCAGTGATTGCCTGATTAAAATTACCATCTTCTTTATCTAAGTTAGTAATTACCCCCATTGTTGGAATGCCACTTTTAGTTGCTTCAGACCATAAATATCTAACTTGTGCAGAAACCTCTTCATTTCCTGGAAGAACCATCAAACCAGCATCAATAACTTGCATAGTAGTTAATGTATCATGTATAAATGCAGAAAATGCAGGAGTATCAATTAAGTTATAGGATTCTTTTTTCCAATTAAAATGAGCAACAGATGTTTTTAAAGAAAATTTTCTTCTTTTTTCAACATCTTCAAAATCCATTACAGTATTGCCTTTCATAACAGAGCCCATTTCTTTTATTGCTTTTCCTTTAAATAGGATGGCTTCAGATAAAGTTGTTTTACCTGAACCATCCTTACCCAAAACTCCAAGATTACGAATAGCTGCTTTTGTCATAATAAACTCCCTAATAAAAAAAATAAAAAATGTGATAACTCACATAAAACCATTAAAATTTATAATCACTAAATTATAGTGATTTTCCATAAAACTCATTATCATTATTTAATTTCGTTAATACTATAGCCATAATATTAGCATAATCAATAAGCTCTGTAATTGAAATATTCTCGTTTACCTGATGATAAAACTCATGGTCTCCAGCAGAAAAACAAAGAGCCACTGTTCCATTTCTCATTAAATCTTTGCAAACGGTGCCCCCACCCATACCAGTAATTTTAACATCATTACCATGAAATAATTTAGCTTCTTTTTTGATTGTAGAAATAATCAGATTATTAGGGTCAAGTGCAATTGGCTCACTAACACTTTCAAGAATAATATCAATATCTAAATCCTGATATTTAACTTGAAGTTTTTTTACTATTGCTTTGAAATCACTAATAATATCATTTACATTTTGAGAAGGTAAATATCTAATATCGAGAAAAGCAATTGCTTCATTTGGTACAGAATTTATAACTGTTCCACCTTCTATAATTCCAACATTTAGCGTTGGAGGATCTAGTAAATCATGCTCTTCATATTTGAATTTATACTTTTCCAATTCCATTAGAAATCTTGCTAAATGATTAATAGCATTAACTCCTTTATGTGGAGCCATTGCATGAGCTTGTAATCC
>Ga0256842_1000616_pt1 | contig 31288 bp, 24 predicted proteins | sample 4559240metaG_FD_185973 | JGI IMG/M metagenome (GOLD analysis project Ga0256842, IMG submission 185973) | Hydrothermal vent microbial communities from Guaymas Basin, Mexico - 4559-240 | ecosystem: Environmental > Aquatic > Marine > Hydrothermal vents | place: Mexico: Guaymas Basin | collected... | reverse complement strand
ATACATTCTCAAATTTACTTTGAAAAAATTTTACGATTTCTTCGGTTTTATCTGTAGAACCATCATTTGCGATAATAATTTCATATTTGTCTTCGGGATAAGTTTGATTGGTCAGAATTGTCAAAAGGTTAGAAATATTCTTTTCTTCATTTCTTGCTGCAACAATTACAGAAACTTTCTCAAATTTTTTAATGAAGAATTTACTTCTGTTTTTAAGACCTTTATGAAAAATAATAACGTAAAAAATATAAATTACAATAGAAATTATGGCTAAAATTAGAAAAATATTATAGATCATATTAGTTTAGATATTCCTTTGTTTTGTCTTCAAAAATTTTCGCACCACTTATATCAATAATCAAACTATCAACAAGAACGCGTTTAGTCGTAACGGAATCAGCCATTAAAGAATCCTCATAAACATAAGTTACTTGGCGAGTTATTGAGGAATCCATCATTGCTTTTACCGAGCCATCCATATCAATAATCAAAGAATCTTTGTCATTAATTCGATAAATTGTCGGATAAAAATTATATCCCAAACTATCTGAAAACGGTGTTGGCTCTGTTCCTGCGATAAAATTTTCCGTAATAGTTTCGTCAAAAGGTGATTTAGGTAATAACCCTGTTTTTTTAGAAATTTGAACGGAAACAATTCCGGCCGGTCTTTCAAATTCCAGTTTGTTTCCATCTACGATGTGTCTTCCATTTGAATTTAGAGGAGATTCTTCATAAATCGCATGTTTCATAATTGCAGGCCAAGACGGTAATGCTGCCGATGAACCCGTTTTACCTTTTCCTAAAGTGGAATTATCATCGAAACCAACCCAAATTCCTGTAACCAATTGTTTATTATATCCGATAAACCACGCATCTCGATAATCATCTGTTGTTCCCGTTTTACCGCCTGCGTTCCATTTATAACCTCTCCACCTGATTCCAACACCGGTTCCTTCATCAACAACGGATTTCATCAAATTAGCCATTAAGTAAGCGGTTTGTTTATCCAATACTTTGATTAGATCGGGAGTTGAACGTTCTAAAACATGATCATTTTTATCAACGATTTTTCTAATAAATCTCGGAACAGCACGGTAACCATTATTTGGAAAAGTCGTGTAAGCTGAAATTAAATCTTTCGGGATAACTTCACAAGTTCCAATTGCTAAAGAAAGTACAGGCTGAATTTTTGTTGTGATGCCGAATCTTTTAGCAAAATCCACAACCTTTTTTGGTCCTAAATCGTAAATCATTTTAACCGCATAAATGTTTTGAGAATGTTTTAGGGCATCACGCATTCTTGTATATCCGAAATAACGATTTGAATAATTATGCGGTTTCCAGAAAATTGTATCATTCTCGGCAAATGAAAGAGGTTCTTGAGAAATTACGGTAGCCGGAGTATAATGATTTGCCAAAGCACAAGAATACAAAATCGGTTTAAAAGAAGATCCGGGTTGACGTTTCGCCTGAATGATTCTATTAAATTTACTGTGATCAAAGTTCCTGCCTCCAATCATTACTCGAACCGCACCATCTTCGGGTCTAATGGTAAAAACCGCACCTTGCACATATTTTGTATCTACATCTGTAGTATCTTTTGGTAAATCGGCGTATTTATTTTCATAATTATTTTTATTTTCAAATTTAGTAAGATTAGCATTTAGTACGGAATCGGCATATTGAGTCAAATCAAAATCAAGATTTGTATATATTTTCAAACCACCTGTAAATAACTTACGAGTGCCATATTTTTTAGTAACAAGTTTACGAATGTATTCAATATAATAATCGGCGGCACTATGATTCCCTTTTGGATAATAGAGAGTGATCGGAGTAACAACAGCTGTACTATACTCTTCATTAGTAATGATTTTATCATTAAGCATACTTTTCAAAACGATATTTCTTCTTTTTATAGCTCTTTTCATATGTTTAAAAGGATTGTAAGCGGAAGGCAATTGCGTCATACCAATAATCAAGGCTGCTTCCGGAATATCCAAATCTTTAGCATCTTTATTAAAAAATTTGTTTGAGGCAGCTTCAATACCATATAAACCCGGTCCAAATGAAACTTTGTTAAAATACATCTCCAAAATTTCTTCTTTCGAAAAATGTCTTTCAATTCTTACCGCTAATATTGCTTCTTTAATTTTTCTGGGAATCTTTTTATCCAAACTTAGAAACATATTTCTCGCTAATTGTTGCGTAATTGTACTCGCTCCCTGTGAAAAACTACCTTTGGAAATATCAACTAAAATAGCTCTGAGCATTCCATAAATATCTATTCCCCAATGTTCACGAAACTTTTTATCTTCAACGGAAAGCATTCCCTCTCTAAAATATTTCGGTAGTTTTGTAACATCGGTCAACTTACGTCGTTCAATTGAAAAAGTATGAACTAATACATCATCTTTATCAAAGACTTCCGAACCTACTTTGAAATCGTAATGCTTCAATTCACTTAAAGGTGGTAATTCTTGACTATAATAATAAAATATTCCGCTGACAATTCCTAAGAAAAAGAAGGAAATGATAAAGAGAATAAGAGTATATTTTTTGACTAATTTGTTCATTCATTTCTCCAATTTAAGAACAGAATTGTTGTTCTTGATTTACTTGTCTTTTATTTACAATTTTATCAACTTTTTTGAAAAGATAATAGCTGATATATCCGGTAAAAAGTCCGCTACAAATCCCTAATAAAATTAATAATGGCGTTAATTGAAATACGGCATTTGATTTAATAAACAATAGCCGAACGAAAAATATTTGTGCAATATTATGACTAACCGCCCCAATCATACTAATTCCTAAAATGCTGAAGTTAAAATGTTTTGATAAAAATATGCTCATCATTGTTGTAGCAAAAATTGAGGAACCTAAAGATAAAATAATGGTTGGTGAAAAAATTGTTCCGGTTACAAAAGTTCCAATTAATGATTTTGCAATCGAAACAATAAAAGCACCTTTAATATCTTTAGAATATAATACGATAAGAATTACTATATTTGCCAAGCCTAACTTTATAAATGGCACCGGTTTAGGAATAAATGCTTCTAAGACAAATAAGGTAGAAGCCAAAGAAGCATAAAAAGCATATCGTAAAATTCTTGAGTTTGAGCTAATTTCAGTTAAATTACTTTTGATAAAATTCCTCAATCGCTTCTAAAATTTCATTAATTTGTTTCTCGGAATCATCAGCTTCAATGGTAATTTTATCACCATTATCAATAGAAATAACAACGTTTCCAAAAGCTTTATGCACATCTCTGATTTTTGGGATAACAATATACATTTTTCCAATACTATTATCTTGTACCGTAATTATTGATTTCATTTTACACCTATTTTTTATATTTTTCTTCCCATTTCAGGGTTGGTTTTTCAAATCTTAAATTCCAAAGATATTTTTCAATATCAGGTCTCAGTTTTGCATCAATTTTTCTTTCTAACGGGAATATTTCCGCTTTACCCAATTTTTCTACAATATTCAAAGTTGCTTTAAAAGTATTTTCCAATCCTCTTTTTGAGACAAATTTTACGCAATCCAAATGTGTGTGAATATTAAAGCTTGATTTTCCACCAAATCTTGCAATATTGATGGACGGAATTTCATATTCGGCAAAAGGCATTCCATCGCTACTATAAATTTGTAATTTAGAATCAAAGGATAGACCTTTTTCTCTGGTAATTCCGGCAACATAACCTTTAATTTCATTTGTTCCAATAATACCAAAAGCGTCTTTACCGATATCATCACCTGAGACATCTACATTAATGACAATTGCCGCATTTTTTTTAATTTCATCCAAATGAGTTTTCACATAATTTGAGGAACCTAATAATCCTAGTTCTTCGCCGGAAAAGAATATTATCTTAATCGTTCTTTTGAGACTCATATCTTTTATTTTTTCGGCAACTGACAATAAGATGGATGTTCCGCCGGTATTGTCACTTGAACCGCTTGTATTTGCTACTGTATCGTAATGACCAACAAGATAAATTATACCGGTTTCATTTGAATTCCCCGGAATTGTGGCAATCACATTATGAGCTGTAGATTCATAAACATTTTGCTTAATTGTAAATTGGATTTCTTTTCCGTCATACTTTGATAATTTTGCAGCGTCGTCATAAGAAATTACTGCGGAAGGAACGTAACCGTCTTTATAATTTTTTTGTCTATGAGATAAAGAAGTGGCTTGTTTATATGGACCGGAAATAATTATTAATCCGGCAATTTCCGATTCTTTTAAAATTTTAGAATATTTCCTACTGAATCCGTAAGTTAAAATTATTTTTCCCTTAAATGCACCCCGATTGAGAAGCAAAGCCTCTAGATTTTCTAAGAAAACTAATTCTGCCGAAATTTGAAAATTTTCATTAAGTCCATATGGTTTGAGGTTAAAAGTTTTTTTATCCACAGAAATTTCAGCAGTACCAAAATCAAAACTAATTAAGTCAAAATCCTCAACAGTATTTTCAATTTTGTTTTTATTCAAAAAATCTACGATATATTTATAACCTTTTTTTTCTCCGTCAGTACCTGCAATTCTTTCAAAATCTAAGTTTTTTACGTGTGAAATCGGATGCATTTTATTTCTCCTTTTTTGATTTAATTTAACTGATAAAATGTCATATCTACGTCAAGAAAAAATGTTGTTTTTCGCAAGATGCTTACTTTTTTTGAAAAAAATTACTTTGAAAGGAAGGATGATTTGAATAAATTTAGGCAAGTTTTGCATATTTTCTTCTTTAATTATTCTCACGTTTTCATTCAAAAAATCATCTAATTATTTAGGTTATTTCATAAGAAACCGGATAAGAAAAAAGAGAAATTCAGCTTGCTATTTTTGAATCTTTAAAAAACAATATAGCGGATTGTTTAACGTTTGGAAGTTAAAAAACTTTGGAGTTAATTTGTACATCGACAAGTTGAGGCTGTCCGAAATAATTCAAAATTATTGATGTTAGTTTTTTCTCACAATTTGGGAGTTTTCCGGAGCTGCCGGACAATATCTGCTTGACAGAAAATCCCTCAAAAATTTTATAAATATCGTTGCGAATGTAGCTCAGTTGGTAGAGCATCAGCTTCCCAAGCTGGAGGTCGCGGGTTCGACCCCCGTCATTCGCTCCACGGAGAGATTCCCGAGTGGTCAAAGGGGGCAGACTGTAAATCTGTTGGCGAAGCCTTCGGAGGTTCAAATCCTCCTCTCTCCACCACTTTTATAAATATTGAACAAATAACCTTAACAAGGAGCAGAAATGAAATTAAAGAGCAAATAATATCTAAAATCAAAATTAAAATAATTTCTTATATTTTGTATTTAGATATTTGTTTATCGTGCTAAAATGCTACAATATAGGAGGTTATTATGATATATATAAAAGCAAATGATATACAATTCAGTTATGAAAATCAATCGGAAAATATTTTAGAAAACATCTTTTTTGAAATCACTAATAAAAGTCGAATAGGTTTAATTGGAAATAATGGTTGCGGAAAATCGACAATAATAGATCTAATCAAGCAAAAATTGAAGCCGTTGTCGGGGAATTTTTATTTTAAAAAGGATCTTGAAATAGGTGTAGTTGATCAGGAAATTAAATTTAACGACCAGGAAACAATTTCAGAATTTCTCTGGAAATTCAATCCTCAATTATCTGAATTACATTATAAAATGCAGAATTTAGAATTATTTACTCAATCTCAAATTTTGGAAATTCTCGATCAATATGAGATTTTAGGCGGGTATCGTTCGGAAAATAAAATCAGCGAAATAATTCAACGTTTTGGATTTACCGAAGATTTTATTAACCAAAAAATTTGTAATTTGAGTGGTGGAGAAAAGACCAAAATAGCTTTATGCAAAATTTTGTTAGAAGAAACGAAATTTCTGCTTTTGGATGAACCAACAAATCATCTTGACCTAGAATCTATAAAATGGCTGGAAAATTTTCTAAAAACATCTAATATTCCGTTTCTTGTTGTCAGCCATGATAGGGAATTTTTAGACAATTGTGTAACGGAAATTTGGGAATTAAATAAAAAAAAATTGCGGAGATATTCCGGAAATTATTCCTTATATAAAAGAGAAAAAGATGAAGAATTAAGTCTTAAAATCCATCAATACGAAGTTCATAATAAGAAAATAAAGAAATTGAAACGAGCAATGATTGCCAGAAAAAACCGGGCTTTAGAACATCAAGGACAAACAGGTAAAGAAGGTTATGCTCCTATTTATGAATCCGTTACAAATTTTTCAAAAACAGCAATGAAAAAAGCTAAAAATTTAGAAACGAGAATTAATAAGGAATTGGAAAAAGAGGAAAGTCAAAAGCCATTCATAGAGAAAATACGTAAAATAAAAGTAGAGGATTCCGGACTCAAAGCTAAATTCATTCTAAAAGTAAACGGTTTACATAAAAGTTTTGGGAATCGTACTATTCTAAAAGGTTTAACATTTGATTTAAAATATGAGGATAAAATTTGCCTCACCGGAATTAATGGTTCCGGTAAAACAACGCTTCTGAAAATTATTTCAGAAAAAATTAAAGATTTTGATGGAAATATAATTTGGTCACCGCAAGTTAAAATCGGGTATTATTCACAAGAATTTGAGAATATTGATTTTGATAAAACCATCATTGACGAAGTGGCTAATCAAGATAATGAATTACAAACTAAAGCCAGAACAATTTTAGGATGTTTCAACATTCGTAAAGACGAGGTTTTCAAAACAATAAAGAATTTAAGTATAGGGGAGAGGAGCAAGGTTGCACTTTCTAAAATAATCTTAGCGGAGAATAATGTTTTAATCTTGGATGAGCCGACAAATCATCTTGATATTTCTTCAATGGAAGCTCTTGAAGAAGCATTGGAAAATTTTAAAGGACCGATAATTTTTGTTTCTCACGATAGATATTTTCAAAATAAAATTGCTAATAGGTTTCTCAAATTAGAGAATGGAACTTTCGATTCTTGACAGGAAATATAGCAAAATATTTTTTATCAAAAGGAGTATAAATGAAAATATTTGAAACACATGCCCATTTGGATTTTGAAGAATTTGATAAAGATAGAAGTAAATTATTAAAAGATTGTTTTAATAGTGGAGTTGAAAAAATAATAAATATCGGAGTCGGAAAACAAAGCTCAATAAATAGTATAAAATTAGCTGAAAAATATCCGCAAATTTATGCTGCAATTGGATTTCATCCATCTGAAATTAATGATTACGATGAAGATTTTTTGATTGAAAATTTAGCAAACAAAAAAGTTATAGCTATCGGAGAAATCGGTTTGGATTATTATCGAATGCATTTTTCAAAAAAAGAACAGCAAGAAATTTTCTCTAAACAAGTTGATTTAGCACTAAAATTTGATAAACCGATAATCATTCACGATCGAGATGCTCATGAAGATTGCTATAAAATTTTAAAAGATAGAAAAGCTAAAAATGTGGTTTTCCATTGTTTTTCCGGAGATGAAAATTTCGCAGAAAAAGTTTTGTCCGAAAATTGGTACATATCTTTCACCGGCGTTATAACTTTCAAAAATAGTAAAATGGACAATATTATCAGGATGGTTCCTAAAAATAAATTTTTTATTGAAACGGATTCCCCATATTTGTCACCTACCCCAAATCGAGGGAAAAGAAATTCTCCGATGAATTTAAGATATATAATTAATAAAATTGCCGAGGTTAAACAAGTTACCCCAAAGATGGTCGCAGATATAAGTTATGGCAATGCTGAAAATTTTTTCTTAAAAAATTTGAAAAAATAACTTGAAATAAAATTAAGGGTAAATAAAAATGATTCAAAATTGTTAGGAGGCTAAAATGGCTGTAAAAATTGACAAAGAAAAATGTATTGGTTGTGGTGCTTGCATCGACGTATGTCCTGTTAGTGCGTTAACTATGGTTGATGATAAATCTACTGTAGATGAAGCAGCATGTGTAGATTGTGGTGCTTGTGTTTCAACATGTCCTGTTGACGCAATGTCATTATAATTAAATAAGTTATAAAAGCCGAGAAATCGGCTTTTATTTTTTTATCTCTTCAACAATTCTATCGGAAATTTTTTCTACCACCCATTCATAATTCGAAAAATTACGAAAATCCGATATTTTTTCAACCACTTCTTTTTTATTTTTTCCGGAGATTTTTTGCGTAGGAAATTCATAATTAGGGAAATTTATTTTTAAAATAAGTTTTTTGTTTTTGAATAATTTTAGTTGATAATCCATTTTTGCGAAATAAATATTAGCAATTTTTTCATCATAAAATTTTATTTTTGTTCTTAATTTTAAGATATAATCAGGCTTGATATTTTCATTTTGAACAACTTTATAACGTTTTGCTTTTAATTCTTTTGATAAAAAAAATAAAAAATTACTTCTATTTTTTTTTGACGAATTTATTAACTTTATACTTACTTCCGTGTTTTTATCGATAAATAAAACTCTTTCAAATTCTTTTGGCCATTTTTTCCAATTTCCAGGAACAAATAATACTCTTTTCTGCGGAACATTCAAAAAGAAAGAATTAGAGAAGATTTTTTTATGAAGAAGTTTATCGCCGATTTTAAGCGTAATTTCACCGTTTTTAATCTTTATTCGAGATTTTAGTTTTAGTAAAGTTTTGCCATTAATTTGTTTTTTTGAAAAATGAATTTGAGTTGTTTTGTATTCATTAATAAATTCATCTTTCTTGAGTTGATATTCCTTCCATTCGGTTAAATCTGAGATTCCCGATAAATGATTCATTTTGGTCTCAATTTTGTCTATAATCTTCATTGATTGGATTATTTGAGAATAATTGGTTGCTTTCGGGAAAATCAATCTTGAATAATTTTTTAGATATAATCTGTAAGTTGATTGGTAATCTTTTTCGTCAAACTCTACGCTAATTTTGGCATAATATTTATTCTTACTTTTCCTTTTAATTTGCAAATCGATGATTTTAATTTTCAAAAATGCTTTGGAGATAAAATCTATATTAATTTTTTTTATGGTATTTTCAAAAGTATCTTTATTATTATAAGAGTAATTATTTTCCAACTTTGAATGAATATTAACATCCACACCCATTTTTTGGAAAATTTGTTCAATAGCGTCATTTTTAGCATTCTTAATTGCTTTTGTTTCATCAGCCCCAAATCCAATTCCAACAAAAATATTTTTTTTACTTTGATGTTTTTGAACTCTTAAAGACGTATTCTTTGAACAAGATTGCAAAATCATAATAAGAATTATTAATCTTATCAAAACAAGCGAATTTTTTAACCATAAATTCTTTTTAATCATAATTTTCACCTTATTTAAATTTACTTTAAACAAGATTGAATTTAGACACAATAATTGCAAGTTTTATTCTTTTCAAACAAAAAATATAGTTAGTTGAAAAGAAAACTAAAAATGGTTGAAAATAAAATTTCAAAATAAATTTTCTGTCTAAAAGGGCTTTATTTTTTTTTGATAATATTTTATAACTTATTTTCTTGACTTCTAGAGCTTGCTGATAATTTTAAAAAAAAATATTGGAGGATTAAATGAAGATTTTAGTTATTAATAGCGGCTCATCTTCGATTAAATTTCAACTGTTAAATATGAAAACTCAGGAATTATTATGTAAAGGGTTGATTGAGCGAATCGGACTTAATGATAGTATTTTTACCTACGAACCTAAAGATGGTGAAAAAATAAAAAAAATATTAGATATCAAAGACCATGTTATCGGATTAGAAAATGCTATGAAAATGATTACTGATGAAAAGGTTGGTGTTATTAAATCTATCGATGAAATTAAAGCTGTCGGACATAGAATTGTTCACGGTGCTGATAAAATTCTAGACTCTGTAAACTTAACAGCTGAAAATATTAAAACCGTTGAAGCTTGCGTTCCATTGGCTCCATTACATAATCCTGCCAATTTAATGGGTGTTGAAGCAATGAAAAAATTACTTCCAAATGTAATTCATGTCGGTGTGTTTGACACTGCCTTTCATTCAACAATGCCACAAGAATCTTATATTTATGCAATTCCTTACGAAATGTACGAAAAACACGGTATCCGCAGATTTGGATTTCATGGGACAAGTCATAAATATGTAGCAATGAAAGCAGCTGAAAAATTAAATATTCCATTTGATAAATTTAATTGCATAACCGTTCATCTCGGTAACGGTTCTTCTTTGACCGCTGTTAAAAACGGTAAATCTGTCGATACAACTTTAGGTTATGGTACAATGTGCGGTGTTCCAATGGGAACCAGAGCCGGTGATATCGATCCGGCAATTGTTTTACATATGCTTGATAATCTTGGATTGAGCACAAAAGAAGTAAACAATATTTTGTATAAAAAATCAGGATTGTTAGGTTTAAGTGGAATTTCTTCAGATATGAGAGATATTGAGTTAAAAATAAAAGAAGGAAATGAAAGAGCAAAATTAGCACTTGATGTTTTTGCTCATCAGGTTGCAAAAAATATTTTGGCTTTAGCTGCAAATTTAGATAAAATCGACGCAATAATATTTACGGCCGGAATCGGAGAAAATGGTTATGAAGCAAGAGAAGTTATTGCCAAACGTTTAAGTGTTTTTGGAATAAAAATAGATAATGAAAAGAACAAAATTCGAGGCGAATACGGAATTATTTCTAAAGAAGATTCTCAAGTAAAATTGATGGTTGTTCCAACTAATGAAGAATTAATGATCGCTCTCGACACAAAAAGAATTTTTGAGGAAGCTAAATAAATTATTTGACAATGCTTCGGCATTGTCTTTTTTGATATAATGAAAAATATAAATATTGTAATTCTAATTAATGATGATTTTTATGAGAAAATTCTTACTGAATATCTGTATAATAGTTTCGAGAACATTGATGTTAGAATTTTTAAATCATGGATGGAATTGCTGGAAAATTATAATTTAAAAAAAGTTGACATTATATTTTTTTCCGATTCTTTACGAAAAAAGAGCATCCAGCAAATCCTAAATACATTGAAATCTTTTAATTGCACAAAAATAATTCTTCAACTAAAAACTTCTTCAATTTTACAATCGGAAGATGCTTATGTTGTAAAAAGTTCAGAAATATCATCTAAGATTTTTAAATATTTTCTTAAAGAAATTATCAATAAAATTGGAAATAAAATAACTCGAAAAAAAAGCTCAATCATATTAAACAATTTTCCTGGATATTTCTTTCAACTTGATAAAAACAATAATATTTCTTTGTTCAGTCCAAATGTTCTAAAAATTTGGCCTGATATAAAATCAAAAAATATTAAAGCAATTTTTGCAAACAGTTATGATTATTTAGATTTTATAGAGGGAAAAGACGCAATCTATTTGATGAAATCTGCTGTCAAAAAAGATTTTTTTGCGCTACTTTATTCCTATTTAGTAAATGATCCTACATTTGGAGAAACAAAAAACGTTCTTGTTATTCCTGTAAAAAACGAGGAACTGACTCTAGATTTACTTCACGAAAATGTTGAAAGAATAAGAATCTTTAACAAAGTAACTAATGAGTCAATTATGATTGTAAAAAACAATAAGATCATTGATGCTAATGAAAGCTTTTTCAAAAGTTTTAAATATAAACATAGCGAATTGGAAAATTTAACATTTTCTAATATCTGCAAAATACCTTTCAAAGAAATTTATGAAAATCTTTCGAAAGGTACGAATGATTCAATGGAAATTAAATTCTACAGAAAAGACAAGTCTGAGTTTTATGGTGAATTGAGGTTAAACGAATCAACTCTGAACGGTGAAAAAGTTGTTATTCTCATAATCTATAATTTAACCAAATGGAAAGAATATGAAAAAATCCTGATGGATGAAAAAGATAAAGCGGAAAAAGCAAATATTGCAAAATCAGACTTTTTGGCCAAAATGTCTCACGAGCTTAGAACACCAATGAACGCAATTATAGGATTTACTGAATTGCTTATTGCCGGAATTGATGGTGAACTAAATAAAAATCAATTGGTTAGTTTAAATAGAGTAGCAACTGCCGCCCATAGTTTGCTGGAATTAATAAATGATATTCTGGATCTTTCAAAAATCGAAGCCGGGCATATGAAATTTTCTTTCGAAAAAACCGATATAATAACCGTTGCCAAATCCGTAACAGAAACTTTGTTGCCTTTGGTTAAAAAGAAAAATATCGAGTTAGTTACAGATTTTCCTGAAAGTTTGGAGATGAATATTGACTTAGCAAAAATTAGGCAGGTCTTTCTAAATATAATCGGAAATTCAATTAAGTTTACAGATAAAGGTCAAATTAAATTTGTTATTAAAGACTTGGGACAGGAAGTTCTTGTTAAAATAAAGGATGATGGTATAGGGGTTCCTAAGGAATCCTTGCAAGATATTTTCAGTGAATTTAAGCAAGTTCACAGTCAAAGACTAAATAATTATCAGGGTACCGGTCTGGGATTAGCAATTACAAAAAAAATTATTGAAGCTCATAATGGTAAAATCTGGGCAGAAAGCGAATTAAATAAAGGAACAACTTTATTTTTTATTTTACCTAAAAGAAGAGAAGCTTTGGAAAATTTTGTTGATAAAAAAAATATCGGTAAAGCAAAAATATTTATTGTCGATGATGATAGTGTTATGACTGATATTCTTGAAAAATTTTTAACATATAATGATTACACGGTTGTATCAACGAATAATTCGACAGAAGCGTTTGATATTGTTCAAAAAGAAAAACCGGATTTAATTATTATGGATTTAATGATGCCAAATTTAGACGGTTATCAGCTAAGTAAAATATTTAAAAATAATAGTGAGACAAAAAAAATACCTATAATTGTTATGTCTTTTTTTGCTAATGCATCAATGATTGAAGATTTGGGCGTTGAGGACTATATTCCGAAGCCTTTTAAAAAGGACATTTTGTTTAGTAAACTTTCAAAATTATTGGAGAACAAAAATGGAAAATAAATTAATTTTAATAGTTGAAGATAATGAAGATAATTATGTTCTTGCTGAAAAAATATTAAATCATTTTGGATTTGACACTGTTATCAAATCTACCGGCAAAGATACCCTTGAATGGTGTAGTAAAAATATTCCTTCTTTAATTCTTATGGATATTTCCTTACCTGATATGGAAGGGACAAAAGTTACCGAAAAAATAAGAGCTAATAAAGATTTTAAATCGGTTCCGATAATTGCACTTACAGCTTATGCAATGCAATCGGAATTACAAAAAGCCATAGATTCCGGCTGTAATTCATATCTAACAAAACCTTTTATGCCTATGGATTTATTAAAAAAAGTTAAAGAATATTTATAGGATTTTTATGAAAAAAATATTACTAATTGATGATGATAAAGATTTTTGCAAAATAACGAATTCTATCTTAAAGAAATTTGATGTTCAAATTTCAATTGTAAATAAACTACGAGATGCGATAATATTAATTTTGAGAAACAAATTTGATTTAATTATGGTGGATGGTTATCTCCCGGATGGATCAGGAGTTGATTTCGTTCTTTATTTACATAAAAAAAAGATTGAAAGTGAAATAGCATTTGTTTCCGGCGGTTATACAACTTCAGAACAATATAAATGGTTAAAGTCCGAAATAGGTGTAGATTATGTGATTAATAAACCTATTCAACCTGAAGAAATGTATTCAATATTTAAATCAATTATAGATCCCGAAAATAAAGAAGAACTTGATGATTTGCTTCTGGATTTAAAAACAGATTATGATGCAACAATTTTTGAAAAACTTGAAAAATTAGAAAAATTACTTAATACTCTTGATAAAGACAGAAATCAGAAAAATCTTGAAAATTTCAAAGCAGAAATTCATAAAATTACCGGAACTGCCGGTAGTTATGGTTACGATGAGGTAACTAAATCAGGAAGAGAATGTGATCAAAAGATAATTAAAAGATTGAAAGAAAAGGCAACAATTGAGCAAGAACATATTGATGAATATAAATTAGCTTTTCGCAAGATTAAATTAGGCTTTCAAAATATTAGCTTAATAGATAATGATGATGAAGCACATAACAAAAAAATAGTAGAAGAGAAACCAAAAATTATCTATACAGAAACGATAGACTTAATGATATTTTCTGAAAACATTGAGAGTATCCAAAATGTTAACACTCAATTGAAAAATACTGTTCTTAGATATCAAACTTTTTCGGAAAAAAATAGGTTTCTAGCTTCGTTAGAAAAATCTTCTCCAAAACTATTATTAATTTCAAAAACATTTTATGATGAAAATTACAATCTGATTTTTAATAAAAGACAGCAAACAAATATTTGTATTGGGATTTTTGTCTCGGATATAAATGAAAATTGGGTCTTGGAAAATCTTTCGAAAGGTTTCGATTTCGTTATAAATAAAGAAGATGAATCTAAAAATCTAAATGAATTTCTCCAATTACAACTTGAAAAGATTAAACGCCACCTCTATCGGGTTATTGTTATTGATAATGATCCAATCACTTTGAAATATATTAGCAATGTATTAAAAGAAGTTGCTGCAGATGTGAAAGAATTATCTAGCCCGGAATCACTATTTAAGCTTTTACCTATTTTTACTCCGGATTTAATAATTATTGATTTAGATTTTAATGACCCAAAATTTAATCCTGTAAATATAATAAAATTACTAAAAACAAATATTAACTTTTCTAATATTTCTATTATTACAACCTCATCAAACGTTAAAGAATTTAATGTTTCAGAGTTACTCAATTACGGCATTGAATCAAATTTTGAAAAACCTATAGCTAAAGAAAGATTTAAATCTGAGATCATAAATTTTTTCCAAAGACGGAATTCTAAAGAATTTTATAGCTGTATTAATTATAGAACCGGATTACTTAACACATTCTCATTTCAAAAAATTTTCGAAAAATTGAAAAATAATACAATTAGAGAGAAAAAGGTTTTTGCTTTGGGTTTGCTTGAATTTCAAAATTTAGATTTTATAGAAAATAATTTTGGTTTTGAAATGAGAATAAGGATGATTGAGAAATTTGTTCATGTTTTAGCAAAGAATTTCAGAAGTTCGGATTTGATAGGACATTTGGACGATAACACCTTCATAATAGTTTTAAAAGATCAAACTGCTGTTTATTTGCAATTTATTTTAGGGCGGTTTTTTGATGAACTCCAAACAATTGATATATACAAAGAAATACAAGGTTATGAATTGGGTATTAAAGCCGGAATATCCGAATTCCCTAAGTTCGGTAAAAGTTTAAACCGTCTTATTAATCTTTCGGAAAAAGCTTTGATAAGTGCTAAAAATGACGAAAATTCCGTAATAAAAATAGCTGATTTTGATGATGAAACTCTTATTAACAATCAAGAAATATGTTTAGTTGATGATGACGTGGATTTGACAAATATGCTTACATATTCTTTTTCAACACGTGGTTATAAAGTCTGCTCCTTCAATAATGGAAAAGATTTTTTAGAGGAAGCTAAAAACAGAAAGGGAGTAAAATTACCTAAGCTGATTATTCTTGATCGAGAATTACCTGATTACGATGGAATGGATATATTTAAAATTTTAAAACAGGAACTCAAAATTAACATTCCCGTTCTGTTTCTTTCGAGTAAAAGTACTGAAAAAGATATCTATAACGCTTTAGAGGCCGGGGCAGTGGATTATGTAACAAAGCCATTTAGTTTGAAAATTTTGCTCCAAAAAACTCTTAACCTTATTATCTCAACCAGCGATGTTTAAACTATATTTAGGACTTACTTATTTCCTGATTTTCGAGCTTTTATTATTAGCTATTGGAATTTTAGTAATTATTTTCTACCATAAAATAATATGGGAACGGAAAAGAAAGAGAGACCAAGCTGTTAAAACTCTTACTTCTAACATAATATCCCACATTTATTCAAATAATAAAAAGTTTACTTTAAATTTGCCTATTGAATTACAAGAACCAAATCTACTTTTGCAAGTTGTTGAATCTATTAATAAAAAAATTTTAGATTCATATTGGATTCAAATTAGAAATAGTATTGTCAAAAAATACTTGATTTCAAATGCTAGAATTTGGACGAAATCTAACTTTTGGAATAGAAGAAGTTTTGCTGCCAGGACATTTTCTATTCATTGTGAAACTATTGACGAAGATTCAATAATTTATTTACTTCAGGATTCCATCCAACTTATAAGAATACAGGCGGTTAAAGCTGCTATAAAATTTAAATCAAAAAAGACTATTAATGAATTAATTAACCAAATGAGCATTGAAAAACGTTTTTCCAAATATATTTATCGCGATGCACTTATAAAAGGCGATGAAAAAATTTATCAAATTATTAAAGATAGGTTATTAACTGAGAAAAACGAAAAAATAATTATGGTTTGTTTGGATTTGTTAACAACACAAATTGATACAAATGTTTTTTCTGTTGCGAAAAAGCATATTCATTCAGATAACTTGGAACTGAAATTAACAGCCATTCGAGCTATTGCAAATTATCCTACTTATGAATCAGAGAATATTCTTTATTCTATCTATAATGATAAAGATTGGCAAGCACGAGCTATCGTTGCAAAAAGTTTAGCTATTTGGCATTCAACAGATTCAATTCCTGTACTGGAAAAATTATTATTTGATGATAAATGGTGGGTTAAGTTAAATGCCGGCTTAACACTTTCTAAAATTGGTGAAGCCGGTAAAAAAATTTTAAGAGCTCAAAGCAAGGACAGTAAAGCATACGTTGTCGCAAAATATGTGCTTTCATTAGGTTAGTTATGAATATTTTACATGATATAATTTTTTGGACGGATCATCTTATTTTGTTTTATTTTATAGGATTAAATTCAATTTATTTATTGCTTTTGGCTCTATCAATTCCTGAAATTATGTTGAGATTTAAAGAAATTAATTCAGAGGACATTGTTGATTTATTAAAATCAGAATCGATTCCACCGATTTCTATAATTGCTCCTTGTTATAATGAAGAATTGTCAATTCAAGAAAGTGTTTATTCAATGTTGCATCTGTCATATCCAAATTTGGAAATTATTGTTGTTAATGATGGTTCTACAGACAGAAGTTTGGAAAATTTGATTTTTCGATATAAATTAAGAAAAATACCGCCGGCAACTTCAGCATTCCTTAATTCTTCGGAAATAAAAAATTATTACCGATCTGACTTTTACCCAAATCTTTTGGTTGTAGATAAGGTAAATGGAGGTAAGGCAGATGCTTTAAATGCAGGGATTAATGTTTGCTCATCACCATTTTTTATGGCTGTAGATTCCGATACAATTATTGAGAGAGACGCTTTGAGAAGAATGATCAGACCAGTGCTAACCGAACCTAATACAATAGCTTCAGGTGGAACAATTCGAATTGTGAACAATTGTAAAGTAGAATCAGGCCGAGTTACAGAAGTCAATTATCCTAAAAATATTTTAGCTATGATACAAGTTGTAGAATATTTAAGAGCTTTTCTTTTTGGAAGATTAGGCTGGAATCATCTTGGCGGGAATCTGGTAATTTCAGGAGCATTTGGTTTGTTTAACAAAGAAGCGGTAATCAACGTAGGTGGATATTTAACTGATACGGTCGGGGAAGACATGGAATTAACCGTCAGATTACATCGTTTTTATAGAGAGCAAAAGAAAGAATATCATATTGCCTTTATACCCGATCCAGTTGCGTGGACTGAGGTTCCCGAATCAATAGCTGTTCTCGGCCACCAAAGAGAGCGTTGGCATCGTGGTTTGATAGATACTCTTCAACGTCATAGAAAAATGCTTTTAAATAGAAAATACGGGGTTGTGGGATTTTTAAGTTTTCCATTTATGTATTTCGGAGAAATGCTATCACCATTGGTTGAAATATTCGGTTATGTTGGAATGGCTGCCGGAATATATTTTCGAACAATCGACTGGAAATTTGCTATAATGTTTTTTGCTGTAGCATGGGGGCTATCTTTAATTCTCACAATTTACACGATTTTATTGGAAGAATTTACTTTTAGAAGATATTCTAAATTATCTGATTTTTTTAGAATGATGTTTGCTGCTATTGCGGAAAATTTTGGTTATCGCCAGATTATGGTTTTTTATCGCCTGACAGGATTCATTTCTATTATTAGAAAAAACAAGAGTTGGGGAAAAATGAAAAGAAAGGGATTTGCCGGTGAAGAAAAGGAGGTTTCATGAGTTATAAAGTAGGCGTTTGCCAATTTAAACCCGAACTGCTTAACTATAAAAAAAACATAAATACAATGAAAAAAATGGTAGAAAATACTTCAGCCGATTTGATTGTTTTCCCTGAACTTGCAACTTCCGGATATTTGTTTTCTAATCAAAAAGAAGTTAATGACATTGCCGAAGATTTTAAAAATAGTGAGACAATAAGAATTTTTGCCGAATTATCAAAAAAAAACAATTGTTCATACGTTGTTGGTCTTCCTGAAAAAGATGATGGGAAAATATTTAATTCTTCAGTTCTAATTAATCCTGACGGTAAATATTTTACGTATCGGAAAACACATCTCTTTTATGAAGAGAAACTCTGGTTCCAACCAGGGAATACCGGTTTTAATGTTTTTGAAGCCAAAAATGGAATCAAAGTAGGATTGATGATTTGTTTTGATTGGATGTTTCCGGAATCTGCCCGAACATTAATGCTTAACGGTGCTCAAATTATAGCTCATTCAGCAAATTTGGTTTTGCCTTGGTGTCAACAGGCAATGCTGACAAGAAGCTTGGAAAATTCTGTGTATTCAATAACAGCTAATCGAACCGGAAAAGATATTGTAAACAATAAAGAATTGTTTTTTACAGGTCAAAGTCAAGTAGTAGATACAAAAGGAAATATTTTATTCAGATTGGACGAGGTTGAGGAATCAATAAAGTTGGTTGATATTGAACCAAATATTTCAAATAATAAAGATATTAATGAATTTAATAATTTAATAAATGATAGAATAACAAAATATTATAAATAATGGGAGGAAGAATGTTTATTTTAACAAACTGCAAAATTTATACGGTAACGAATGGAATAATCGAAAATGGGTCTATCTTCGTAAAACATGGGAAAATTGATAAAATAGGAACAATAGATTCATTTCCTGATGGAATTCCGGTTTATGATCTAAAAGGAAAATCGGTAACTCCCGGGTTTATCGATGCTCATTGCCATGTTGGAATATTTAATGAAGGTACCGGAGATATTGGAGCTGATGGAAATGACATGAGTTCACCTACTACTCCTTTTTTAAAAGCTGTCGATGGAATTTATCCTGATGATGAAGCTTTTGATGATGCTTTGGAAAATGGCGTTACAACAATGTGTATTGGTCCCGGAAGTGGAAATGTTATTGGTGGTCAAATGGCGGTTGTAAAACCAATTAGCAATATTATTGAAGAAATGGTATTAACCGATTATGTAGGATTAAAATGTGCCTTTGGAGAAAATCCAAAACGGGTTTATGGCTCACGAAACATTATGCCAACTACTAGAATGGGAGTTGCGGGAATTTTAAGAAAAACTCTTTCTGAAGCTAAGAATTATCTTCTTAAAAAAGAATTTAGTGAAAATAAGCCTGCTGAAGAGGGAAAACCTAAAGAACCTTTCTATCCTGAATTTGAAAAAGAAGTGTTAATCCCGGTTTTAAAAAAAGAAAAACCTTTGCGATGTCACGCTCACAGAATGGATGATATTCAGACCGCTATTAGAATTGCTGAAGAATTTGATGTTGATATTGTTATTGAACATTGTACCGAAGGTTATAAAATTGCCGACTTTTTGGCAACAAAAGGGACAAAATGTATAATTGGTCCTTTAAACGGAACAAAACCTAAAGTTGAACTTAAAGATTCAACCTTAAAAGCTCCGATGATTCTGGAAAAAGCCGGTGTAGATTTCGCAGTAATGACTGATGCTCCTGTAGAAAGAATCGGTTCCTTGTTTGATGATGTCAGATTATTTGTCAGACATGGTTTAACTGAAAAAACTGCTTTGGAATCCGTAACTATAAATCCCGCAAAAATTTTGGGTTATGATGAAGAATTTGGTTCTATTGAGACGGGTAAAGTTGCTGATTTGAATATTTTTAGTGGCGATCCATTTGACTTCAGATCCAAGGTAGAGACCGTAATTATTAATGGGAAAGTTGAATTTGGAGATTTAGAGAATGAGTAATATTGAAAATAAATTAATGATTAGCGTTTCCGGAGTTAGAGGAATTTTCGGGAAAGCGTTAACACCTTCTAAGGCATTAGAAATTGCTGCCCATCTTGGAATATTTCATAATCGAGGGAAAATAATTATCGGAAGAGATTCACGCACTACCGGTCCAACTATGATGCACGCTATAATTTCCGGATTGTTGAGTGTTGGCTGTGATGTTGTAGATCTTGGAATTGTTTCAACTCCCACCGTACTTTTAGCTGTTGAGCAATCAGATGCTGCCGGCGGAATTGCTATTACCGCTTCCCATAATCCGGCTCAATGGAATGCGATGAAATTAGTAAGCAAAAACGGTTTGTTTTTATATCCGGAAGATGCGGAACGTTTCATTAAAAGTTTGGACGAAGAAATTGAATATGCAAGTTGGAAAAATCAAGGAAAATTATTCCAAGATAATGGTGCAATTGATCGCCACATTGAAAAAGTTTTGAGCATTCCATATATTGATTTTGAGAAAATAAAAAATCATCATTATAAGGTTGTTATTGATACGGTTAATGGAGCAGGCGGTCTAATTAGTCCAAAGTTATTAGAAAAAATGGGCTGTGAAGTCATTGCAATAAATCAAGAACCGAACGGTATTTTTGCTCATACACCTGAACCTCTAAACAAAAATTTGGCTCAATTAGAAGAAGCTGTGCGTACTAATAAGGCTGATGTTGGTTTTGCTAATGATCCGGATGTTGATCGTTTGGCTATTGTCTCTGAAAAAGGCCAATGTGTCGGGGAAGAATTTTCCTTATTAATTTCCGAGAATTTTGTTTTGAAAAAGATAAAAGGACCAATTGTTACAAATCTTTCTTCTTCAATGGCTTCAGATGATTTAGCAAAAAAATATGGAGTAGATATTCACCGAACTAAAGTAGGTGAGATTAATGTTGGTAAAAAAATGAGTGAATTGAAATCACCGATTGGCGGAGAGGGAAACGGTGGTATAATTTGTCCGGACGTTCATTACACGCGAGATGCTCCTGCCGGAATGGCTTTAATTTTAGCTGCAATGGCAGAATCTAATAAAACTGTTTCAGAATTAGCGGATGAAATTCCTCATTACTATTTTGCGAAAGATAAAATGAAGGTTGCTCCTAAAGAAATGGATAATATTCTAAGTAAAATTCCTGTATTATTTAAAGGCTTTGAATTTGACACTACCGACGGAATTAAAATTCTCGGTGATAAATATTGGATTCATGTTAGAAAATCAGGAACCGAGCCAATTATCAGAGTTTATGTAGAAAGTGAAACTCAAGAAAAATCAGATCGGATTTGTAAAGAAACAATTGAAAAATTGTTAAAATAATTTAAGGGGAATTTTCCCCTTATTTTTTTACATTTTCATCATAATAATCATTTAAGATTTTGCTGACAATTACATCATAATATTTATAAAAAAAACTCAAGCGTTCTCCGGGATTAGCGGTAAAATTAAAAAATCTTCTCAATGGAGCAAAGCCCTTAAAATAGGAAGCAAGCAAAGACGGCGTATTATCTGAAAAATCTCCACAAAAATAATAGAATTTTTTATTGGGAGAATAAATTACAGCCGGGAAAACATTAGCTAATTTTCTGGAATAAAGCAAGGAATCGCCAAGTTCAGTTGTTTTTAAATGGTAATATGAAAGCACTTTATTTTCATTTTTGGGATAAGTAATATCAAACCAAAACGGATAATGAATATTCACAGGAAGATGATATTCGTTATTTTTGTAAGAAACAATCATAGGATCTTGAAAAGTTAATTCTTTTCCATCTTCTAATACAAATATATCACCCCAATTAGAAACTAAAACAATTCCGGCATTTGAAAAATTCCAATCTTTTTTATGAACGTGTCTATAATTTCTAAGCATCCAACGCGGAATCTCATCGGTTTTTAAAGTATCTAAAGATTGAAAATATCTGCCTGTCCAACCTGACCACTTTATCCCGAATTCTTTTTCGGTAATTTTCCTAATTTTTGTGGAAGTTGGAGGAGCAATTGTGTTGAATTCCATAACCACCAATTTATTCATATCTTTCATTGTTTTTAGGATTTCAAAATTTTTTAAAGAAAAACCACCGTACAAGACTCGTGAAAATTCGCTTTCATCATTTTGATTATTATAATCATTTACATAAACGCCATAAGCATCGGCAACATAAGCCATATCATAATATTGTAGAATCGAATCGGTTTGAGCTTTCGTAAATTTGGAGAATTCATCAATTTTAGAAGTCCGAAAGGTTTTGGCAGGATGAATACCAAAATAATCTTTGTTAACTGTGTAAGTTTTGTTATTTATAACAAATCGCTTATTATTTAAAACCCAATCTAGAGAACGATGTTCCTGATAAGTTGGCACAGAAACAGTTTTATCAATAATTAAAGTATGTAATTCTTTTTTAGGGGTAAATAACCAAAATAAAAAAGAATAAAGCGGAATAAACATAATATTAAACAAGAAGAAAAATATTATTTTTCGCTTTATTTTTTTAGGCTTTCGTCTTTTAATCGTAGTCACTTATAGAAAATATTAAGTTCTGTATCTTTATCAAAAAAATGAAACTGATTATCTTTAATATTAAGCATCACCTTTTGATCTAATTTAAAATCAATTCGTTCGTTAAATTTAGCGACAAATTTGGAATTAGAAACAGAGAAGTAAACGTATATTTCACTGCCCATCGGTTCTATAATATCAACTTTCGCATCGATATGCCCTTGGTTGGCAATTTCAAAATTTTCCGGTCGAACACCCAAAATTAATTCCTTATCTACATATTCTCTTAAAAGATTTTCCCGATCTTTTCCAATTTCAAGATTTATATTTTCAGAGGCAAAAGTTAATTTACCATTTCTTTTAATTATTTTACCATTAAAGAAATTCATGGCCGGACTTCCTATAAAACCGGCAACAAATTTATTTCTTGGGTTATCGTATAAATTCAGAGGAGTGTCAACTTGTTGGATATCTCCGTCATTCAAAACGGTAATTCTATCTCCCATTGTCATGGCTTCAACTTGATCATGAGTAACATAAATAATGGTTGTTTTTAACCTTTTATGTAATTTGCTAATTTCTGAACGCATTTGTACACGTAATTTTGCATCTAAATTTGAAAGTGGCTCATCAAACAAAAATACTTCCGGTTGTCTAACTATAGCTCTTCCGACAGCTACACGTTGTCTTTGTCCACCTGATAGAGCTTTCGGTTTTCTATCTAAAAGATCTTCTAATCCTAAAATATCAGCAGCATTTTTTACGCGTCTATTTATCTCATCTTTTGGTGTTTTACGAAGTTTTAAACCGTAAGATAAATTTTGAAAAACCGTCATATGCGGATAAAGTGCGTAATTTTGAAAAACCATTGCAATATTTCTATCTTTTGGTAAAACATCATTTACGACTCGGTCACCTATGTATATTTCTCCGGAAGTAATTTCTTCTAAACCGGCAATCATTCTCAAAGTAGTCGATTTACCACAACCTGATGGACCAACTAAAACCATAAATTCTTTATCAAATATTTCTAATGAATTATCTTTAACTACTTTTACATTATTTTCATAAATTTTGTTTACTTTTTTTAAAATTACTTTAGACATTAATCCTCCAAATTTTTTTTTTAAATTATTAGAATGTATAATTCTGTCAATAATGATTTTTGTTTGAAGATATTTAATTTTCCTAATCGAAGATATTGAATAAATTGCATTCACCCAAACTTAGTTTAATCTTAACATATGTTATTTGGATTCTAGTTGTAAAAAGAAAAAATTTAGAACAATAAAAAAGTTAATAAATGAAATTAGAAATGAAAATTTCATCAAAATTGAATAAAAATTGGTTGGCTTGGATTATTTCAAAATAATATTTTCCCTAAATATTTTTTATGGTGGGGATTGTTAAAAACTGTTTTACTAAAATTAATAAAATCTTCTTTACAAAAAAACCGTTGAAAAATTCATAATTAAAAAAAAAATTGAGGAGTCGTTATGCAGAAAATACTAATGATGTTAATCGCAATTGTAGCTTTAAATTTGAGTGCGGAGGAAATTTCTCTTCACACCTATTTCAGTAACCAAACAGAAGAAAATTTTTTGAAAGTTTATAATCATTTATACAAAAAAATCAAAGCAAATCCCAAAGATTATGATTCAATTATTTCTTTGGCAACGTTAACTCAATTGGCTGCTAATAATTATTCGAATCAAGTAAAAACAAAAATTGATAGTTTGGGAATGCGAGAAAAATTTTTATTTGCAAATTTCCTGCTTCAACAAGAAAAATATCAAGAAGCAATAAATATTTATAACAAATTAAATAAAGCTGCTCCAAAATGGTCATGTCCTTGGAGACACAAAGGCGAAGCTTATTTTGATATGGGCAAATATAAAGAAGCTGAACAAGCACTTTTCAAAGCTATAGAAGTAAAGAAAAACCACTTCGATGCTTATATTCTTCTTGCTCAAATACAAGAGAAAATGGAAAAATATCAGGAAGCTTTATCTACATTGGAAACCGGTTTAAAGTATGAAGATCAAAACACTGAAAAAGAAGAAATTACAGATAAAGACGTGTTAGTTCTTTATGCAAGAATTTTAAAAGAGAATAATAAAACAGAAAAATATAATGAAATTATGAAAAAAATCGAAAAAAAATAGAGGTGAAATTATGAAAAAATTTGGCTTTGATTTCCCGGAAAATCCCCGAAACACAATTCTTATGGAAACAGAAGAAAAATGGTATCTTAACCTTTTAAAAGAAAAAAGAGGAATTGAACCAAAACCAATAAAACGAAGTAATTTCGGCCAATACAATATGGCTGTAAATTATTCAACATCAGTTTTAGAAGAATCTAAAGCTGTTAATGACATCGCAATTTATAACATTGATCATATGGCTCAAGTCGAATTTACCGGTAAAGATGCTTGTTCTTTATTGAATCGAGTTCTTCCTGCAAATATTGAAAATATGAAAATCGGACAATGTAAATATTCTGTTCTTCTCACCGAAAAAGGCACGGTTATTGATGATTTAATTGTTATGAGAAGAGACGAAGAAGATTTTGTAATAGTTATTAATGCCGGACACGATATTACCGGAAAAGGTGAAGAACACGGCGAAACTAAAGAATTTATTGCTGATGCTGATCATATTGCAAAATATAAAAAAGATGGGGAAGATGTTAAAATTGAAGATATCTCAGATCAAATAGTAAAAATAGATATTCAAGGACGATTTTCCTTTAAATTAGTTAAAGAATTATACGGTGAATCCGTAATGAAAAACAGAAATAAACCTGCTAAAAATATGGGCTATTTTACTTTTAATGAATTTGATTATGAAAATGAACATTATATTATCAGCAGAACCGGATATACAAGCAGATGGGGTTTTGAATTATATGTTCCTCAAAAAGTTGCTGTTGAACAATTTAAAAGAATTGTCGAAAAAGCTGTCGATTTAGGCGGACTTCTCGTTGGACTCGGTGGTCGAGACGAAAACAGAACTTCTGCCGGAAATGTTGGACTTCCCTTAAATGGAAGCGAATATGATCAACAACACACATTTACAAATGCACCTTTATTTGCCGCAGCAGTTGATATGGAAAAAGATTTCGTCGGAAAATCGGAGATTCAAAAAGAATTGGATGAGGGAATTAAAAAACAAATGTGTTTAATTATTTCCGAAGGTATTGTTGTAGGTAGAGGTGTTTATAGTCTTGACGGTAAAAGACTCGGGACAGTTACTTCCAGTATTAACTCACCAAATGTATCTTTAGAAAAAAGACAATTTATCGGCTCAAAACGAAAATTAGTTAATGCGGAAGATGGAACAGCTGCCATTGGTCTTGCATGGTTTTATGAATCACCTTATGGTGAAGTTAAAACTAACGTACCCGTTCATTTCTTCAAAGAAGATGCTGAAAAAAATCCTAAAGGTAAACCAGTTTTAGGTTTTATTTGTCCTGATGGAATAATGCCGGCAACAGCTCCAAAACCTTTAAAAAAGATAGCTAATTTATAAAATATTTAGCCTGATTCATTAGTGAGTCAGGCTTTTTTTAGGAGAACAAATGTGTAGTTACCGACCAGATTGGGTACCGGAGAATGCCGGAGATGAATTTGCGATAAAAGTTGTTAAAGGTGTTAAAACAGTTGATAAAAAGCAATCTCAAAATAAGTTTGTGAAAAGAAAAAAACTTAATGTAGATGATTATGTGAATGGTATTTTAAAACGTGATCGAACAATTTTGGCACGTACAATTACATTAATTGAAAGCAATTCTCCAAAACACATTTCTTTAGCTCAAGAAGTTATTAAAAAATTATTACCATATACCGGAAAATCAATTAGAATCGGAATTACAGGAGTTCCCGGAGCCGGTAAAAGTACATTTATCGAAGCTTTTGGAAATTATCTATTGAAACAAAATTATCGGGTTGCGGTTTTGGCAATTGACCCTTCAAGTACAATTACTAAAGGAAGTGTACTGGGAGATAAAACCAGAATGGAAACTTTATCGCGTTCAGAAAATTGTTTTATCAGGCCATCTCCTTCGAGCGGAATGCTGGGTGGGGTTACTCGAAAAACGCGGGAAACTACTTTGATTTGTGAAGCTGCCGGTTATGATGTTATTTTAGTTGAGACTGTTGGTGTTGGACAAAACGAAATAACTGTTCGCTCTATGGTGGATTTCTTTTTATTAATGAAAATTGCCGGAGCCGGTGATGAATTACAAGGCATCAAAAAAGGTGTTATAGAATTGGCTGATGCTATATTTATCAATAAAGCTGATGGTGATAATAAATTAAGAGCTGATGTTGCCCGAGAAGAATTTTCACGAGCTTTGCACTATTTAAAAAGTCCAACTGACGGTTGGACTCCAAAAGTAATTACGGGTTCGGCTTTAAATAACGATGGAACGGAAGAAATTTGGAAAATTATTTCGGAATTTATCGAAACAACGAATCGCAACGGAGTGATGAAACAACGCCGTCAAAATCAAAATCTGGATTGGGTTCACGATTTAATTAAAGAATATTTATACAATAATTTTTATATAAATAAATCAATTCAAAGAATTTTACCAATGATTGAAGAATCGGTTTTATCTGAAAAGATTCCTCCGACTAAAGCTGCTCAAGAATTAATCGAACTATTTGAAAGAAGTTATCAATCTTAAAATGCTTTTTTCAAAAAGTTTAATTAAATTTAAAATACAAAATACGAATAATAAATAATACAAAATAATTAAAAGGAAACTTTATGGAAACACTAATAAGTGAAATTGAACGAGCAATAAATAAATTCTGGGATTCTGAATCTTTATCAAATTATAAAGGGAGAACCTTAACCTATAAAGAAGTTGCCGAGCAGATTTTCAGGTATCATTCAATATTTAATTTTCTTAAAATCAAAGAAGGCGATAAAATTGCTTTACTTGGTAAAAATAGTCTAAATTGGGGCGTGGGGTATTTATCTGCAATCACAAATCATTCTGTAATTGTCCCAATATTACCTGATTTTCATGATGACGATATTTCTCATATCATTAAACATTCTCAAGCAAAATTTGTTTTTGTTGATTCAAATTATTATGATAGATTGGATGAATCTGAATTTAAAGATGTAATAGCTTTTTATATTTTAGATAAGAATAAATTGATTTTAACTTCCGAGAAAAAAAATTATCTTGAGCAAATAGAACAAATATACAATAAAAATTTTAAGGATAAAATAAAAAATAAAAATGTTCACTTTGAAGAAATTAATCCCGAGAAATTGGCGGTTTTGCTCTACACTTCCGGTACGAGTGGATTTTCTAAAGGCGTTTTACTTCCTCATAGAAGTCTCTATTTTAATATAAAATATGCTCAAAAAAATATGCCTCTTTATGCCGGTAATGCTATTTTATCATTTTTACCTTTAGCTCATGCCTACGGTTGCGCATTTGAATTTCTTTTCCCTTTTACAATTGGAGTCCACATTACATTTTTAGGTAAAGTTCCATCTCCAAAAATTATTTTGCAAGCGTTTGCTAGAGTTAAACCTCATTTGATTTTATCAGTTCCTCTCATTATTGAAAAAATTTATCAAAAGCAAATTAAACCTACTTTAGATACTCCAAAAATGAAATTCCTTATGAAAATATCTTTTTTGAAAAAAGCTGTTTATAAACGAATTAATGAAAAACTTACTGAATCTTTTGGTGGTAATTTTAGAGAAATTGTTATTGGTGGGGCTGCTTTAAATAAAGAAGTTGAGGAGTTTTTAACAGCAATAAAATTCAAATTTACTACCGGATACGGTATGAGTGAATGTGGACCATTAATTAGTTATGTGGCCTGGAATAAAAGAAATATAGGATCAGTTGGCAAGGTTGTTGATGAATTAAAAATCAAAATTGATTCTCCAAATCCTAAAACAGGGGTGGGGGAGATTATGGTTAAAGGCTCTCATGTTATGGTTGGATATTTTAAAAATCCTGTTGTAACCGAGAACACACTTACAGACGATAATTGGCTGAAAACAGGAGATTTGGGATATATAGACGATGGAAATCAAATTCATATTAAAGGACGATCGAAAAATATTATTTTAGGACCTTCCGGTCAAAATATCTTTCCTGAAGAAATAGAAGCTAAACTTAACAATAGAGCGTGTATTTCGGAATCATTGGTTTATGAAAAAGATAGTAAAATAATTGCGTTAGTTTATCCCGATTATAATTATGCAGACAGTAAAAATATTCATGAGGAAAACATTACTAAATTAATTCAAAAAAATAGAGAAATAGTGAATAAAACATTGCCGGCATTCTCTAAAATATCTTCGATTAAGATTATCTCATCAGAATTTGAAAAAACACCCACAAAAAAAATAAAACGTTATCTTTATACAAAATAGAGGTTATATGTCCTACGTATTTTTTAATGGCAAGATTCTTACAATGGATGAAACAAATTCGCAAGTTGAATCTGTTTTTGTAAAAGAAAATAAAATCGCTTATTGCGGGTCAAAAAGATTAAATCCGGGTTTTTTAGATCCAAATTCTATTAAAATTGATTTGAAGGGAAAGTTGCTTTTACCCGGGTTTGTTGATACTCATACCCATTTTTATGAATTGGCAAAACGCAAAATAATGATTGATTTAAGCGAATGTAATTCTGTGAGTGAAATTGAAATTGTGCTTGAGAAATTTTCAAAACAAAAACACCCTGATTTGAATTGGATTGGCGGAAGCGGTTGGGATTTGAATATCTATCCTGATTCTCAAAAATTAGACAAAACTTTGTTAGATAAATATTTTCCGGAAGTCCCCGTTTCAATTGAAAGTAAAGATTTTCATTCCAAATTATGTAATAGTAAAGCATTAGAAAAAGCGAATATTACGTCAGAGACTAAAAACCCTAAAAATGGACGGATTGGCAGATTTGCTTCCGGAGAACCAAATGGTTTTACTTACGAACAAGCTTGGAATTTAATCGATCAAGTGATACCGCCACTCAAAAAGAAATTACAGAAAAAAATAGTTAAAGACACTATTAGCGAAATGTATCGTTTTGGATTAATCGGTGTTCATTCAATGGAAAATTCAGATAAATTTAGTCTCTATAAAGAACTTATTAATGATGGAACAATATTTCGGTTTTATTGGCATTTCCCTTCTGATGATTTGGATTTGATGATTAAAAAGGGAATTCATTCTTACAAATCCGGTGATGAATTTCTTAAATACTGCGGAATGAAAATTTTTATGGACGGTTCGTTGGGTTCTAAAACAGCGTATATGTTTAATTCTTATCCTAATGATTCTGAAAATTATGGATTTAGTGCGATGAATGAAAATGAGCTTTTCGATTTGATTAGTTTTGCTTATAAACATAATATTACGACGACAATTCATGCAATTGGTGATCGTTGTAATTCGTTAGTAGTCAATGCATATCATCGACATTATCAGACAACTAAAACAGATATGCCGTATAGAATCGAACATCTTCAATCCATTCGATTAGAAGATATTGATAAAATACCTCCAAACGTTTATTGCGGATTACAACCGGTTCATATTAAAGGCGATGTTCCGAATATTGAGAAAATATGGAAAAATAATTTAGGTAAAGTTTATGCCTTTAAAACTCTTTCAGAAAAAAATATCAAATTCGGTTTTGGTTCAGATGCTCCTGTTGAAACTATAAATCCCTTTGAAGGAATTTATTCGGCATTAGAAAGAAAATATCAAAATAATCCTGAAAATGAAAGTTGGACTCCTGAAGAAAAATTGGATATTTATCAAATTCTCAAAGCATATACAATTGATGCAGCTTATGGTTCTCAAAGTCATAATATCAGAGGTTCCATAGAAAAGAATAAATTAGCGGATTTGATTATAATTGATGATTTTACGGAAGCTGAAAATGAAAAATGGCTGGATAATCATTCTTACCTGACGATGATAAATGGAGAAATCGTATTTTCTGAACTATGATATTTCAAGAAGTTCTTTAGGTTTTTGCTATAACATACTAATATAGAATATGTTAGAGAGTATAAAGGAGGAAATATGAAAAGAAGTTTTTTTATAACCTATATTTTATTTATTTGTGCAATTTTGTCCGGATTAACTTTTACTATAAAAAATCCTAAATCATCAATAAATGAAAAAAATAACTATTTACAAATTAGTGATGTTCAGCTTTCCGGATTAGAAGGTGATCCGGCAATTCCTTTAAAAACATTTTTCTTTGAAATTCCTCAAAATATGGAGATTAAATCAATAAAACTTACACCTAAAAATTTTAGAGAACAAATTTTATCTAAAGAACTTACACCAAATCCCCTTCAACAACCTTTGATGGAAAAATCGATTAAAAAGTTGAAAATGAATAAAAAAGCATATAGTAAGGAATTTCCCGAACAATTTTTATTTAATTCCGGCAGTGGTATTTGTGGAGAAACCAAAATTGGGTATATTTCATACTACACGGCAAAATACTTTCATAAAAAAATTAGTTTTCCTGAAAAATTTATTCTCAATGTAGAATTAGAAAAATCTCGC
>Ga0256842_1000615_pt1 | contig 31293 bp, 23 predicted proteins | sample 4559240metaG_FD_185973 | JGI IMG/M metagenome (GOLD analysis project Ga0256842, IMG submission 185973) | Hydrothermal vent microbial communities from Guaymas Basin, Mexico - 4559-240 | ecosystem: Environmental > Aquatic > Marine > Hydrothermal vents | place: Mexico: Guaymas Basin | collected... | reverse complement strand
CAAGAACGATAGAGTGTTCTTGAAGGTTATGACCCTCACCACCGATATAAGAAATAACTTCAAAACCTGAAGTTAATCTAACTTTTGCAACTTTTCTTAAAGCCGAGTTAGGTTTTTTTGGTGTAGTTGTGTAAACACGAGTACAAACACCACGACGTTGTGGACACGATACAAGAGCTGGTGATTTTGATTTCTTAATCACACGTTTACGCTCTTTACGAATCAATTGATTGATTGTAGGCATACAATTCCTTTTACTTAAATTTTCCAGTAGAATGTAATCCTCTAAAATTATAGAGAATTATAGACACGAGATAATACAGAAAAATGAATTAAAGCTAGCTTATTTCAAGGAGGAAGTTATAAAGTTAGTTCCACATGTAGAGAGTATCTACATGTAGAGAGTTAAAGAAGGACTGTTTATCTATTCTTCTTCAGTATTAAACATAATTTCTTGATTTTTATAGATACCAGTTCCAACAGGAATAGTACGACCAATAATTACATTTTCTTTAAGATCATTAAGATCATCCACTTTAGCAGATACTGCAGCTTCTGTTAATACCTTAGTAGTATCTTGAAATGATGCAGCAGATATAATAGAGTCAGCCGAAACAGCAGCTCTAGTAATACCAACTAAAAATGGTTCAGCAATCGCAGGACGACCACCAAGACGAGTAATCTTTTCATTTTCTGCAGCAAATTTTGCTTTAGAAATCAGATCACCTTCAATAAACTTAGTATCACCAGATTTTACAATCTTGATTTGTCTAAGCATTTGAGTAAATATAACCTCAATATGTTTATCAGCAATGTTAACCCCTTGAGAACGGTAAACTTGTTGAACTTCAGATACTAGATAATTATAAAGTGCTTTAACACCCATAATTCTTAGTAGCTCATGTGAAGAGATAATACCAGTAGTTAAACGCTCACCTGCATGAACAAAGTCACCAGCTGCAACAACTGCTAGATGTGATTTATCTACAAAATAATCTTTAACTATTCCTTGCTCAGAAGAAACAACAATACGAACTTTTCCACGTAGTGGTTTACCAAAGCTAACCGTACCATCAATCTCTGAGATAAGAGCTGTTGCTTTTGGACGACGACCCTCAAATAGTTCAGAAACACGAGGAAGACCACCAGTAATATCTGATGATTTTTGAAGTGCTTTTGGAGTTTTTGCAATAATATCAGCAACTTTAACTGTATCACCATTACCAACATAGATAGATGATTTAGCTTCAATTTGGTATCTTAAAAGCTCACCATCTTCAGTAGCTAAAACTATAGTTGGTTTAAACTCAGCAGACAAGTGATCGTTGATCATTAAACGAGATTTACCAGTAAGCTCATCAAGTTGCTCAGTAGCAGTAGTACCAATAATAATATCTTCAAAAGTAACTGTACCATTAGATTCTGATATAACAGGATTAGAATATGGATCCCATTCTGCTATTACAATTGATTCATCAGATTTTGGTTTAGCAATAAGTGTAGTTGCATCAACAACAGCATCATCTTCAGTTGTAATAACTGAACCACGAGCGATATAGTGTCTCACCGCTTCACGGTTATTGGAATCAACAACAGTTGCAAAAAGACCTTTTTCAACTACTTCATAACCCTCTTTAAGACCTTCAAATCTCTCTAAATAATCGCCTTTAAGAATAAAGTACTTAACAGTACCCTCCTCTTTAGCATATAGTTTTTGAGTTACCGGAGCACCATCTTTAACCATAAGTTCAGAAGCATAAGGAATATTTGATGGAACATTCCAACCATCTTTGATAGTTTCAACAATTGATTCTTCTTCTGCTACTTCAGATCCATTTTCATATGGGAAGTAGAATTTACCCTCTATTTGACCACCAATACCAGCTAATTCATTAGGTTTAGCCATCTCATTTTTACGAAGAGAGTAACGAACTGTTTCTTTTTTAGAAATAATACTTATCAACACTTCATCATGGATAGTTTTAATCTCAACCTTACCAGCGAATGGAGCTTTAATTTTAGGTTCAACTAAAAGTACAGCTGCATTTCTACGGTTAGCAACAATATTTTTACCCTCTTTAGAAATATAAGTTTTAAGGTTATAATAACGGATAAAACCCTCTTTTTCAGCTACAACTTGACGCTCTTGAGCAGTACTAGATGCAGTACCACCAACGTGGAATGTTCTAAGTGTAAGCTGAGTACCAGGCTCACCAATTGACTGAGCAGCAACAATACCAACAGCCTCACCTTTACGAACAATATAACCAGTTGCAAGATTCACACCATAACATAATGCACAAATACCTTTTTCACTCTTACATGTAGTAGGAGTACGGATATGTGCTGTTTTAATTCCAGCTTCAGCGATAACTTTAGCAGATACTTCATCAAGTAAAGTACCCTCAGCATAAAGAATTTCATTTGATATTGGATCAATAACATCTTCAGCAAGTACACGACCATTAAGTCTGTCTTCTAAGGACTCAATTAGAGTATTTTGATCTTGAATATCTGAGATTTCAATACCTTCGTGAGTATGACAATCATGTTCAACTATTTTAACATTTTGAGCAACATCAACAAGTTTACGAGTAAGGTAACCTGCATTTGCTGTTTTTAGTGCAGTATCGGCAAGACCTTTTCTAGCACCGTGAGTTGAAATAAAGTACTCAATTACGTTTAGACCCTCTTTAAAGTTAGAGATAATCGGAGTTTCAATAATGTCACCAGATGGTTTAGCCATAAGACCACGCATACCAGCTAGCTGACGGATTTGTGCAGCAGAACCACGAGCACCAGAATCAGCCATCATATGAATAGAGTTAAATCCATCTTTATCAGTCTCAACAAGTTTCATCATCTCAGACGCAAGAACATTGTTAGTATCAGTCCAAACATCAATGATTTTATTATATCTTTCTTGTTCAGTTAAAAGACCAGATTCAAATTGTTTTTGAATCTCTAATACTTTTTTCTTAGAGTCAGTAACTTTAGCCTCTTTCATCTCAGGTATACGAATATCATCGATAGAGATAGATACACCAGCTTCTGTTGCATGTTTAAAACCTAAATTTTTAAGACGGTCAAGGAAACCAGCAGTTACTCCAATTCCACCATGTTTTTGTACATAATCAACAATTTCATTGATATATTTTTTCTTCATTACTCTGTTCCAAAGTTCAGATGGAACAAAATCTGGTAAGACTGCTTTAAGAAGCATACGCCCAGCAGTAGTATGAATAATTCTACCATCAACGCGAGTTCTTACTTTTGCATGTATATCTAAAGCATCATGTTCGATAGCAATACGAATCTCATCAACATTAGCAAAAAGTTTATTAGAACCTTTAACACCATTTTTTTCTAGTGTAATATAGTAGATTCCAAGAACCATATCCTGAGATGGTGTAGCTATCGCTTTACCAGATGCAGGAAGTAAAATATTCATAGAAGCCATCATTAGTACTTTACATTCAGCAATTGCAGCAGAAGATAAAGGCACGTGAACAGCCATTTGATCCCCATCAAAATCGGCATTGAATGCCGCACAAACTAATGGATGAAGCTGAATAGCTTTACCATCAATTAGTTTAGGGTGAAATGCTTGAATAGAAAGCTTATGAAGTGTTGGTGCACGGTTAAGCATTATCGGATAACCATCAACAATTTCAGCTAGACATTCCCAAACTTCGTTTGTTTTGTCCTCTATCATTTTCTTAGCAGCTTTTACAGTTGTTGCATAACCTTTATCTTCTAGTTTAGCAATCAAATGTGGCTTAAATAGTTCGAGTGCCATTTTCTTAGGAAGTCCACACTCATCCATTGCAAGACTTGGTCCAACAACAATTACAGAACGTCCAGAAAAGTCAACACGTTTACCAAGAAGATTCTGACGGAAACGACCTTGCTTACCTTTAATAACTTCAGATAAAGATTTTAGAGGGCGCTTGTTAGCACCTTTAACTGCATTTGCACGACGACCATTGTCAAATAGTGCATCAACAGACTCTTGAAGCATACGCTTCTCATTTCTTACAATAATCTCAGGAGCTTCTAGTTCAACTAAACGCTTAAGTCTTTGGTTACGGTTAATAACACGACGATATAAATCATTTACATCAGAAACTGCAAATTTACCACCATCAAGACTAACAAGTGGACGTAAATCTGGTGGAAGAACAGGAAGTACTGTTAACATCATCCAAGCAGGGTTATTTCCAGAGTTTAAGAAAGACTCGATTACTTTAAGACGTTTAGCGATAGTTTTTTTCTTAGCTACACTTTTTGTAAGTTCTATATCTTCTTTTAGTTGAGTAAACGCATCAACTAAATCAATAGAATCAAGTAGATCACGAATAACTTCTCCACCCATACGAGCTTTGAAACCTAATTCACCAAATCTTGAAACTAAAGTACGATACTGTTCTTCATTTAAAACATCATACTGAAGAACTGGTGTTTTTGCTTCTGCATCATAATATGCTTCTCCACCAGACTCAACAATGTATGCTTCATAATAAAGTACACGCTCAAGATCTTTCATTTTGATACCAAGTAAAGTACCAATACGAGATGGTAATGATGATACATACCAAATATGTGCAACTGGGGTTACAAGTTCAATATGACCCATACGAGTACGACGAACTTTAGTTGAAGTAACTTCAACACCACACTTTTCACATACTACACCCTTATAACGCATCTTTTTATATTTACCACAAAGACACTCATAATCACGAACTGGACCAAAGATTTTTGCACAAAAAAGACCATCACGCTCAGGTTTAAGCGTACGGTAGTTGATTGTTTCAGGTTTTTTAACTTCACCATGAGACCATGACATAACCTTCTCAGGAGAAGCTAAACGGAATTGCAACTGCTTAATATCTTTTGGTCTATTATCTTCTGTTACTTCAATAGGTACTAATTTACTCATCGTCTTCAACCTCGTCAAAAATTTCTACATCAAGAGCTAATGCTTGAAGTTCTTTTGTTAATACAAATAATGTTTCTGGAATCCCAGATGGTGGTATCAACTCACCTTTTGTAATAGCTTTATACGCTTTAACACGTCCTTCAACATCATCAGATTTTGTTGTTAACATCTCTTTAAGAACAGCAGAAGCTCCATAAGCTTCTAATGCCCAAACTTCCATCTCACCAAATCTTTGTCCACCAAACAGTGCTTTACCACCAACTGGTTGTTGAGTAACTAAAGAGTATGGTCCAGTTGAACGAGCATGGATTTTTTCATCAACAAGGTGATGAAGTTTAAGTACATACATATACCCAACATTTACGCGCTCTTTGATTTTTTCACCAGTAAGACCATTATAAAGAACAGTTTTACCATCAGTATCCATTTTTGCAAGTTCAAATAACTTATCAAATTCAGCTTGATTAACACCCTCAAAAATTGGAGTAGCGAATCTAACACCACCTTTAGCCCAATCTCTAGCATATTTTAGGAATGTTTCATCATCCATATCACCAATAACTTTCTTAGCATCCATTAATCCAGCAACGTCAGCAATAGAAATCATTTTATCGCGCATATTTTTTACAAAATCTTTTTGCTTAGTTTCAAACTGCTCTAAAATTTGGTTACCTAGTTCACGACCAGCCATACCAAGATGCATCTCTAAAACTTGTCCAATATTCATACGAGATGGAACTCCTAGAGGATTTAAACATACGTCAACAGAACGTCCATCTTCCATATATGGCATATCTACCTCTGGAACGATAATAGAAACGATACCTTTATTTCCGTGACGACCAGCCATTTTATCACCAACTTTTAGTTGACGCTTAGTAGCTATATAAATCTTAACATATTTAACAACACCATTTGGAAGGATGTCATCTTTTTCTAATATAGTAAGTTTCTCTTCATGCTCATCTCTAAATACACGCTTTTGTTTTTGGAAGTGATTTTTAGTCTTAGTGTACTCATTTTGAATATCTTCGCTAAATGATTTAACAATAGCATTCATAGCAAAACGATTAACTTCTACTAAATCATCAGAATTGATAGTATCACCAGCCTTATAAGATGTTTCACCTATCTTAATATCAGCAGATAAAGATTCACGAGTAAGAAGTTTAGAAACTCTTAACATCTCCTCTTTATCAATCATTAGAAGTCTATCATAGTGCTCACGCTCTAAGTAGTCTCTTTCTTCTTTTTCAAGTTCTAATGCTCTTGGATCTTTGTCATAACCTTTTTTAGTAAAGATTTTAACATCAACAATCACACCTTCCATAGATGGAGGGCAGTAAAGTGATTTGTTAATAACATGACCAGCTTTTTCACCAAAGATTGCACGAAGTAAACGCTCTTCTGGAGTTGGTTTAACTTCACCTTTAGGGCTTACTTTACCAACTAAAATCATACCACCACTTACATGCGTACCAATCTTAACGATTCCAGACTCATCTAGATGAGAAAGTTCATCATCACGAACATTTGGAATATCACGTGTAATCTCTTCAACACCATGTTTAAGTTCACGAGCTTCAACTTCTTTTTCATAAATATGAACTGAAGTAAATGCATCTTGACGGATTAATCTCTCAGAGATAACAATCGCATCCTCAAAGTTAAAACCATTCCAAGGCATAAAAGCTACCATTGCATTAACACCAAGTGCTAACTCACCTTGATCCATATTTGGACCATCAGCAATAACTTGCCCACTTGCTACTTTTTGACCAACTGTTACAATTGGTTTTTGAGCAAAAGATGTGTTTTGATTTGTTCTAAGGTTCTTTTGCAATGGATAGTAATCTATAAAAATCTCACCATTATCTTCACCCATAACGTAGATATGTTTTCCATCTACTTTCTCAACTTTACCAGCACGTTTAGCTTTTACACATTCCCATGAATCACGAGCTACAAGTTTCTCAACACCAGTCCCAACCATAGGAGAATTTGGTCTTAAAAGAGGTACTGCTTGACGTTGCATATTTGATCCCATTAGCGCACGATTGGCATCATCATGTTCTAAGAAAGGGATAAGTGAAGCAGCAACACCAACAACCATGTGAGAAGATAAATCTGCATATTCACATTGAGTTGAAGGACGATGTAATATTTCACCATCTTGTCTAGTCATTACTAAATCGTCAATAAACTGCCCATCTTTATCAAGTTTATTTGATGCAGCAGCAATAATTTTACCCTCTTCTTGTGTAGCAGTTAAATAGATAACTTCATCAAGTACTTTTCCATCTTTCATTACTTTATAAGGAGCTTCAATAAATCCATGCTCATTAACTTTTGAGTAAGTTGCAAGAGTATTAATAAGACCAATATTTTGACCCTCTGGAGTCTCAATAGGACAAATTCTACCATAATGAGTTGGATGAACATCACGCACTTCAAAACCAGCACGCTCTTTAACAAGACCACCCTCACCTAGTGCCGATAAACGACGTTTGTGAGTGATTTCTGAAAGTGGATTTGTTTGATCCATAAACTGAGATAATTGTCCACCAGAGAAAAATTCCATAATAGTAGAAGTGATCATTTTTGAGTTGATTAAATCATGAGGCATAAGCTCAGACATAGGTCCACTCATAGTAGAGAGTTTGTCACGAATAGCTTTTTGCATTTTAACAAGACCATTATGTAACTCATTACCAAGTAACTCACCGATTGAGCGGATTCTTCTATTACCTAAGTGATCTCTATCATCTAAATGACCTTGACCATTCTTAACTTTTATTACATATTTTACAGATTCAATAACATCTTCATGAGTTAAAACTGTTACATATTCAGGAATATTAAGTCCTAGTTTATGGTTCATTTTCATACGACCAACTTTAGTTAAGTCATATCTTTCTGGATCAAAGAAAAGTTGATTAACAAAAGTTTTTGCTGCTTCTTTAGTAACTGGTTCACCTGGACGCATTACTTTATAGATACGAATCGCAGACAAATCATTTTCATCTTCAATCTCTTCAGTTTGACGAAGTAGTTTAAGTGAATCAGCATCAGCATTAAATGCATTTATAATAGAACCATCAACACCTTCAGCTAAATCATTAGCAATTTTAAATTCACTTACACCAATTTCTGCCATTTTCTTAAGTTTGCTCTCATCAATACTAGTCATAGTATCAAAAAGAATCTCACCAGTTTCAGGATCAATAATTGGCTCAGCTAAATAACGATCAAGTAAAATTTCTAATGGATATTCAACAGTAGAAACTCCATCATCTAAGAATTTTTGAGCTTTTTTAGTACTTAGTCTTTTACCAGATGCTAAAAGAACTTTACCATCAGTATCAACTAAATCATAACTAAGTCTTGATGCATAATCAGTTGGATTAAACGCCATTGAGAACATATTATCTGTAAGATTTATAGTCTGAATTGGGTAAAATAGTTTTAATATATCTTGTTTTGAATATCCTAAAGCACGGAACATAATTGTAACAGGCACTTTACGACGCTTGTTAATTCTCATATATAAGATATCTTTTGGATCATACTCGAAGTATAACCATGAACCACGATCTGGAATAATTTGACCAGTATAGATCAGCTTATTACCAGCAGTTGTTGATTCTTCTTCTTTAAAAATAACACCTGGAGAACGGTGAAGCTGATTAACAACAACACGCTCAACACCATTAATAATAAAAGAAGTTCTGTCTGTCATAAGCGGAATATCTCGAACAAAAATATTTTGCTCTTTAATATCTTTAACACCAAGTTTTTCTTTAGTATTTTCATCACGGTCCCATAAAACTAGGCGTGTTTTCATTCTAAGACTTACTGCATAGGTAAGACCACGTTCCATACATTCACGAACAGTGTATTTTGGTTTCCCAACTTCACTTCCAAGATATTCAATAGTTAGTCTATTTTGAGTATCATGAATTGGGAATGATGATTCAAATACAGTCTCAACACCTGATGCTGATCTATCTTTTTCATCTAGCATTAAAAAGTTATTATATGAACTTTGTTGAACTTGTAACAGATTTGGTACTTCTATCTGTTGAGGAGTTTTAGAGAAGTCTACACGAAGACGATTTCCAGAGTATAAAGTGTTTAACATAGGCAACCTCGATAAGTTAGTTATCAAATTCAAGCGTCCTTGAATTGATTTTGTGTGGCTCTTTTGAAGAGCTAATAGTTATAGTGCTTATAAACGACATAAGGGCACTTTTACAAAGAGACTAAATCTCGTTGTAAAAGCGCCCAAAAAGATGAGGGCTTAAAGCCCTCAAACAATAATAAGTTTAGTTAAAATTATTTAACTTCTACTACTGCACCAGCTTCTTCTAAAGCAGTTTTTGCTTCATCAGCTGCATCTTTATCTACACCCTCTTTGATTGTAGATGGAAGACCTTCACAAGCCTCTTTTGCTTCTTTAAGTCCAAGACCAGTTAAAGCACGAACAGCTTTAATAACTGCAATTTTCTTAGCACCAACATCAGTAAGTACTACATCAAATTCAGTTTTCTCAGCAGCAGCTTCACCAGCTACAGCACCACCAGCAACTGCTACAGGCTGAGCAGATACTTGGAATTTTTCTTCAAATTCTTTTACAAGTTCAGAAAGTTCAAGAACAGATAGTCCTGAGATAAATTCTAATACGTCTTCTTTAGTTATAGCCATTTTTAATTCCTTAAAATTATTTTATAATTTCAAGGGAACCTTTTACATTATTTGTACGATATCGGAAGTAATTCCGCTATCTACGCTAACGCTAGGTTTCCCTCAGCGGGAAGCTCATGACACTAGTGTCATTGAATTCCCTTTGGTCTGAATATTCAGACAGTCTTTAGAAGTGGACTAAGCCGCTTCTTCTTCTTTTTTTGCACGAAGTGCTTCAAGTCCAATTGTAAAGTTAGCAACAGGTGCCATCCAAGTAGCTGCAAGCATACCAAGAAGTTCTTCACGGCCTGGAAGTTTAGCAAATGCTTCAACTTTAGCAGCATCAGTAGCTTCACGATCAACATATGCAGATTTGATTACAAATTTTTCGTTACCTTTAGCAAATTCAGATACTACTTTAGAAGTAGCAACAGAATCTTCACCCCATACTAAAATATTAGTATCATTTAGTTCGATACCTTCAAGTTCAGCATTTTTAAGTGAAATAGTAGCAAGTGAATTTTTTACAACTTGTACTTTTGCTTCTTTAGAACGAGCAGTTTTTCTTAAACCTTCAAGTTCGCAAACTGTTAAACCTTTGTAATCACAAAAGATTACAGCTTGAGCAGTTTTGAATTCAGTTGAAAGTACTTCAATAATTTCAGCTTTTTGTGTTTTTGTCATAGAATATCTCCTTTCCAGACAACACTTCAATAGGAAATTAAGTTTGAGGTTCCAAACGCCTATATCTTTAGTCCATAAAATGCAGTTACGAAATTAGTAACTTTAAAGTGCTCTACATGTAGAGCACTAAAAATAACTAATTTAAAATTATTTAATGTCTGCTAAAGCAATAACATCAAGTTTTACAGCTGGAGACATAGTTAAACTAAGTGCACCAGATTTAATGTAACGACCTTTTGCAGAGGCAGGTTTTTGTTTGTTAATAGCAATCATAAGTGAAGTTAAGTTCTCTTCAATTTGAGTTGCTTCAAAACTTACTTTACCTATACCAGCATGAATGTTACCTTTTTTATCTACTCTAAAGTTAACTTGTCCACCCTTAACATTTTTAACAGCAGTTGCAACATCTGGAGTTACAGTTCCTGTCTTAGGGTTAGGCATCATACCTTTTGGCCCTAGAATACGACCAATTTGTCCAACAAGACCCATACAATCTGGTGCAGCAACAACTACATCAAAGTTAAAAATTCCTTGTTTAATATCTGCAACTAAATCATCAGTACCAACAATATCAGCTCCAGCTGCTTTAGCTTCATCAGCTTTAGCACCTTTAGCGAAAACTGCAACACGAACTGTTTTACCAGTACCATGAGGAAGTACAATTGCACCACGAACCATTTGGTCAGCATGACGAGGATCTACATTTAAGTTTAGTGCAAGTTCAACAGTTTCATCAAACTTAGCACTTTTCAAAGCTTTTACAGTAGTAGCAGCTTCAGTTACATCGTAAGCTTTAGTTGCATCAAATTTTTCTAATAATGATTTATATCTTTTACTCATTTTTCAAATCTCCAATAAATTCTTCCACAAAATTTTAAATCACTGTGGTTTATGATTTTAAAGCAGTTTCCTACTTAGTACCCTCAGGGGCATTTTTAATCAACTATTTCGATACCCATTGAACGAGCAGTACCAGCTAAAGTATTAGCAGCCATATCTTCGTTATCTGTATTTAAATCTTCAATTTTAGTTTTAACAACTTCCATTAATTGAGCACGAGTGATTTTTCCAACTTTATTTTTAAGTGGATTATCAGTACCTTTTTTAAGGTTAGCCGCTTTCATAAGAAGAGCAGATGCTGGTGGTTGTTTAGTGATAAAAGTGAAACTTCTATCTGTATAAACCGTGATAACTACAGGAACTTTAAATCCCATTTTATCTTTTGTTTTTTCATTAAATGCTTTAGTGAATTCCATGATGTTAACACCACGTTGTCCTAGAGCTGGTCCAACTGGAGGAGCAGGGTTTGCTTTACCAGCGTCAATATGTAACTTGATATAATCCATTACTTTTTTTGCCATTATAAATCCTTTGTTTAAATTAAATTATTTTTTCTACTTGAGTATAAGAGATATCAACCGGTGTTGCTCTTCCAAAAATAGAAACGTTTAGTTTTAGAGTTCCATGCTCTAAGTCATACTCATCCACAGTTGCTGTAAAGTTAGCAAATGGACCATCTATAATACGAACAGTTTCACCATTATCAAAATAAACTTTTGGTTTTGGTGCTGCACGATTATTTACCTTATCGAGGATAACATTAATATCATGATCACTTAAAGGTGTTGGTATATTGTTTTCACCAATAAAACCAGAAACTTTAGGAATACCTTGAATCATATGTTGAATCTCAATATTTAAATCAATCTTAGCAAAAACATAACCTGAGTATAAAGAACGCTCAGTTACTTTTTTCTTACCATCTTTAACTTCAATAACATCTTCAGTTGGAACAATAACTTCAGAGATAAAGTCTTGAAACCCCATCTCCTCAATCATCATTAAAATTGCATCTCTTACTTTTCTATCAGAACCGTAAGTTTGAATAGAATACCACTTATGATTAGTGTTTTCTTCTACTGGAGCTATTTCTTGTTCTAGTTCTAGTTTTGAACTTTCTATATTTTCTTCCATTATTAACTCCCTATCCTAAAAGTGCTGACATAATTGATGACATAATCAAGTCAACTAAAGCTAAAAATGCAGCAATTACTGATACAACTATAATAACAGATATATAGGCTTGTTTTACTTGACCTTTTGTAGGAAAAATAACTTTCGCTAATTCTGCTTTGGCATTTCTAAAGTGTAAACCTAAGTTCATTATATATGTCTCCTTTTCTAAGGAAAGTATCCCTTAGAAAAATATTTAAATTTTTATTGTGTCATTTATTATAGATGAGTCTCTAAAGACTTACCAATAATGAATGTGGCAGGCGCAGGGGGACTCGAACCCGCAACACCCGGATTTGGAATCCGGTGCTCTACCATTGGAGCTATGCGCCTATAGTAAGAAGTGAGACTGTATTGCTACAGTTTCATCTCTTTGTGCATTGTATGTTCTCTGCAGAATTTACAATATTTTTTTACTGAAAATTTTTCAGTATGAGTTTTTTTATTTTTAGTTGTATGATAATTACGTCTAGTACATTTCTCACAACCTAAGTGAATCGCTTCTCTCATTTTATTTACCTTTAATGGTTATCAATAATTCGCAAAAGCGAATTATTTGATAATTGATGCAACAACACCAGCACCAACAGTTCTTCCACCCTCACGGATAGCGAAGTTAGTACCTTCTTCCATTGCAATTGGATGAATTAACTCAGCAGTAATACTTACATTATCACCTGGCATAACCATTTCAGTACCTTCTGGTAATGTAATAGCACCAGTAACATCAGTAGTACGAACATAGAACTGAGGACGGTAGTTTGAGAAGAATGGAGTATGACGACCACCCTCATCTTTACTTAATACATAAATCTCAGCTGTAAAAGTTGTATGTGGAGTGATTGAACCTGGCTTACATAGTACTTGACCACGTTGAACATTGTCTTTATCAATACCACGGATAAGGATACCACAGTTATCTCCAGCAATACCTTGATCCATCTCTTTACGGAACATTTCAACACCAGTTACAGTAGTTTTTTGAGTATCTGTGATACCTACTATTTCTACTTCTTCACCAATCTTAATAGTACCACGATCAATTTTACCAGTTACAACTGTACCACGACCAGAGATTGAGAAAACATCTTCAATAGGCATTAAGAAATCTTTTTCAGTGTCGCGAACTGGATCTGGAATCCATGCATCAACAGTAGCCATTAATGCTTTAATCTTATCAGACCATTCAGCAAGATTACCAGTTTTTGCTTCTTCAAGAGCTTTAAGAGCTGATCCAGCTGTGATTGGAGTATCATCACCTGGGAAGTCATACATGTCAAGTAGTTCACGGATTTCCATCTCTACTAATTCCATAAGTTCTTCATCATCAACCATATCTTCTTTGTTCATAAAAACAACGATATATGGAACACCAACTTGCTTAGAAAGAAGAATATGCTCACGAGTTTGAGGCATAGGACCATCCGCTGCAGAAACAACAAGAATAGCACCATCCATTTGAGCAGCACCTGTAATCATATTTTTAACGTAATCCGCGTGACCTGGACAGTCAACGTGTGCGTAATGACGATTATCAGTTTCGTACTCAACGTGTGAAGTAGCGATCGTGATACCACGTTCTCTCTCTTCTGGAGCATTATCGATTTGATCATAATCCATAAGTTCCGCACCGTTAGTTACTGCTAATACTGCTGTAATCGCAGCTGTTAATGTTGTTTTACCGTGGTCAACATGTCCGATTGTACCAATGTTAACGTGGGGTTTAGAACCACGTTCAAATTTTTCTTTTGCCATAGTGTTCTCCTATTAGTTTGTGAATTGAAACGGGATTATACCCAAAAATCATTCAATTATTGCTTAATTATAATAATTTATATATTATCATGGTGCTGACGATGGGAATTGAACCCACGGCCTCTTCCTTACCAAGGAAGTGCTCTACCCCTGAGCCACGACAGCAAAGGTGTTGTTATAAGCAATAATTGCATAATTCTTTATTAATAGTTAATTAGTTTTTTTGATTAGATGAAAAGCTATATAGATAATTATATAATTTACTATATATGAAGTTAATTGTGAAATTGTACTTCAGCTTCCAGAATGTAATGTCTAATGGAGCGGGAGACGAGATTCGAACTCGCGACAGCCTGCTTGGAAGGCAGGAACTCTAGCCACTGAGTTACTCCCGCATTTGACATTAATGGTGGTGAGAAGAGGAGTCGAACCTCTGAACCCATAGGGAGCAGATTTACAGTCTGCCGTCGTTGGCCACTTGACTATCTCACCATTTTTTATCTGGTCTAACACTGTTTCTAATATTCTATTTCAATGGTGCTGTCACGAGGATTTGAACCCCGGGCCTGTTGATTACAAATCAACTGCTCTAGCCAACTGAGCTATGACAGCATCGAAATTGAGCCAGAATTATAGACAAATTAATCTTTAATGTCAATAGTATTTCACTAAAAGTTTATAATATCTGAATCTTTTAGTATTATAGGGTTGTATTTACCCCTAAATTGCCCTATTTCTCTTGTTATTATTTCTAAATAACTTGGTTTAATATGATTGATATATAAAGCAATATCATCTCTTTTTAGATTCTCAAGCTCTCTAAAAAGTAATTTCGCTGTTAAATGTTTAGATTCTTTTGCTAATTTTTCCATATCTATTGGAAAAGAGCACTCTATTACCATAGATTTAATCTCTTTGTCATTATCTACTATTTTTATAAGTTCTTTTAACGAACGGGTATCTGCACTAATAATTATTCCATTATTGTTTTTTTTATAAACATAACCACAACTAGGAACTGTATGCTCAGTCTTAAATGGTCTAATATTTTCATTCTCATTAATAGTATATGTTTTGTCAAACTCTATTTCTGTATAAGATACTACTTTTTTATCTGATTTTATTAAATTTATTTTTTCAAAATCTGGCCAAATTAAATCATTAAAAAAATGTTTCTTAATCGCAGATATAGTCTGTGGTAATCCTATGATATTTAAAGTCTTATTACGCATAGCAAAATAATTATCAAGCATAAAAGCAATATCGCTTATATGGTCCAGATGGGAGTGAGTTAGCCATATATTCTCAATATCTGCTGATTTTTCCTCTAGTGGATTTAGTAAGTTACCTCCATCTATCATATTGTAAGGGTTTAGTTCAAAGGAACTTGTTCCACAGTTTTTAGATTTTGTTCCATATGCACCGAGTATTTTTATACTATTACTAGAGTCTTTCTCTTGGTATTTATTTTCTTTGTATTGATCTTTAAACTTTTCACGTATATTAAGCATAGCTTCTAAATTTTCAAAGAACAAATCAACTAACACAGGATCAAACTGTTCACCTTTTTCCTCTTTAAAAAGTTGAAAAATTCTTTCATCATTCCAAGCTTTTTTATAAACTCTATCTGAACCTAATGCATCAAATACATCAGCTACTGCCGTAATACGTCCATATATATGTATATCTTCACCCTTTATACCTCTAGGGTAACCTTTTCCATTCCATTTTTCATGATGTTCATATGCAACTATAGAGGCTGTTTGAAAAAGTGGTCTATCTGAATCTTTAATCATTTGATGACCAAGTTCAGCGTGTCGTTTCATAATATCAAATTCACTAGCTGTAAAACGACCAGGTTTGTTCAAGATAGAATCAGGTATAGCTACCTTTCCTATATCATGCATAGGGCTTGCTTGTCTAAGCAACTCTGCTTCATCCTCATCCATACCATAAGCAAGGGCTAAAACTTTAGAGTATTCAGCTACTCTTTTTACATGATTTCCAGTTTCTTTGGAGCGACTTTCAGCGATTGCACCCATAGTAAATACAACTTCTCTTTGTGTATCTTCAATCTCTTGAGTTAAGATAGAAGATATAATACTTTCGGCTGCATAAGTAGAGGCAAGCATAAGTCTTTGCATATCTCTCTCATCAAAGGCACCCTTCTCACCACGATGATTCATAACCTGAAAAGCACCTATAATGGCATTATCCCCATCAAACATAGGTATAACCATCATACTTTTTGTACTATATCCTGTTGCTTTATCTACTTCACGATTAAATCTATCATCTTCATATACATCTTCAATCAGAATCTTTTTACCAGTCACAATAGCATCACCAACAAGTCCAGAATTCATTGGTAACTCTAATGTTTCATCTAAGCCATGAGCAATTTTAGTCCAGATTGTTTTTTTCTCTTCATTTACTACCCATACCGTACATCTATCAGCAGATGTTAGTGCTTTACCCATATCTGCTAAGATTCTAATCACATCATCATGTTCCCTAGAAGCTGAGACTTCTGTTAAGTAAATAAATATAAGTTCAAGTATCTCTGTAGCATTTAAACTTCTTGCATGTTTCATATAGTTAACCTCATTTTGTTTGCATCTTATTAACTGCCCAAAGGCGGTTTTTATCTATATAGTTTATAAAATATTTTGATGGTTTATCATCATAATCTTCTACAAGTTTACTAAAAAGTATCTTAGCTTTTTCTAACTCACCATCTTTATACTTATCTAAAGCTTTGTCATACTGTTCTTTAAGTATTATAGATTCGTCTTTATTTAGCATCAACTCATATAAAACAACAGCTTCGTCTTTACCTTTGACCTTTACAGGCTCCATCTCTCTATAAATAAATTTATCACTTAGTTTTGCTACAGTAAACTCAGTTATGAGTATTGGAACTCCATAACTTTTAGTAAGTCCTTCCACTCTTGAAGCAAGATTTACCCCATCACCTATCACTGTATACTCTTTTTTATCATCACTTCCAATATTTCCAACAATAACTTGAGCAGTATTTAAACCAATCCCTATATGAATTTCTGCTATACCTTCCTCTTTTAACTCTTCATTTAAAACATTTAATTTTTTTATCATTGAGATTGCACATACACAAGCAGCTTCTGCATGTTTTTCTACATTAACAGGAGCATTAAAAAATGCCATTACCGCATCACCAATATATTTATCAAGCATTCCTTTATTTTCTAGTACACATTTTGTCATAGGGGTAAAATATCGATTCAGTAAAATAATAAGTTGTTCTGGGCTCATACTCTCAGATATTGTCGTAAAACCTCTGATATCACTAAAAAGTATACTTAACTCTTTTTTTTCACCACCTAGCTGTAATGAATCTGGATTTTCTATAAGTTCTTCCAAAAGCTCTTCAGACATATATGATGAGAAAGTCTCTTTTAAAAATTTACCACTTTTTTCTTGAGTATTAAAAGCTATTGCTTCAACTACAACAGCTGCTAAAATAAGTGAAATAAGTGGATAAAAAACATCAATATAAATCATATCTACAACAAATAAATATTTAAGAAGTGAATAGACTAAAAGATAAAAAACGATATTTGCAATAGCCCTATAAATAATCTTTTTAAATACTAAAACCAAAATAAATGGAGATAACACCATAAGTAACATCAAAAATTCTGTTATGTACGCTGGTTCAATTATGAGATGATTTTGTAACAGGTTTGATATAAAAGTATAGTGAAGCAATGGACCAGGAAGTGAACCAATGGGTGTACTAACAATATCACCAGCTCCAACTTCTGTAATTCCAAGTATAACTATCTTACCTTGAAAATACTCAGGTTTTATCTTACCTTTTGCCACATCTAAAAAAGATACTATTTCATATTGATCTTTTTGATAGTAGTTTAGCCTTATAAATCCATTTTTATCTAAGCCTATTTTTTTACCATCTATCTCTACATGTAGAGAATCAACTCTGTTTATATCTTTATTAAACTTTATTCTAAGACCTTGCATAGCTAAAGATGGATATAAAATATTTTGAAAGTATACAGCTATTGGGTAAGATCGTAACAAATAATCACTTCCATGCAAAGTTGTAAAACTTCCACTTAGCGTGCAAGACTGTAATATTGGAAGTATATTTATCTCAGCATACTCAGCTGAGATAAACTGTGGATTTTTATACTCTGATATTTGAGACTGAAGCATATCTAGTGATGAGTCTGTCATTATATCTAACTCATCATCACCAATTTCTTGAGTTGCTTTATGTCTAAGGAAAAAGCCACATACGCTAGCATTTAGATTTGCTAAAGATTCTCCAAGTTCTTCATCTTCTTTCTTGTTAGTTGGTTCTGAAAAAATCATATCCATTAAAACAACATCAGCTTCACTTAGTTTATCTATACCATTAGCCAATTTACTTCTATCCCAAGGCCATCTTCCATACTCATTTACACTTGGTTCATCAACAGCTACAAAAACAATATCTTTAGATATCTCTTTTTTTTGTAACTCAAAATTTATATCATTAAAACGAAGAGAGAAACTTTCAAAAGGTTCTACTTTATAATGTTGCAACAACAGTGTTAAAAACAATATAACTGCTATAGCGCCAAGGTATAAAGATTTTTCTTTCATATCTTAGTTATTTATCTCCATCATTTTCTTAAATCGTTCAAACTCTTTTTTATCATTATCAGAAAAACTTTTTTCATCTACTTCATTGTTATCAAAAGATATAGTATTACCAGCATGAAGGTCAAACTCTTTTGTTATCTCAACTACACTTTTTTTTTGCTTACTCTTATACTTTTTAAACTCTGATTCTTGACTAGATATATACTTATCATACTCTGCCATTACTGATTTTCTATAAAGTTTAAAATCTTCTTTTATACTTTTAACACCAATAAGCCCCTCTTGAAGTTTTACAGAAGCCTTGCCTGTTGCATTTACAACAAAAGTAGTACCTTTAATCCCTATAATAGCAAATGGCGTTTTAATCTTTAAAGAGTTTTTAGCATCACGAGAAGTGATTTTATAATAGATTTTACCCTCAGTTTGCTCTGCATCGCTAGGAGTTTTAAAATAGATACTTGAACTTACATCTAAAACAATGTTAGAGCCATCTACAAGCTTTAGTACGGCTGTACCCTTTTTAGAAGTGCTTATCAAATCTCCACTCTTTATCTCAAAACCTTTTTTAACCCTACTCTTTTTAAAAGAACCCTCACTTTTAACCTTCACACTACCATTAACTTTTTGAACTAAACCTATAACTGCTGATCCGTTTAGCATACTAAACAATGCCATTAAAACTGATATAAAAAATATTTTCATAACTACTCCGATAGTTTATTTTGATGATTATATCATTAATATTACAATAATGATATTAAATTTTATTTTGTGCTTTACAAGTTTACTTTTATAATATAAATTATATAATATAATTAGTATTGAATATTAAGGAGTACCTAATGAAGTTATTATTAATAGCATTGTTGCTTTTTCCCATCTATCTTTTATCGGCTGATGAAGATACTCTAAAAAGTAATAGTTACGAAAAAGGTTTGAAATATTATAAATCTGATGATTTTAAAAATTCTTACGATATTTTTTCTAAAATATATTTAGATAGATTATCTGATGTAAAGTTTAACTTTTACTATGGTCGTAGCGCTTATGAAACTGGTCATTATGCAAATGCATTAGCTGCTTTTGAAAGAGTTGAGATGCAAGATGGCTCTAACCTTAGAAATAAACTTGAGATGGCAAGAACATACTTCATGTTAAAAATGTATGAAGATTCTGAAATTGCTTTTAAAGAGGTTTTAAACAATCCAAATATACCGGCCAATATACGAAGGAACATAGAATTATCTCTTTCTCGTGTATCTAAAGTTCAACAAAAATCATTCACATATGCAATGTTAATGGCAGATGTTCTTTACGATTCAAATATTAATTATGGGTCACTTGGGTCTTACAATTATGGCGGAGGACGACTAAATGCTGTCGATACAATATCTGATTCTGCTCTTCAAGTTTATGCTAATGTTGTAAATATTTATGATATTGGATATAAGGGTGGCTATGCAATTAAAAACTCATTTTCATTTTATCTAAAAGATTATTCAGATTATAATGATTATAATATTTTATATCTGGCTTATTCACCAAGCTTAATCTATCAAGAAACAAAATATATAGCTGAGTTAGGACTAACAGTAGATACGATGGAGTTAGGAAAAAAGAAATATTTATCTAGTATATCTGTAATTCCTAGATTTGAGTATCATCATACACCAACTCTTAGAAGTATTATGCATTTTAGATATCAAAGAAAAGAGTTTGACAGAGAAGCTCAGCGAGAATTTGACGCAGATAGACTTGAACTATCTTATGGACTTCAAGATATTTTAACTCCTCGCTCATATATACAGGGTAACATCCTAGCTATAAATGAAAATAGTATTCACGGTGATACCAACTATATTAACTTTGATGAATTTAAAATCAATGCTACATATGCGAATCAATTTACATCTAAAGTAGGAATAAATATCTTCGCTCAACTAAGAGATAGAAATTATGACAACTACATAAGTGCTTTTGGGAGCAAAAGAGAAGATGTTGGTGGTTTAGGAAGTGCTGATGTTACAGTGAAAATAATTAAAAACTTAAGATTTAAAATGAAATATTCATATGAATACGTAGATTCAAATCAAGATAGATTTACATACCAAAAATACACAGTTTCTGCTGGTATTGTAGCAACTTTTTAGGAGATTATGATGAAAACTATTAAATTATTATTGATATCTTTACTGATGTTAGGCTCAACTTTACTTGCAAATAATGTAGCTACAGTAACTGCAATCAAAGGTAGTGCAACTATCACAAGAACAGGTTCAGACATAGATGCTAAACTTGGAAGTAAGCTAGAAGAAAAAGATAATATAAAAACTCATGAAAATACTAAAGTTCAGTTAATATTTAGTGATGAAACTATTATTAGTCTTGGAAAAAATAGCGACTTTTCTGTAGAAGAGTTTTTATTTGAAGATGGGCAAGAGCCTATTGCAAAGTTCTCTATGATTAAAGGTGCTATGCGTACTATTACTGGAAAAATCGGTAAAATTGCTCCACAAAAGTTTAGTGTAAGTACTAAAACTGCTACTATCGGAATACGTGGTACAAACTTTACAATAATTGCAGGAGATGATGGATCTCATCAAGTGTACTGTACTTACGGAAAGATTAGTGTAACTTACAATTCTCAAACTTATATAGTTCAACAAGGTTACTATGTGGATATATCTCCTACTGGTGGAGTTCTCATAAAAGAGTTTAACCCTGACACTTTAAGAGAGATGAGAGTTGCTCATTTTGGAATATCTAAACATCTAAATGATCAACTTTCAAAAACTGGAGAGCATGTACAGGGTGATGAAGAAAATGGAGAACAACTTGATGTAACAGTTGATGATGATAGTGGTATAATAGTAGCTGATATTACAGACGATACTACTGATGCAGTACAAAGAAAAGTAAAATCACTTAGTGAACTTCTTGCTTCTTATACTATGAATGATGCTCACTATACTGGTACATATGAAGTCACTTCAACAACAGGATATGGATATGGATTAAATTCAAATGGACCTGCAGTCTTAGATATTGATTTTGGTAATGATACTATAAATTTAGATTTAGATAGTGGTGGGGCTGTTTTTAATCTAAATCCATCATTTGGTGATACAACATTTAATGTAACACAAGACAACGGAGAAGGAAGCGCAGATGGAACATTTGCCGAACCTACAGGTAACGATGTATCAGGTACTTTTACTGCAGATAGTGGTGGTGATGCTGATTCTGGTACTTACGATGTAAGCACAAGCCAAACACTACACTAAACTCATGAATAGCAAATATAAAACCTTACTCTCTTTCTTTATATTTGCTACCATTCTACTCTCATCCTCATACCTATTTTTACCAAACTACTTCCAATCTTTAGATAACCGTGTACGAGATTTTTACTTTAAATTTCGTGGAGATGAAAAAGTTAGTGAAAACATAGTTATAGTTGATATTGATGAAAAAAGTTTAAAAGCTCTTGGACAATGGCCTTGGGAACGCGAAAAGGTTGCCAAAATTATAACAAACCTTGCTAACAATGGTGCAGGAATTATTGGTTTAGATATAGTTTTTGCTGAAGCAGATAAAACATCTCCGGATATCATTGCTAAAAAATGGGGACTAAAGACAGCCAACTTACCAAATTATGATTCTATTTTAGCTAGAACTGTCTCTCAAACACCAACAATACTTGGTTATGTATTTGACTTTAGTAATGAAAACAATAAATCAGCGCCTCAAGTACCTGCTATTTTTATAGAAAAAAATAAAAAAACGAAAGAGTTTCTTCCTCTAGCTAAAGGTGTAGTTACAAATATAGATATAATTCAAGATGCTAGTTACTCTAGTGGATATATGAATAATATTCCAGATGAGACAGGGATTATACGAAGTGTGCCACTAATGATAAAATATGATGATATAGTTTATCCATCATTATCATTTGAGATGTACAGAATTGCAACAAATTCAAAAAAAGTAAAACTTACATATAGTGAAGCAGGAATAGAAAATATATCTATGGCAGGTCAAAATATAGCCACAGACAGATTTGCTAAACTCCACTTAAATTTTAGAGGAAAATCTAGAAGCTATAAGTATATATCAGCAGTTGATGTCTTTAATAATAAAATTGATAAAAATAATATATCTGGAAAATTTATCCTTATTGGCACCTCGGCTTATGGTTTAATGGATTTACGATCAACTCCAATGGATAGCGTAATAGCTGGTGTTGAGATACATGCAAATATAATTGACAACTTGTTAAATAATGATATGCTTACAAAACCAGCTTGGCAAGAGCTTGCTGATTTGAGTATTATTATATTTATTTTATTTATCATTATATTTTTATACTCTAGATTATCATTTTTTAAATTATTCATAGTTTACTCTTTATCTTTTGCTGGACTTATAACTGCCAACTATTATCTTTTATTTTCAATGCACATAATCTTAAATACCATTTTTCCAATACTTTCCATGTTTGTCTCGCTTACAGCAATACTTGGTATAAACTACATGTTCGAGTTCCGTCAAAAAGAGATGGTAAAAAATAGTTTCTCCAAAAAAGTTTCAAAACAGGTTATGGAAGACTTACTTACAAATCCAAATGCAACAGATCTCTCTTCAAAGGAAGTTGAAACTACTATCTACTTTTCAGATATAAGAAGTTTTACAACTATTTCAGAAAACTTAAAATCTCCACAACAGATTACAAACTTTTTAAATTTCTATATGAATGCCATGGTTGAAGATATTGAAAATACGCATGGTACCATTGATAAGTTTATAGGTGATGCTGTAATGGCTTACTGGAATGCTCCTGTTGAAGTAAAAAATCATGCAGACAAAGCAGTAAACACTGCCCTACTACAAGTACAGAAACGAGATGAACTAAACAAAACTATAAACAAAGAGTTTGGTTTTAATGTTGATTATGGGATTGGTATAAATACTGGTAATGTAGTTGTTGGAGAGATTGGTTCACAAGGTCGTTCTGATTATACCATCATTGGTGATGCAGTAAATCTCGCTTCAAGGCTAGAAGGACTTTGTAAACCTTATAAAGTCAGACTAATTATCTCTGAGTTTACAAAAAATCAACTAATCGAGACTTATGTAACTCAACTTTTAGATATAGTTCGAGTTAAAGGTAAACATGAACCTGTAAAGATTTATGAAGTTTTAGCAACTGGCGAAGCTAACGATGAAAAACTTTTAGAACTAAATGAGTACGACAAAGCACATACTTTATATGTTGAAGCAAGTTTCACTAAAGCACATACAATTTTTGAAGAACTATATAAAAAATATGATAAATTTCTCTATAAACTATATGCTACTAGGTGTGAAGAACTTTTGGAAAAAGAGATAGAAAATTTTGATGGTGTTTTTGAGTTTACTACTAAATAATTTCAAGGAAATATAAGTAATGTTAAAAATATTATTTTCTCCTGCTGAGGGGAAAAAATCTGGCGGTTGTAAAGAAAAAAAAGAGTTACTTGGATCTAATGATGCAAGGGATGAGATTTTAAAAACCTACAATGAAATAGTTGCATCAAATGATGAAGAACAAATCAAAGCACTTTTTGGGTTTAAAAAGTTTTCTGACTGTGAACCTTATATTGTAGATATATTTAACTCTCCATTGATGTCAGCGGTTGAGCGTTACAATGGTGTCGCTTATGAGTACTTAGACTTTAACTCTCTACATGTAGAGGCTCAAAACTACATCAAAGAAAACACTATCATATTTTCAAATCTTTATGGCCCTATACTTGGTGGCGATACTATTGCGAACTATAAAGTAAAACAGGGGAATAATATTGGGGAAATAGTTCCCGATAAATTTTATAAAGATAGGTTTTCTTATCAATTAGATCTATATCTAGGAGATTCTGATATACTTGATTTGCGCGCTGGGTATTATGATAAGTTTTACAAAGTCACAAAACCATATACTACTTTAAAGTTTTTAAAAGATGGTAAAACAGTAAGTCATTGGGCAAAAGCTTATCGTGGTTTAGTTTTAAAAGCAATAGCACAAAACAATATAAGCTCATTAAAAGAGTTTATGGCATTAGAGATAGACTCTCTACATGTAAAAGAGATAAAAGTTATAAAAAATAAAACTGAAATAGTTTACGACATAAAATCGTAAAATAGTGTAGAATTACATTAATATAACTAAAAGGCAATATTTTGACAGATTCTCAAGAATATTTAGATAAAAAAGCATATTTTGAAAAAGTAATTACTCTTTATGGCAGAAATGTTGTAGTAGAAGTATTGCAAGATGAAAATATAAAAGTGCATAAACTTCATATGGCTAACTCTAACCAAACAGATGGCGCGATAAAAAGCATATTAACTCTTGCTAAAAAAAGAGATATCGAGATTACTTACCATGAAAAAAAAGCACTCTCTCGCATAAGTAAAAATGCGAAACAAGACCAAGGGGTTGCTATAGATATAATTGCAAACACTTACAAGAGTGCTAATGAAATTAAAAAAATGGATAAATTTAAACTTATAGCTCTTGATGGAGTACAAAATCCTCAAAACCTTGGAATGATTATTCGTTCTTGTGCAGCAAGTGAGATAGATGGGATAATACTTCCTAAAAAATCATCTGCAAAAATTTCACCACTTGTAGTTAAAGCTAGTGCAGGAACACTTTTTAAACTTCCTATTTACTACTGTAATACTCTTGAAGATATTTTACCAAAACTTAAAGATACAAAGATATATTCACTATCTTCACATGCCAAAAAAAGTATATACGAGATAGAAAAATCCGATAAGTCTATCTATGTTTTAGGAAATGAGAGTGATGGGATTAGTGCGGAGATAGAGAGTATCTGTAATGATTCTATCTCTATACCTATGCAACGCGAAGTTGAATCACTAAATGTTGCAGTAACTGCTTCGCTTATTGCTTTTATGGCTTAAGAAGTCATAATATCATAAGGGCGTTTTATCTCTCTTATGACCTCATCAACGCTCATATGACGAGACTTTCTTAAAAACTCTTTTCCATCTAAAAATATAAGTACTGTTGGTATTGCAAAAACTTCAAAGTGTGGAGCAATCTCTTCTTGTGTACTTATATCCACACTCTCAATCACAAACTCTTTAAAGTTTTTATCAAGTGCTTCTAATAGCTTTGGTTTTAGTGCATGACACACATTACATGTAGGTGCTGAGAAATAAACCATCACCGCTAAGTTTTCTTTTATTGAATTATTTATATTTTGGATTGTTTGCATTGGAAATTATATTATAATAACACTATGAGTTCAATAATATTTTCAATTTTAAGTATATATATCTTTATTCTTATGGGTTTTATCGCAAAGATGAGCTTTAAAGAGCGTATAGATGATAAAACTATCACTCTTATAAATGTATATTTTCTACAAGTTTTTTTAACATTTTGGGGGCTTCTAGTTCGTCCTATTGATATATCATTTATTTATGCCCCTAGTGCTTACTTTCTTGTAGTTATTATTGCTATGTTTATATCGTCATTTTTTGCTTTTAAACTTTTTAAAGACAAAAAAGAACACTCTATTGCTATGGTTGCAGCACTAATAGGAAACACATCAAATCTTGGCATACCCTTAAATATATCTATATTTGGAGAACAGTCTATACCTTACACAACTATAGTTAATCTTGTAAATATTTTTATAGTTTACAGTTTTGGTGTTTATTACTATTCTCGCGGAAGTTTTGATATAAAGACCTCTTTAAAAAACATTCTGAAACTTCCTCTTCTTTGGGCGGCAATAATAGCTCTTACATTAAGTATTAACGGTTATAGACCATCTGATGAAGTTATGAAAATGCTTATGATGGGAGCTTATGCTTCCATTACTATGCAACTTTTTTTATTTGGAATATATCTTTATGGAACAAAACTAAGAGAGATAAGCAAAAAACTAGTAATATGGGTTTTAACTTTTAAGTTTATCATACTACCACTTTTAGCTTTTATAATCTTGCATTACCTTGATTTAGATCCTATGGTAAAAGGTATAGTTTTTATAGAATTACTTATGCCTTTGGCTGTTGCAAATGTAAACATATCATCACTTTATGACTGTAAACCAAAAGTAGTTACTGCCTTAGTATTTATATCGTCTTTTATGTTTTTGGGAATTATTTTTGTTGGAGTTAAAATTTTAGATTATCTATAAATTATCTCTACATGTAGAGAATATCTACATGTAGAGCGGTTGAATTATTTTATTTTTTCTAGAATACTATCTACTGTGAAACCAAATTTCTCAAAAAGTAAATCTGCTGGAGCTGATGCACCAAATGTATCCATAGCTATTACAGTATCTGCAAGTCTATACCACTCTAAACCACGAGCAGCTTCTATAGCTACTTTCTTGCAGTCTGGTTTGATAATAGAGTTAAGGTACGCTTCGTCTTGCTCTATGAAAAGGTCATAACAAGGGACTGAAACAACATTAACTGGAACAGATTTAGCATTAAGGGCTTCTTTACAAGCAAGTGCTAACTCAACTTCACTTCCTGATGCCATAAGAGTTATAACTGCATCTTCATCAGATGCTAGTAGATAACCACCTTTAGAAACCTCACCTTTTACAGCTTTTGGAAGTACTGCTAAGTTTTGTCTTGAACATACAAATGCTGATGGAGATTTATCCATAACTAATGCAGTTTTCCAAGCTTCAACATTCTCAGCACCATCTGCTGGACGCCATACATAAAAGTTTGGTAATGCACGAAACTGTGACAGATGCTCGATTGGTTGATGAGTTGGACCATCTTCACCAACACCAATGCTATCATGAGTCCAGATAAAGAACTGTTGGATTCCTGCAAGAGCTGCAATACGAGCTGCTGGTTTTAAGTAATCTGAAAAAACAAAAAATGTAGCTGAAAAAGGCATAAGTGGACCATAGAGAGCCATTGCATTAACTATTGAAGCCATTGCGTGTTCACGGATACCAAAGTAAATATTCCTACCTTTAGGATAAACTCCCATATCATTTAGGTTTGTTTTGTTAGATGGAGAAAGGTCAGCTGAACCACCTAAAAAGCTCGGAACACCTTTAGCAATAGCATTCATAATTTTTCCATTAGTCCCACGAGTAGCTTCAGCTTTTTCAAATGTTGGATAATCTATACGAGAAAAATCATGGTTTTGCAACGCCGCTAATGCTTCATTTTGTTCCATAAGTGGCATAGTCTTTTGAGAATGAATCCACTCACGCTCTAGTAAATCACCCTCTTCTATTGCACATCTAAATCTAGCCATTACATCTTCAGGTACAAAGAATTTTTTCTCAGGATCAAAACCTGCATCTTTTTTAGCTTGAGCAATAACATCATCACCAAGCGGAGCACCATGAGAGTGATGACTTCCTTCAAGTTTGCCAGCACCCTTAGCGATGATAGTATTTGCGATAATAATAGTTGGTTTTGTATTAGCTTTTGCTTGAGTGATTGCAGCATCAATCTCATCAAAATTATGACCATTACACTCTAATACATCCCAAGCTTGAGACTCAAAACGTTTACTAATATCTTCTGAAATTGAAAGGTCAGTTGAACCCTCAATAGTGATACGATTTGAATCATAAATAAGAATTAAGTTATCAAGTTTATTATGTCCAGCAATAGAACATGCTTCATAAGAAAGACCCTCTTCTAAATCGCCGTCACCACATAAGCAATATACATTATGGTCTATCATTGCAGCAGTTTCAGAGTTTACTTGTTCACCCATAAATTTACTTGCCATTGAAAAACCAACAGCATTAGCAATACCTTGACCTAAAGGACCAGTAGTAATCTCTATACCTTTAGTATGACCATACTCTGGATGACCAGGAGTTAATGAATCTAATTGACGGAAGTTTTTTAAATCTTCAATCTCTAATCCATATCCCCAAAGATAATAAAGTGAGTAAATAAGACCTGTTCCATGACCACCAGAGAAAACTAATCTATCACGATTTAAGAAGTCTGGATTTTTAGGGTTATGATTCATATGTTCAGATAAAACTACTGCTATATCAGCTAAACCCATTGGCGCACCTGGATGACCACTATTTGCCGCTTGAACCATATCTGCTGCTAAAAATCTTATACTGTCTGCCATTTTTTGACGCATTACATTACTCATTTTAATTCCTATGTCTGTTTATGTATTTTGTAAGTAGTGGTGAAAGATTTTCTTTTAATCTCTCATCAAAATTATTCAACTCATCTTCGAGTTCATCCGCTAAAGTATTTGCTTCTGTCATAGATTTTTCTAAGCCTATCAAAGTCACAAAACTATTTTTATCTTCATCATTTCCAGTTAGCTTTCCAGCTTCCTCAGAACTTAAAGTAACATCTAAAATATCATCTTGTATCTGAAATAATAGCCCAAGTTTTATTCCAAAGTCATAAAGTTTATCAGCTAATTTTTCTTCACCTATAATTATTGCACCCATTTTTAATGATGCAGCAATTAATTTTGCTGTTTTGTTTGTATGTAAAATTTTCACATCTTCTATGCTAAGTGGTTGATTTTCAAAGTAACAGTCAATTGCTTGACCCAAAACCATACCATTTAATCCACCATTACTTGCTAACTCACGGATAAGTTGAACACGAGTATAGTCAGAAAAAGGTGCATTTGCTAAAACTTCAAAGGAGTAAGTATTTAAAGCATCTCCAACTAAAATAGCTGTAACTTCATCAAACTCTACATGTAGAGTAGGTTTCCCACGGCGAAGTGGTGAATCATCCATAGCTGGTAAATCATCATGAATAAGTGAATATGTATGAAGTAACTCTATGGCATATGCTGCATATCTCGCACCATCAAGCATAAGAGTATTGTAAGAGGCAACAACACCAAGTAAAAGAGCTGGACGAAAACGCTTTCCACCAGCTATAAGCATCTTTTGTAGAGCATCCTCATAAGTTGGATGAATACTCTTTGATGTTGGTAAGTTATCTAATAAAAATTGCTCAAAGTTTTGCATATGAAATTCTAACTAATTTACACGGATAAAGAACTGAAATTGTCTTCTTTGAAATAGTAAATATGTAGATTCTTTTGAATTAGCTAATTTTTCTAAAATATCTTCTTTAGTTTTAATATCTTCTTCATTTATTTGAATAAGTTGATCACCAATTACAAGCTGATATTTTTCAGCCTTTTTAGCAATCTTTGTTACATGTAGAGTCTTATCAAATGATAATCCTAAAAATTCTAAGAAAGTATCACTTACAAACCCACCACCGTTTCTTTTTTTAGCTACTGAACTAACTGTAAGTATTTTATGAGCTCTTTTTATTTTAACATTATGTTTTGAGCCAACTTTAGAAAAAAGTATCCAACGCATTAACTCAGATGAACTTTTAACTTTTTTACTATCAAACTCCAAGATATAATCATCTACTTTAAATAAATTATTATCTATAAAAGTATTACTTGCATAAACAATAACAAGTTTTTTTTCATCTTTTACACGTATGCCAATATCTGCATATTCAACTTTTCTAATTTTTAAAAATCTATCAATATACTCTTTTTCTATAATACCTTCAGGAGTAACTATTCCCTCTAATGCACAACATGAATTTAGTAGTATACTAGGCACGAAAAGTGGTTGATTATACTTTGCTAGCTTATTTAAACCAACTTGATGACTTAATATTTTCCCCTCTAAAACCATCTTTTTATTAATTGCTGCAGTGCCTAAAGTAAGTTTATTATTTACACGAAAAGGGTATCTAAAACCCTTTTTATCTTCTACTAAATATAGGTGTAAAAATTTATCGTATTTTAGTATTTTTGCTTTAGGGGGAGTTTTAGAAAAAACTAATCTTTTATTTTTTTCTACTATTATTTGAAGTTGTTGATTATTTATAGAGTTTGAGTCAATTATTTTTTGCTTACAAGAGTCAAATCCACCCTTACAAGCATATAAATTTAGAAGTAAAATGTTTAAAGCTATAAATAGCTTCAACATCTATTTTGCTCCTAACGGATTTGCTCCGCCTAGACCACCCAATCCACCTAACATCCCCATAGCTGAGGCTTGTTGATTTTGTTGCACCATTTTACTAGCGTCATTTACAGCACCCATAAGTAAAATCTGAAGTGAGTCTTTGTCAGATAAAAGAGAATCATCAATATTTAAATCAATCATCTCACCCTTACCATTTAAAGTTACTTCAACCATACCACCGCCACTTTTCACAGAAAAAGTTTTTGACTCTAGGTCAGCTTTAAGTTTATCTGCATTTTCTTGCATACCCTCAAGCATCTTGCTCATATTAGAGATATCAAACACTAGATACTATCCGCTATTGTTTCTATATCGTTTTTATCATCTAAGATAACAACTTTTGGAGCATAAGTTTCTAGCTCTTTTTCATCATATGTTGCATAAGCTACAATGATTACTTTATCGCCAGGGTGAACTTTACGAGCAGCTGCACCATTTAAACAAATATCACGCTTTCCACGCTCACCTAAAATGATGTAAGTGCTAAAACGCTCACCATTATTT